>Ga0256405_10003301_pt1 | contig 33673 bp, 32 predicted proteins | sample RumenRJG_02DNA_FD_189096 | JGI IMG/M metagenome (GOLD analysis project Ga0256405, IMG submission 189096) | Bovine rumen microbial communities from Lethbridge, Alberta, Canada - RJG_02 | ecosystem: Host-associated > Mammals > Digestive system > Stomach > Rumen | place: Canada: Alberta...
CTACAACCAGAACTTTTTTAGCAGGAAGAATATCACAACAACAAGGAAGCAAATACGTTTTATTAAATTTGCCTTCAAATTTATCTTCATTGAATACAAGATTATCTATTTTTTCAATCCCTGTTTTTTCACCTTCAAAAACACCTATCGTCAAAATATCACATACATCATTTACACTTAAAATTTCACTATTTTGTACAATTTTAAATTCCATTTTATAGTCCTTTCTTTTTTATTTAATATAAATTAATAATAACATGTAAATTTTTTTATAGAACTATACAAATTTTTTTTACATGCTAAACTTAAGATAAGTTATGACAATAAATATTTTTTATATATATGTAATCAAAATTTAAGAAATAAATTAAAATAATATATAACAATTTAGTATAAATTATAGTTAAGTGAGCGAATAATAACGCTCTGATTACTTGTATTAATAAAAAATAAAAAAGAAAAGGATTTAAAACTATTATGAATTTATTTATGACAGTCGGCATAGTTTTATTAGTTATATTAGTATTTGTAATTGTTTTACAACATGTTAAATATAACGAACTAAAAAAAGATTCACAAAAAAACCAAGACGACTTAAAACAAAAAGAAAACCTTTTATTAAAAGAGGCAATGGTAAAAGCAAAAGATGCACTACAAACAGAGCGTGAACAATTAAATGAAGAAGAAAGAGAACGCAGACAAGAATTATCAAGACAAGAAACAAAACTTGCTCAAAGAGAAGATGTTCTGGAAAATAAAATACAGGAAGTAACAGACAAAGAAAACGAAGTTCATAAAAAAATGGATGAACTTCTTGAAGCAGAAAATAATCTTTCAGAATTAATACACAGACAAACCATAGAACTTGAAAAAATTTCCGGTATGTCATCGGAAGATGCTAAGAATATGCTCTTAGAACAAATAAAGAAAGACTTGGAACAAGAAAGATTACAGCTTATTAGAGATAACGAAGCAAAAATAAAAGAAACCGCAACAGAACAATCTCAAGAAATACTTTCAACAATAATGCAAAGATGCGTAATAGATCAAGTTGTAGAAAGTACAGTATCTGTAGTTTCTCTGCCAAGTGATGAAATGAAAGGACGCATTATCGGTCGTGAGGGAAGAAATATCAGGGCATTAGAAACATTAACAGGAGTTGATTTCATCATTGATGATACACCTGAAGCTGTTGTACTATCAAGCTTTGATCCTGTAAGACGTGAAATTGCAAAATTGGCATTAGAAAAACTTATATCAGATGGTAGAATTCACCCCGTAAGAATTGAAGAAACAGTTGCAAAAGCAAAAGAAGAAGTTGAAAAGAAAATATATACAGAGGGTGAAAATGCTGCACTTGATATGGGTATTATGGGCTTAAACAAAGAACTTCTAAAACTTTTAGGACGTTTATATTACAGAACAAGCTATGGTCAAAATGTTTTAAAACACTCTTTAGAAGTTGGTCATATAGCAGGCATGCTTGCCTCTGAACTTGGAGCTAATGTTAACGTAGCTAAACGTGCAGGACTATTACATGATATAGGTAAAGCTGTTGACCAAACTCAAGAAGGAACACATATACAATTAGGTGTTGAAATTGCAAATAAGTTTGGCGAAAAAATGGAAATAATTCATGCAATTGAAGCTCATCATGATGACGTTACTGCAAATACAATAGAAGCAGTCCTTGTAAAAATGGCAGATGCGATTTCTGCAGGCAGACCTGGAGCAAGACGTGATACTTTAGAAATTTATGTAAAACGTTTACAAAAAATTGAAGAAATTGTAAATAGTTTCAATGGAATAAAACAATCATTTGCAGTACAGGCAGGACGTGAAGTAAGAGTTATTGTTGAAGCCGACAAATTTGATGATTTATTGGCTCAAAAGCTTGCTCGTGATATTGCTAAAAGAATAGAAGATGAACTTGATTATCCGGGACAAATTAGAGTTACCGTAGTAAGAGAATTTAGAGCAACCGAAATTGCAAAATAGTAGGTTTTGTGAGTATCTTTAGTATGAATGAAACATCCTTAAAAATACTGTTTTTTGGTGATATTGCAGGTAGAGCCGGTAGAAATGCAGTCAAATATTATTTATCACAAAATCGTGGAAATTACGATTTTATAATCGCAAATGCAGAAAATGCTTCTCACGGTTTTGGTCTTACTCAAAAAAACTATGAGGATTTAATTTCATCAGGTATTAATTGTCTTACTTCAGGAAATCATATTTGGGATAAAAAGGAAATATTTACATATATTGAACAAGCACAAAAATTAATTCGTCCCCTAAACTATCCAAAAAATACTGCCGGTAACGGATATGGCATTTTTGATGTTGGAGAATACAAAATTTGTATTATGAATTTTTTAGGCAGAGTTTTTATGCCTCCTATTGATTCACAGTGGGATATTTTAAAAAATAAAATTGATGAAATAAAAACAATAACACCAAATGTTTTTATAGATTTTCATGCTGAAGCAACAGCTGAAAAAATATGTTTTGGTAAATACGCTGCAAATTTAGGAGTATCCGCATTTGCAGGTACACATACACATGTCCAAACAGCTGATGAACAGATTGTTAATAACTGTATGGCATATATTACTGACGCAGGATTTTGCGGGGCTCAAAACGGAGTTATAGGAATGGAGTACGAAACTTCTTTAAAACGTATGACTACAAATTTACCTGAACGTTTTGAAGTTGCACAGGATACAAATGTTGTTGTAAACGCAGTAGAATTTACAATTAATCCTATCACGGGAAAAGCAATCAGTATAAAACGAATAAATGAAATCATTAATTTAAACAATGATGAAATTACTGATAAATTAAAAGATAATATAAATGCTTAATTAGGGAGTTTATCAATGAAAAAAGCAGATTTTCACATACATACAAATTATTCTGATGGAGCATATAAGCCGGAAGATGTTGTTGATATGGCAATTGATGCCGGTCTGGAAGCAATTGCCTTGACAGATCATGATAATATATTATCTTATAATGTTGCTCAAAAATATTTAGAAGAAAGAAATCTTCAAGACAAATTAGAAATTATACAAGGAGTTGAAATAAATACTTTATATAAAAATTATGAAGTTCATATATTAGGATATTTTATGAACACTAACGATAGTGCATTTCAAAACCTTTTAAAAACTCAACAGCAAGCAAGATTAAATCAAGCTATTGAAATCCTTGATTTACTAGATAAAAAAGAAGGGATAAAAATTTCTTTAGACTCTATAAAATCTCAAGTTGCTCAAGGTGGAAGTATTGGCAGACCTCATATAGCTAAGGCAATAACAAATGCAGGCGGTACAACAAGTGTTATTGAAGCTTACAGCAAATATATAAATGAATCTTCTCCCGTTTATGTAAAAAGAAATACTGTTTCACCACAGGATGCTGTTGAAATAATATATGATGCCGGAGGAATTCCTGTAATAGCACATCCTCATGATATAGACATTGCAGAAAAATTAATTAGAGAATTAATGAGTTATGGACTTTGCGGAATTGAAGCATACCACAGAAAGCATTCTCCTGCTGTTGTTGAATACTTTTCTTCTATGGCAGAAAAATTCGGACTTATTGTAACAGGCGGCTCCGATTTTCACGCTCCTAATCCGCAAAACGGTCAAATACTTCTAGGAAGACATTTTATACCGGAATGGATTTATGACAAATTAATGCAAGAGAAAAAACGACTTGATATGGCAAGGGAGTAAAAGATTTATGAAAAAATTTTCCGCTTTTACCATTGTAGAAATAGTTGTTGTGTTCTGTTTAATTTTATTAACAGCGACCTTTGTTGTACCTGAATTAATAAAAGATAATAAAAAATTAAATACCATTGCTCAATGGAAGCATTCTTATCAAAATATTGATTATGTATTTTCTGCAATAAGAGTTAATGATGACAAAAACGACAGACTTGCTCTGGAACAAGCAAAAGATGACAATGAAAGTATTGATGCGTTATTTACAATATTAAATCCATATATAAGAATAAAATCCGATTTAAGCGAAAAAGATTATAAAATACGTTTTTATAACGGTAAGATACCAAAAACGAATAATATATACTATTTTAACAAATTTAAAATTTTAAATTCAGGACATATTGTTGGATTAAAATGGTTAAATGATTATAAAAATTCCGATACAAAAACACCTTATGCAATGATGCTATTTGACATCAATGGTATTGATAAGCCAAATACATGGGGTGAAGATATTTTTGCAGTTAAAGTATTTAAAGACAGAATTGAACCTGTAGGTAATGAATTTAGTAATAATAAAATAATGATTAAACGTGATTGTTCAAAATATGGTCTTGGAATAGCATGCTCATATTACTATAATGTTTATGGCGGTTCTTTTACTGAAAATGAAAGATAAATAAAATAGTTTATTTTATTTCATACCCCTTTATTAAGCAAATGTTTTGAAAGTTGTTTCGATATTCTTTTTAATAACTTCTTTTATAGAATCCATTTCAGTTTTTACTGCATTTTGTTCAGTGTCTAATTGTTTTAATCTTAATTCTAATTTTTTATCTTCATCTTGTAATATAGAAAGACTTGAATTTATAGTATTTAATCTTTGTTCATATAAAATATTTTGGTATTTATATTCGTTTTCAGCATCTTCGTAAGCAGCTGCATCATATTCAGAACCTGCTGCTACAGGATAAGATTTTCCATCAAAAGTTAAAGAAGTAATTCTTGCATTTTGACTGATTCCTAATTCAACATTAGATAAAACTTTTGTTAAAGTTTCATTATCTTGAGTGTAAGAAAGGATAATAGTATATAGAGATTTACCTTCTTCAGTTTTATTTATGCTTTTTGTAATTGAAGAAATTTTTGCATCGCCGGAAATATCATCGATATTAGAAACAGTGTAAACAGTTTTTTGGAATTGGTCTCTGGATGGCATTGTAGGAACTTGTAAATTCAACATTTGAGAATACATATTAGAAGATTGGTTTGCCAATGTAGTTCTTTGTTGGTTAATTTGTTGACCTTGAAATTCTATGTTAGTCTTTCTGGCAGTCAATGTTAAAAATCTTGCTTGTGATGCACCTAAACCCATACTACAAATTCCTAATTTCCTATTTCCTACATCATGTATATCGACAAGATTAAGGAAAAACTTTAGTTTATTGTTACAATTGTTAATATTCTTTTTATATTTTTTGAAGTACAATACATTTGTGAAAAGGATTTTATTATGGTAGAAAAATACCCTGAATATAAAGAATTTAAGAAATATAAAAAAAGTAAAGATGTTACTTCGAAGAATGTTTTAACTGTTTTTGTAACAACATTTTTAATCATGCTAGTTTTCTTTATAGGTGCAGCTAAAAGAATAAGTCCTGATGTAGATGTTACAATAGGAGAAGATCAGGAAATTGAAAAGAAAGAAAGCGGACTTGGTGTAAAAGGATTTATTGATGACAGATTAAAAGCCATACAATCTGAAGATACAATAAGTGAATCTGAAAAAAGAAAAAATAATATTAAAAAATCTGAAACCGAAGAAGATGAAATTTCAGAGGATAAATATTTTTCTAAAGAATTAGAACAGAAAGTAAAAATACCTGCAAAAACAGATTCAAAAGAAAATAATTCAAAAATAACAGATAAAAAAGAAAGTAATCATAATGAATCTGGAGTAAATAAAGAGGAACAATCCCCGAAACAAACTGTTTCTTTACCTGCTCACAATACAATTACAAAAGTTGTAGTAGGAAATTATTCCTCAATTGATCAAGCAAAAGTTGCTCAATCAATATTACAGGAGTCAGGTTTGGGTGTTACACCATTTATAAAAAATATACATGGCTCATATACATTGCAAGTAGGTTCTTTTTCATCTGAAGAAAAAGCTCAATCCCTCGCAAATGAATTATTGAGAAATAACTTTCCTGCAAAAATAATAAAAGAATAATATTAAAAGGAGAAATAAATGTTAAAAATAGTAACTATAGGCAGTGCCACAATTGACGTATTTGTAAAATGTGATGATGCAAATATTGTATCTGTAAATTCAAAAGATAGAAAAGCAGATTATATGAGTTATAGGTATGGTGCAAAGTTAGATATAACTGATTTTGATACAAAGGTAGGAGGTGGCGGAGTTAATACTGCCGTAAATTTTGCAAATCTTGGTTATGATACCTCTGCTATTTTTAAAATAGGAAAAGATATTTATTCAAAAGGTATTTTTAAATTTTTCGAAGATAAAAAAGTTAATTTATCGCATATTGTACAAACCTCAAAAACAACAACCGGCTTTTCAATTATTCTTGTAAGTTTTGAAGGTGATAGAACTGTTCTTGCTCACAGAGGCGGTAATGGTGAAATAAAAAAAGAAGATATTGATTTTGAAGCAATTAAAGATGCTGAATTTTTATATCTTGCACCTTTAAACGGTAAATCAACAAAAATTTTAGAGCCAATTATAGATTTTGCACATAAAAATGATTTGAAAATTTGTGTAAATGCTGGTTCTTCCAGTATCAAAAAAGGATTTGAGTATATGAAAAGGATATTAGAATATGCACAAGTTGTTGTAATGAATAAAGAAGAAGCTCAAATGTGTACAAAAATAGAAGTTCGACCTGATACAGCAGAAGAATGTTATTCGGATAAACCTATACATCCTGATATCGTAAGTATATTAAAGAAATTAAAAGTTCAAGATTATCAAGTAATCGTAATGACGGATGGTGGTAATGGAGCGTATGCTTATGCCGGTGGTGAAAAAGTATACTATGCACCTGTATTTCCGGGAAAAATTGTATCTACATTAGGAGCAGGTGATGCTTTTGCATCAACATTCTGTGCATCTATGCACAAAACAAATTTAGATATAGGTAAATCTTTATTATATGCTTCAATTAATTCGGGTTCTGTTGTATCAGCATTTGGAGCTACAGAAGGTCTTTTAACATTTGATGAAGTAGAAGAAAAATTAAAATCTAATCCTGATTATACATACAAAATTATTCCTATATAAAGATTACAACATTTCTCTAAGTCTTTTAAGCTGATCTCTGATTTCTGCTGCTCGCTCAAAATCAAGTATTTTAGCAGCTTTATGCATATCTTTTTCAAGTTTTGTTATAAGTTTTGGTAAATCTTTTTTCTCTATACCTAAGTCAACCATTTCTTCCGCAACAATATCTTCAAAGTTTCTATAGCTTGCAACAAGTGATAGCAAATTATTTTCAATAGGTTTTTTGATTGTCTGCGGAACTATTCCGTATTTTTTATTATAAGCTATCTGTAAATCCCTTCTGCGTTCTGTTTCATCAATAGCATGTTTCATTGAATCTGTCATATTATCGGCATACATAATAACTTCACCGCAAGAATTACGTGCTGCACGACCAATAGTCTGTATCAAACTTGTTTCCGAACGTAAAAATCCCTCTTTATCAGCATCCATTATTGCAACAAGTGAAACCTCAGGTATATCAAGTCCTTCTCTTAACAAGTTTACACCTATTAAAACATCAAATTCACCTAAACGTAAATCTCTCAGAATTTCTATGCGTTCTAAAGATTTTATTTCACTATGTAAATAACGTACTTTTATTCCCTCTTGCAAGAAATAATCACATAAGTCCTCTGCCATTTTTTTTGTAAGAGTTGTAATTAAGACACGTTCATTTTTCTTAACTCTTTTTGCTATTTCAGATTTTAAATCATTTATTTGTGAATTAATCGGTCTGACATAAACTTTTGGATCGACTAAGCCCGTTGGTCTTATTATTTGTTCTACATATTGTTGGGATGTTGAAAGTTCAAATTCTCCGGGTGTTGCTGATATATAAATTTTTTGTCCGACTTTTGCAAAAAATTCTTCATTTTTTAAAGGTCGATTATCCTTAGCACAAGGTAATCTGAATCCATATTCTATTAACGTATCTTTTCGTGCAGCATCACCATGCGACATTCCTTTTATTTGAGGAAGTGTTACATGTGATTCATCTATAACTGTTAGAAAATCTCCTCTGAAATAATCTAACAATGTTGCAGGTGCTGAACCGGCAGGTCGTCTTTCTATTATTCTGGAATAATTTTCTATACCGGAGCAATAACCTACTTCTTTTATCATTTCTATATCATATTTTACACGCTGTTCAAGTCGTTGTGCTTCTATAAGCTTATTTTGACTTCTTAATTCTATAAGACGTGTTTGCAATTCCTGCCTTATTAAGCCGATTGTTTCTTCAACATTTTCATCATAGGCAAGATAATGTACTGCAGGATAAATTACTGTCTTATTAATATTTTCAAGTACTTCACCTGTTGTATTATCTATTCTGATTATTTTTTCAATTTCATCTCCAAAAAAATATATACGTGTAACAATTTTTTCATAAGACGGAATAATTTCTACAATATCTCCTCTTGCTCTGAAATTTGCACGCTCTAAAACTACATCATTTCTGGTATATTGAACACTTACCAAATGTTTTAGTAAATCTTCTCTTGATATTTCCATACCTACAGAAAGCTCAATTGCACCTTTAAAATAATTTTCCGGCAAACCCAAACCATATATACAACTTACAGAAGCTACAACAATTACATCATTTCTTTCATAAAGCCCACGTGTCGTATTATGTCTTAATAAATCTATTTCATCATTGATACTCGCAGATTTTTCAATATAAGTATCTGTTCTTGGTATATAAGCTTCAGGTTGATAATAATCATAATAACTTATAAAATATTCAACAGCATTATCAGGAAAAAGTTCCTTGAACTCATTATATAGCTGCGCTGCAAGAGTTTTATTGTGCGATATAATAAGTGTCGGTTTTTGAACTTGTTCTATTACATTTGCAATAGTAAATGTTTTACCTGAACCCGTAATACCAAGCAAAGTCTGAGTATCATAACCTGCATTTATACCATTTACGAGTTGTTTTATTGCTGCCGGCTGATCTCCTGATGGTAAATATTTTGTATTAAGTTTAAATTTACGATTATCGTCCATAAATTATTGCTTTGCCAATTCTACAGTATTTTCCATAAGCATTGCAATTGTCATAGGCCCTACACCCTTTGGAACAGGGGTAATATATGATGCAATATCTTTTACATTTTCAAAATCAACATCACCTGTCGTTTTTCCGTTTGCATCCTTAAATATACCAACATCAACTACAACTGCACCCTCTTTAACCATATCTTTGTAAATAATCTTTTTTCCAACGGCTGAAATTAATATATCTGCGTTTCGGGTTATATCTGATAAATTCTTTGTATAAGAATGACAAATAGTTACCGTAGCATTTCTGTTCAATAGCATAACTGCAAGAGGTCTGCCGACAATATTAGAACGACCTACAATTACTGCATGCTTACCTGCAATATCTATATTGTATTCTTCCAAAAGCCGTATAACACCCTTTGGTGTACAAGGATATACGTTAGGTTTTATATTGTTTAATAAATTTCCTGTATTTTCAACCGTAAAACCATCTACATCCTTAAACGGAGAAATTGCTTTAATAATATTTTCTTCTGATATATGTTTTGGCAAAGGTAGTTGAACTAGTATTGCATCAACATCTAAATCAATATTTAATTCTTCGATTTTATCAATTAAATCAACTTCTGAAACCGTTTCAGGCAAATTTATTACAGTTGACTTTATACCTATTGCTTCTGATTTTTTCTTTTTTAAACCTACATAAATTGTACTTGCAGGATTATTACCGACTTGAATAACAGTTAAATGCGGCTTTTTATCCATTGATTCTATTTTAAGTTTTAAATCTTCTGTTATCTTATCTGCTACGTGTTTTCCGTCTATTATAATACCCATTACACCCTCTTTTGCGGTAAATTTAACCTAAAATAAAATTGTTTTATTGCATCTTGTACTAACTTTGAATTTTTGTCAATAGTATGTGTAAACAATTCATTATCAACAGGAATAACACCTAAAACTTCAAGTTCATATTTTTTCAACATATCAAATATAAAATTCATCTCATTGTTTTCTACTTTATTTAAAACAATCCCAAGCTGTCCGCCTGCAGCATATTTTGCAGAATATTCATCTATTCTCTTTGCAAGATGAATTGATGCTTCATCAGGATTAGTTACAATAAGTGCTGTATCAATATCAACATCAACAAGTTGATTTAAGTATTTTAAATCGAATTCACAATCGAAAATAGCTATATCATATTGTTTTATAAATTTTGCAACTGAATCACTAATCTGTTTTGTGATAGGGCATCTGCAATCTTTTGATGCAACAAGCCAAGAAACAATAATATCAACATTATCATCTAATTTTACAACAATATCTTCTAAAGCCCATTCTATATATTCTGATTTTGACATGCCATCAGGAATACCGGTTTTATACTCATGCTTACCACTTCTAATCCCATAAATAGTATTTCTTATATCTTTTCCAAAACTATGTCCCAATTCTCCTGTTAAATCATTATCAAACAAAAGAATTGACTTATCAGGAAAATACTCTTTAAAAATATTTAAAAAAGCTTTTGTAATTGTAGTTTTTCCGCTTCCGCCTTTTCCCGTAATTGCTAAAGTTGTTGTCAAAATTTATCCTTTCAATGTACTCGATATTTCACTTGTAAGTTTTAAAGCTTTTTCCGCCATTTCCTCACTTAAAGAACCACACCCGCAAGAAGGTGTAATAATAGAATTATTTATAACACTATTTTCATCTAAGCCCTTTTTAATTAGCAGCTCTTGTGCTTTTTTTAACTTATTTAACAGTATATCTTTATTAGCTTTTTCAAGTGCTTCAGAATCCAATGTTGGAACTATCCCCCATGCTATAAAACCATCCCTTTCATAAAATTCTTTTAAGTTTTCAGTAAAGGTACTCATATTTTCAGAAAAAGAATAAGCATCAAAATTAATAATATTCATACCCACATCCATTGCTATTGACCAATTACATTTTCCACAGCAATGAATTGCACTTAAACCGCCATTTTTTTGAATAACATCAGATACAATTTTTATTGTATTTATTATTTCTTCTGTAGATATTGTCAAATATGCAGATGTTCCCAATTGTGATAACGATGGTTCATCTATAAAAATAATAGGAGTAGTTTTAGGTGATACTTTTTTAATTTCTTTTATCTGCCACAGAGCTTTTAATGAAAGTGTTTTTGTAACGACTTCTCTTAAGGTTTCATCATAACATGCACATTTATCAGACAAATCTGTCAAAGAAGATGACAATGTAAAAGGCCCTGTTACTTGTGTTTTAGCAAAATTAGGTTGTAACTTGTTTATTAATTCGATATAAGGTCTGAATGTTTTTGAATATTCTTCCGTAATTCCATAATAATCTAAATCTTCATCACTTATATCATCCAAACCTTCAAAAGTAACAAATAATTTTTCTAAATCATCAATGAATGTTTCTGTATCTTGTGTTAGAAATACTTTTCCTGTTTCTTTTTCAACATACTTACCCGGTAAATTGTCCGTATATTGAAGAATCATATCTTCAAATCTTGATAACTTGGGTAATTGCGGACAAAAAGGGATTTCAGAACAATACTTCGCAACAACATTCATTGCTTTATCTACGCTTTTATAAGGCAACGAACCAATTGCAAAACATTCATTTTTTAAGTTTTCTTTTAATCTTTCTTCCATATTTTAAAAAAGCATGTTAGACATTTCTATCTAACATGCCTAAATTTTTAGTAACCTGCTTAAATAAATATTTATTCTTCAGTATTTTCTTGTGTTTCTTCTACTTCAAGTTCTTCTTTGATAACTTCAGATGCAGTAACAACAACTTCTAATTCAGTTTTTACTTTTGAAGTTAATTTTATTAACATCTTATAATTACCAATTCTATTTATTGGAGCATTTAAAGAAACAGTCTTTCTATCAACTTCAATACCTGATTTTTCAAGTAATTCTTCGCAAAGTTTCTTTGTTGTAACTGTTCCGAATAATTTTCCGCTTTCACCTGCTTTTGCAGACAATTCAAGTTTTCCGAATTCTTCAATCTTAGCAGCTTTTTCTAAAGCTTCTTGATGTAATTTTTCTTGTTTTGCCTTTATTCTTGCTAAGTTGTGTTCTCTATTTTCTAATGCACCTTTAGTTGCTATTTCTGCATAATTTTGAGGTAAAAGATAATTTCTTGCATAACCATCTTTTACGGTAACTAAATCACCTTGTTCACCTAAGTTTTGAACTTCTTTTTTTAATATTACCTGCATTTGTTTCTCCTTTAAAGTTGTATGTGTAAAATAATTTTACTTAAAACATACAAAAATGTCGATACCTTTTTTTAAAATTTAACAATTATTTTAAATATTATACTAACAAACGACACATGTCTAATTGTGTAAAAAATATTCGTTTTATATTATATCTTTGTAAATCTAAAACAAAGGAGATAAAATAATGAGTGAAACCACATTTATAACTGTCAAAATATTATTGTTCGCAATTTTAATTACATTTTTGGCATGGATTATTCCTGTATTTTCTTTTTCAAGTTACATGACAGCAATAGGAATGATTTTCACAATTACAATTTTAAACGCATTAATTTACCCCGTTATACGTTTTATGAATATTACACCTAATATATTTATCATAGGGATGTCTGCATTTATTTTAAATACATTACTAATTTTCATATTCACCCGCTGGACAAGTTTAGGAATAAATATGGGTGGTTTTTTGAGTTTATTTATTTCTACAATTGTACTTACAATATTAAGCATGTTTTTAAATAAGGAATAAAATCAGCATTTTAAATTAAAAAGATAAAGTAATAAAAAATTTGCTTATCATCTATACCTCAAACGGATCCTCTTTAAAATAATTTTTTTTCTTTTTTAGCTTATCATTTTTTTTCTTAATTTTTTCTGGTACTTTTTTATATGCATTATCTAAAGAAATTTTAGTTAAAGTTTTTTTATTTCTTCTATCGCATAATGTAAGCCAAAAACTTCTGTTTAAATTATCAACATTAAATGAAATTCTTCCTGCAACACGTTCTCCCGGTTTTATTTGTTTAAACATAATATTTGTATCACCAAAAATTGATGGAGAGAAAATTTTATTGTAGTCATTAACAAGTGCTAAATCCATTCCTGAAATTGTAATATTTGTAAGATTAGAAATAGATAATGTTAATGTAATTGTATTAGCATCACCAAACGGATCTTTTTCATGAACGATATTTGTAATATTAATTTTTAAACCCGGATAAAAAATTTCATGCTGTTTAAAAGCGGTATCTTTATATACAGGCAATGTCATTTTAGTTGCAAGTTTTACTCTTATTTCATCACCGGGAGAAATCAAAACATCTTTACCCTTTCTCCATAAAGACATACCGAGTCCAACAGTACCGCCTACAGCCGCTCCTCCCATAACAGTATAACCGTGAGAAGCAATTGCAGCTTCAATACCAAACAAATTCAAAGCCATCAAACCACCTACAGCTCCTCCTGCTGCGGTATATCCAATATCAGTTGCCACAATTTTGCCGGCTTCAACAACAGGATGCATTCTGGTTGACATTTTTCCCTGTATTGGAATTTCTCTGCCATCAGGTGTAACAAGATAATCAAACTCAAGTGATACATATCCGTTTCTGCCTAATCTCTTGGCTTCTGATTGTTCTCTTATGATACCATGTGCTAATGTTCCTTTTGGTAAAACTATTCCGCTATCACCTGACACATCACTTACGACTTCTGCAAAAAACTCATCACCTTCTATTGATAAATTTCCATCAATAACTTGAGAAACTGTCATTTTTATAACGTCTTTTTGATCTATTACATCAACAGCACCTGTAAATAATTCAGAATGTTCTATCTGTCTTTCATCAGTTTTTTCAGCATGACCTTGATAAGTTTCCGCAAAAACAGGCATAATATTAACAAGTAAAAATGCATAAATTAAACAAATAGAAATAAATTTTCTCATAATAGCAACATTATAATTTATAACGTCATTATTTTCCATTTGTAAATATTCATTGCATTATTACAAAAAATAAAAAGCCCTGCATAGTGCAGAGCTTAAAAAAATATACATTTACCCCACACCATTAATAACATATTTTTAATGCATTGTCAAATAAGCCAAAGCTTGTTTTTTATTTTTGTAAAAATATTGTTACATGAATAACAAATTTTTTATTTAGGTGTTTTGTATGATTGCATTTCCCAATGAATTAATATAATTATAGTGTAGACATAAGTTAGTGAGGTAGAAAATGTCAATTGATGATGCATTAGTTATGATTTTAGCAGGCGGAGAAGGAAAACGACTTCATCCGTTAACAAAAGACAGGGCAAAACCTGCTGTACCTTTTGGCGGTAGATACAGAATTATAGATTTTGTATTGAACAATTTTATTAATTCCGGCTTTTACAAAATAAAGGTACTAACACAATACAAATCTGATTCATTAAACCAGCATATTTCAAGAGGATATGCACTATCACCATTCTTAGACCAATATGTTGATTTAGTTCCGGCACAAATGAGAACAGGTGGAGATTGGTATAGAGGAACTGCGGATGCTGTATTCCAAAACGTATTGCACATAATTGATGCAGATCCGACATACGTTTGTGTATTTGGAGGCGACCATGTTTATAAAATGGATGTTTCTCAAATGTTGGATTTTCACAAAAAAGTTAGTGCAGCTTTAACAATCGCAGCCATTCCTATTCCTATAGAAGAAGCTTCCGAATTTGGTATTATGGAAGTTGATGAAAATTGGAAATTAACAAACTTTATTGAAAAACCAAAAACAAAACCAAAATCATTACCGGGTAATCCTAATATGTGTTTGGCTTCTATGGGTAACTATATTTTTGGAAAAGATATACTTTTGGATGCTCTTTATAGAGATAACAAAATTGAAGACTCCAGCCATGATTTTGGTAAAAATGTTATACCTATGTTATTAAATGAGGGCAAACCCGTTTATGTATACAATTTTAAAGAAAATTCATTTCCGGGAATTACAGATGCAGAACGTGGTTATTGGAAAGATGTAGGAAATGTAGATGCATATTGGCAAGCGAATATGGATTTATTGGATTCTTGTCCTGAATTAAATTTATACGCAAAAGAATGGCCTTTAAGAACATTTAACTACAATTATCCTCCTGCAAAATTCATTTGGCAGGAAGGTGATAGAGTTGGTATGGCAACAAATTCAATGGTATCAGAAGGATGTATTATTTCAGGAGGCGGATTATCCAGATGTATTCTTTCTCCTAAAGTAAGAATTAATTCTTATTCATCTGTTACAGAAAGTATATTAATGGAAGATGTTGATATAGGACGACACTGTGAAATCAGACGTGCCATAATCGATAAAAACGTTAAAGTTCCACCTTATACAAAAATAGGTTTTGATAAGGAAGTTGACCAGCAAAAGGGCTTTTATGTATCTCCGGGTGGAGTTACAGTAGTTCCAAAAGGTGCTATACTTTAATATATTTTAATAATTTCTTCTTTTAAAACACCTCTTTATGTTAAAATTCTAAAGAGGTGTTTTATGGATAAAAAGAAAAAAAATATAATTATCGTTTCATCTATAATTATAACGTTATTACTTTTAGCATTGATAATAGGTTTTTGTATTTATAAAGCAAACAGAGATAGATATATCAGAGGATTTTATACAAATGAGGGTTTAATTGCAACAAGCTTAGCTTTTAACGGAGTTATGGACACTTCTAAACCAATCGTATTGATGTTTAGTTCAAGATATTGTAAATTTTGTGCAATGTTTAAGCCAATTTTTTATAAATTAGAAAGACTATATAAAAATGATTATAATTTTGTAGTAATTGACTCTGACGATCCTAAAAATGAAGCTATTTACTATGGAAATGTAATTGAATTACCATCTCTTTATATTTTTGATCCGGCTATAGGTAATAAAATACATATCACTTCTTTTGCATTACATGATGAAATGAGGTTACGTACAGAATTAAACAATTATCTAAGAATACGTTCTGTTATGGATATTGAGCAAGCAGAAGAATCTCAAAGAAAAGAATTGAGTAAATATGATTAATAAAAATAGCATTATTTTAGTTTTACTATTAATTATTTTTTCGTTACCTGTAAATGCAAAAATTGTAACATGTGAAGATGCACATGCTGAAAACACTCCTTTCGTAGTGTATTATTACACTTCAACCTGCAGTACATGTAAAAAATTCGATGTAATATTTAATAAGACCGTATCAAAATTAGATAAGTATAATTTTGTAAAAATGAATGTTGCAGACATGGCTGAACATAAACTATGTTATGTTCAATCTTTACAATATGTACCATCGGTATATATATATTATCCAAAAATAAAAAAGATGGGAAAAGTTCATTACAACTACTACTTTAACCAAAGATATTTTGAATATGCTTTATCAACATATTTAAGTAATTCAAATATAGAATAAAAACTTTTTCCTAAGCTATATTTTCTAATCTTGGATCGGCTTCAACAATTTCTGTAGGCAAGCCAACATGATGAATTTTTGGAATTATATAATCTTCGTGATATTCAACAGGAGCTGCCTTATCATCGTCAGTGTCATTACATACAAAAATCAATTTGTTATCAGGTGTTAATTTAGCACCAACCACTGTAATTTCATGACCATTTACAATATTATTATCTTCATCTGTTGATGTATACCCAATAATTACATTTTTACCTTCTGCAAGAGAATTTAACAAGCATCTTTTAATTGTATTAAAGTCTGTTCTATATCCTGCAAGTTTTGCTGAAGGTGCGCCTGATTTATCTACACCTTCTCTTAAATCTTGGAATGTAACAGAAGTCTTGTTGCTATTAGTAACTACAGATTCAGTAAAAGTTTTTTCTATTTCAACAAGTCCTTTATCACCCGGACCAAATGAAGCAACTCTTGTATCATTTAAAGTATTATATGTTTGTTGAGAACCAATATTCATTAAAGTTGATTGCATTAAAACATCAACAGGAGTTCTTTCTAATTCATCTTTATCAACAGTTTGGATGTGTGCTCTGAAAATCGCATTTTTATCCGGTGCTATTGTTACTTCAACATTATTTTCATCAGTCATTGTATAAGGAATTTTAAAATTATCCAAAAGCCACTTTGAATCTTCTTTGTTATCACAAAGAGTATTTAATGAAAGATGTTTTTTTACAGACATATTAGGAGAAGATAATCCCTCTGCAATACGAGCAAATTCAGCAGGCATTTGACTTGCAAGATTAAATTCAATACTTGCAGCAACACAACAGCCGGAATGTTCCACTTCTTCTGTAGAATTATCATACTGTTTTAATGTACCTATCATGCTTTCAGGAATATTGCCAAAATGTTGAGTTATACCATAAGGATTAGCTATAGTTTTAACAGTATCGTTCAAAATACCTTTTTTATCTAAGCCGCTTGCACGATCATTTAACAATATTTTATGTAAATTATCAAGTGTTGTTGATTTATCATCTGAATTATTGTTTAACAATGAGCCGGTTTTAAGCATGTAATCTAAAGCTTTTTTACCTTCAGAATCAAGTGAAGATGCAACTTCTGTATATGCCTTTAATTCACTTGGTGTTGTTAATTGTGTTTTTGCAACGTCAACTGTGTTATAACCGTGGAAAGATACATTTTTTACTAAAGGAGATTGCACATAAGAATTAGATACACATGCTTTGCTTTGTTTTAGAGGTGTAATACCTCTAAAAATAACATTATTGACATTATTTAACCCTGTTAACATGTATAAATGTGCCTTCCTTACATGAGAATAAACGTTTATAAATTTGAAAATTTGCCTTTTTTATGTATAATATGTTAAAAATGTAAACATTTATGAGGAAAAATTTACGGATATAAAGATTAAAAATTTAACTCAAAATCAGCTTTTAATTTCTTTTGACCGGCTTACAAGATTTAAGTACACAGAAGACAAATATTTGCGAGTTTTCAAAGACATTATAATTTCTAATGTCATCCAGCCGCAGTTTAAGAAAAAAGAGCTTGAAGAACTGGATTATTTAACGATTAGAGATATAGCTCAATATGTTATTAATAAATCATTATCTGATATTTGTAAAAAACAAACGGAAGATTTTACTATAAATAACAAATTAAAAAAGTATGAAAATGACATATTTAACCTTTCACCGGAGGCAAATATTCTACTTGATAACAACATTCATTATGCTGATGCAAGTGAATTAATAAATAAGAATATGGCTAATAATTTAAAATGGCTTAAACTTTTATCAAAAGAAAAAGATTTCAGAAAAGAACTTTCTTTGCATTTTCCTGTTGAAAAAGTTGTCATAGCCGAAGGTATAACAGAAGAAACATTATTACCTGTATTTGCAAAACATTTGGACTATGATTTTGACAAGTACGGTGTACAAATGATTTCTGCAGGCGGTAAAAATCAAGTTGTGAAATTATTCTATAAACTTGCTGAACAACTCAAAATACCTGTATTAATCTTGCTGGATGCAGATGCCTATGATAATAAAATGCAAATTTTACCTAAATTAAGAACATGCGATAAAATTCACATAATTGAGCATGGAGAATTTGAAGATATACTACCTAAATCATTAATTTTAAACACTCTTAATGATTTATTTTTAAACTTTAATTCCGTAAATAAAAATGAATTTACGGAAGATAGAATGGTTAAAAATTTGGAAGAAATATTCAAGCAAAAAGGAATGCATGACTTTCAAAAAGCAGAATTTGCAAAGTCAGTAAGCAAACATATTTTTTCTAAAAATGATATTTCACAAGAGATTGAGTATATCATTAATGAAATAAAATCTCTTTAATAAAGTTTTAAGTGTTTACTACTATGCAAATGAATTTATAGCAGCATTAGCTACTTTTGCAACTATTCCACCGGAATTATAGTTATCTATAAGCTTTTGTATAAAATTACCTGCCATATTTTGAACTTTAGTTATTGAAGAATTGTTATTCGCAACTTTCCCTGCAACTTCAACAGAAGAAGATGATTCAGAAAGTTTTTTGCTTAAATTTTGCATTGCTTCTTTTATTTCCGTATCGGAAATTTTACCATCTTTATTAGTATCCAATTGGCTTATAATAGATTCTGAAATTTTATCAGCTATATTTTGATACAAATTTTTTTCATTTGTCTGCTGCGTTGCATCTTGTATTTTAAAACCAGCAGGCATACCCAGCTGCTTATCCAATGTAAAATCAAGAACTTCGTCTTTAGATAATAAACCGTTAGAATCTTTATCAATAAGATTAAATTCTTCCTCTAAACTTTTTACAAATTGTGAATTTTGTTCTTCATTTATTTTTGATAAATCTGCTTTTGATAGTCCATTAGTATTACTTTCATCAGATTTATATAATAGCGCAAGCATAGCTTGTAAATCACTGTTTGAAGATACCGCTCCTATTGATGTTGTTGTCATTATATTTCCTCCAAGTCCACAATTATATTTTAACTTTATTTTTTACAATTAAATCCACCATAAAAATGATTTTATATAATTCTATAAAAATCGTAGTTTCCAGAATGACAATATTCTGCCATACTGAGGATTTACCCGAAGTATATCATGCGATTAATTAATAATTTCCTCTAATTAGATGACATTTTATTGATATTTTAAAAATTATCATTAAATATCCGATATGAAGATAAAAAAGAGAGGAAATAATCATGGGTTTGGCAGCATCACAAGCAAGATTTTTAAACCTTACAGCAAGAAAAACTAACATTGAATACGAAGGTCAGCAAATAAACCAACAAAGAACAACTTTGTCAAATCAATCTGCGAATTTGTATAACCAAATGCTTACATTAAAGGTTCCGACACAACCGTCTATTGATAGTTATACAAAATTGCAATACACGTTTGTACCACCTGATTCTGTATCAACAGCAACTGTTAGTTCAATTACAAAACAAAAAATGGAAGAAGGAGAAGATGTACAGAAATATACTATTCACTATACCGTAACAGAAGATGTTATAGGTTTCTATCCTTGTGAGAAAGATAAAGAAGTTACTGTAGCCAAAGATGAATCCAATAATTATACTTATTCAGAGGGTGGCGGAACTTTTGTATTAGAAAAATATACTTATGATCCGTCAGCTCCAAATTATGCAACACACAAAGATGCTTATGATTATTTAATTGATGAAAAGGGATTTGGTGATAATCTTTATTATTTCAATGCAGGAACGGAAGCTAGTCCACAATACAGATATTTTACAGATACACAAATGAATGCCGCAATAGATGATGGGAAAAAATGTGTTTACTATACCTCAACAACACAAAAACAAACATCTACGAGTGTTATAAAAGATTGTACTTTAATTAGAGATGCAAATAACCGTCTTGTAAGTTTTACAGATACAAATGAAGATATAACATACACAGTAACCGCAGGAACTTATACAGACCAGCAAGCATACGATGACGCACAAAACCAATACAGATATGAAACATTCTTATATGAACAAACTCTCGGCAAAATAAATGCTGAAACATCAGTATTACAAGCACAAGATAAAACTCTTGAATTACGGTTAAAACAACTTGATACGGAACACCAGGCAGTTCAAACCGAAGTGGATTCAATATCAGAAGTTATCAAAAAGAATATTGAAAGTTCATTCAAGTCATTCAATGCATAATTATTTTTCAAACTTCATAATCACTCTTATAATTTCGGGTATCTCAAAAGGATACCCTTTTATTTTATTATTTTTTACATTATTGAAACCACTTAACATAAATTTATAAGAACATCTTCAAGGGTTGTACAAACATAAAATTTGATACATAATAATTATATAATGGGGATATTTTATATACTTGGCAGATATAGAAAAAGTGGCTTTACATTAGCAGAAATGATGGTTATTTTAACTGTCATGAGCGTTGTAATGGCAGCAACCATGCCTGTTTTAACCGCAAGACAAGGAGTTGGTGAATCGAGTGCTTTGGGTGGTTCAGGAGCCGGTGTAAAATGGCAAAGGAATAAAGAGTTTATTGCAACAGCATATCCTCATTCATTTATAGCTATCGGTATGGAACCGGATTCATCAGACTTGGGTGCATTAAATCACGCTGCAGTAATGTATGTAAAAAACAGAGAAGGTAACATAACTTCTTCTTCTCAAATTGGACTGTTAAAACAAATGACTGTGCAAAAAGATTCTGTATACAGCAACAATTATTACTCGGCAGGCAGAATAGCTATGGACAGATATAATAACATTGCTCTTGGTTCAAATACAATGTATAACGGCTCTATAGGAATTGGTAACATATCTATAGGAACATATTCAATGTATAACAGCAGTAATCATACTGATTATAACATTGCAATAGGAAGAAGTTCTTTACAGCATCAAACAGGTAATACAAAAAGAAATATCGCTATAGGATATAATTCTTTATATGAAGTTAAAGATACCAATGATACTATATACATAGGTTCAGGTACAGTAAATACATCCTCAAGTAAATCAACATCTGATGTATATATAGGACGCACAGTTGGATTAAACCAAGCAAATACAAGAAGTACAGATGAAACAAAAAATAATGTTGTAATTGGAACTGATGCACATTTATCTAACAATTCAGATAATGTTGTATCAATAGGTACAAATTCAGGATCATTTGGTGTGAGTGATCCTGACAATGGAATTTCAATAGGAACTAATTCCGGTGCCGGCTTTGGTGATGTTTCAATAGGTAACACAGCAAAGCGTATGAATGGCAGTACAAATAAAGCTGATAAAAGAAAAGATGTTCGTATAGGTATTTTCTCCGGTTATTATGCAAATGCAGACTTTACTTTTAGTGAAAATGACAGTTCTGTGTATTTAGGAACATACGCAGGAATGAACTCATCTACAAAACAAGGTGTAGTGCATATAGGATATAAAGCCGGACACCAATCTTCCGTAAATAAAACAAGCTACGCTTCTCTTGTTGCAATTGGTTACAATGCAGGTGCTGAAAATATGTATGCGAATACATCTAATAATGTCGACTTAGGAAGTTTTGCAGGATATCAACAAGCTTATACAACAGTAGGAAATATAAATATTGGTACAAATGCCGCCAGAAGTTCTTCTAAACTTTCAAATTGTATTTGTATAGGTCATGGAGCTTGTATGAGTTACAAAAACTTACAAAATAGTTTATTTTTGGGTTCAAGACCTACAGGTTCTGCTATTATTAAAGGAAACAATAATGATGACGGTACTGCGGGTTCAAGGTCTGCAATAGCACCTAACGGAGGACTTGCAAATATTAGCAGAGATTATGATATGCATTTAGATGACAATCCTAATAGGTTAAAAAAAATATGGGATCCTCAAGGGGAATTAGGTGAAAAATATTCGCAGCTCATAATAAGTCCAAATGGTACAGCTTATGCAGGTACAAGTTCAATTATTATGTTTTCGGATATAGTATATGGACCTACTCAAACATTTACTATGTATTCCGATAAAAGATTAAAGGAAAACATAAAAAAATCTGAAGTTTCACTTAATGATTTTAGAAAAATAAATACTTACCAATTTAATTATAAAAATGATAAAACCATAATGGCAGGTACAATTGCACAAGAAATGCAACAAATTTTTCCAAAATCTGTTGTTGAAAAAAACGGTTATTTATCTGTTGATGCGGAATGGATAATATTTCCAATGATAAATGCAATAAAAGAATTAGATTTAAAATTATCAAACATCAACAAAAAATTAAATAACTACATAACAAATTACAAAAAACTATATGATAGAGCCATTGCATTAGACAATGAAGTTAAAATACTTGAATCTGAAAATAAACGACTAAGAGTACAAGTAAATAACTTATATATAAAAACTAAAATAAAAGAAAGTGTGAATAAATGATTATCAAGAAAATAAATGCATTTACACTTTCGGAAATGATGATTGTATTATTGGTAGTTAGTGTAGTATCAGCCATAACATTACCATCTTTAACAACCAGACAAACAAATGATAACGCAACAGTTGTTCAAAGCGATAACAGCTGGAATAGATATGAAGCTGAATCAGACGGTGCATCAGGCGGATACGGAATATATAATATATCATATCCAAATTCTGCTTATAAAGTTATTGTCGGATTAGATATTGATTCGTTTACTGATATTAATACCGATGTTAAATACTATCCGGTATCACAATATGGCAGGTCAGCACTTGTTTTTGCTTCAAATTTGGGTAATATGATTAACCTTTATCAACGAGGTAATTCACCAAATACAAATATTTTTGCCGGCTCTCTTGTATTAGATATGGCAAGAAATATCGGCATTGGTGCTTTAGACAGTGATTTTTCCTCAAGTACCGGAACAATAAGTTCAATGGTTGGAAGTAATTCATCTATACATATAGGAAGATTTACAGAAACAAAAGAACACTCTTTAAGTGCAATATCAAGTGATAATTATAGTATTATTGCCGGTTATATACCTGCTTACGGTGCATCTTCAATAAAAAATCATAATGTAGTTATTGGATATTATGCAATGAACGGTATGGGAAGTTCAATATATAGAAGCAACATTATCGGCTCTTATGCTTGTGCAAACAGTAATGCAGGAAATGACAGTGTCTTAATAGGTAATAATGTTGCAAGAAATAACAGTAATATTTTAACCTCGCTTAATAACAGTATTGCAATAGGTACAAATGCAGCAAGTGGTAAAACTGCAGCAGGAATTACAGCAGGTATATCCATAGGTAATTACGCAAATGCACACGGTAATGGCGGTTTTGCCGGAGTTGCTATAGGTAATTATGCAGCTTATGGTGCAGTAGGTTATGATGGATATACGTCAATAGCAATAGGTCCATACGCAGGACATTTGTCAAATATGAAATACGGAAGCAGTTACGATAATGTATTAATAGGTCATTACGCAGGAGCAAGTTCTACAGCAGATACTAAAAGCAATTTAGGTTACAATGTCATAATGGGAAATTATGCAGGATATACAACAAGTGCTCATAATTTAGAAAAATCAGTAATTTTAGGATATAATGCAGGAAAAAATGCAAGTGCTTTGAGTTCTGTATTTATTGGTTCCGGTGCAGGCAACGGTGCAGGAACGATTACAAACGGTATTTTTATTGGAAATAATGCAGGTTCATCTAACTCAAACTCCTCAGATAGTATAGTTATCGGAAATGGAGGTCAAGCAGGTACAAGTGGTATCAATATTGGCTCTCCCGGCAAAGTAGGAGACTACTCTATTGCAATTGGCTCAGGTTGTTCAGCTGAATTACTTAACATTGTCAATTCATACAATAATAAAACCTGTATTATACCCGGTCCAATAGGCAAAAATGTAACATCGGTAATGACATCTGCAAATCCTACGACTTCGGTAGATCAAGTTGATACATATATGAATACTATAGATCCTTTAGATAGAGATGCGAATATAACTATTAAACAAAAAGATTTTAAAATGAATACAACATATCACCAAAGCAGTTATGCTACAACAATAGATTTAATAACTATTCCTAGTGTTAGAGAAACTACAGCTGCTAATATTTGGGGAGCCAATTCAAGAGCACAAATGGTTATTGCTCCTGCATCAACATCCGCTCAATGGGGTAAGGATACTGATGGTTATTATATGACATCTATTGCATTAGACGGTGCTGTATTCGGCAAAAATCAAATGATGACAATTTATTCGGACAAACGACTAAAAACAAACATTAAGCCGACAAAATATGGTTTAAATGAAATCAGAAAAATTAATATATATGAATTTAATATGAAAAAAGATAAACAAACCAAAAGAATTGGTGTTATTGCACAAGAACTAAAGGATATAATGCCTGAGGCAGTTACAAAAGAACCATTATCAGGTATGTATGCAGTAAATGGAGATTGGATTATCAATACATCTGTTCAAGCTATAAAAGAAATTGATAAAATTTTCTCCTCAATATCAGAAAATTTACAAGAATATATAGCATTTGCATCTAAAACGGATAAATACACTGATAATTTAAATCATCGGCTTAAAAATTTATCTGATTCAAATAAACAATTAAACTCAAAATTGGATAAAATTGAAAGTATGAGAAGCAGGCAATAAATATGAAGCAATACTTAAACATAAAAAAATATATGGCTTTTACATTAACTGAGATGACAATGGTTATTCTCATAATGAGTATTGTTGCTGCAATTTCTACACCGGTCATAACAAAAAACATAAAGAATGTAGAAACAAAGAAAAAACAACTTGATGCCACACCTACAATATCCCCACTATGGAAACAAGCTGAATCTGCTGACGGAGCTTATTATATATCTCCTTATGCAACAGGAAGTAATGCAGGTATGGTTGCAATAAATATAAAACCTAATACAAACAGAAATACATATTTTAATCCTGCTATGGTTATAGGAAATCCTGCATCAGCTGATAGTATAGAAAATAACGATATTTCTAAAATAGGTCAAATGGATTTTTATAATGGTGCAGAGCCAAAAAGAAGAAGAATTGCAATGGATGAATCTCATAATATACTTATGGGATATGGCAATTTATACAGAAGTGGAGATGAACAAACAAATACATTACAAAATTCAATAATAGTTGGAAACGAAAATCTGTTTTTTTCAAATAAAGCTCGTGCCAATATGCATGATGGTATAATTATAGGAAATGGTATTCATAAGTCATCAGGGGACAAACTTCTAAATTTAAACAGAACAATTTCTATCGGCTATGGTATTTCAAAACCAACTTTAACTGAAGAAACACAATTTGTTGATACCGTTCAAATGGGATATTGCACATCATATAATTCTAAAACTAATTTCAATTCAGTTTTAATCGGTTCATACGCCGGTTCTAATGCTAGCGGAAATTCATCTAACAATATAGCTATAGGTAGTTATGCCGGATATGGCAATAATTCAGTAAGTAATATTTCAATAGGTATGTATTCAGGACATTCTGACAATTCAAACGGTGATAATATATCTATAGGTTACTTTACAAATTATAAGCCAATATCTTCAACAAGTACAAGTATTACAGCTAAAGCTTATTCTAATATTTCTATAGGAGAGTATGCAAATACACTTACAGTAGAAAATACAAAAGTATCGTTTTTAAATACAGCTATAGGCAGCTATGCCGGTTATGGTAATAATGTAAAAGTTGCATATGGTAATTTAATTATTGGATATTATGCAAATACTCAAAATAATACATCCAATTATCAAAATATAGTAATAGGACATCAAGCAGGTGTAGATTGGGAAAGTGCAGGTTACAAAGAAAGCGATGACACTTATGGTGGTCCGCAAACGCAAAGAGCTTTTTACGGAACAATTGCAATAGGTCCTTTTTCTGCAAACAGTTTATATGAGGGAAGCGGTATTTATATTGGAAATCAAGCAGGAAAATATGGCTCATATAATAAGAAAGCAGATAACATTATAATAGGAACATCAGCCGGAATTTCATCAACCGCAGGAGCTGCAAACGGAGTTAAAGGGAGTATTTTTATAGGTAAAAATGCAGGAAACAATTCAAACGGAATTTTTGAAATGGGCATCGGACAAGATGCATGCCAGCATACAGGAAAGGGTAAAGTATGCATAGGACCGCAATTTGAAAATAATACATCTTTATCTGATAAATTTGGAAGTTATGTATCAGGTAGAACTAATAAATCAGGACATTCAATACATTTTTATACAAATTCTGATAATTCTGAAAAATATAATACTCTAAATTCATTGCCATCAGAGCTTTTATATACATCATATTATCCATTTGTTCCTGAAGAAAAAAGTTGTGTTGATAATACAGGTAATCTACAAACAGATTTTAGCGGAACTATAGGTATACCACATTGTACTACAGGAATGGCACCCTTATGGAATCCTGTTGATGGAAAATCGGTAATAGTACTTAATCCCGGTCCTATGAGCAGCTCAAATCCATCTTCAATAACATTATTTGCACCTGTTGTATATTCATTGAATGCCAGAATGATACCATTTGTATTTTCAGATAGAAGATTAAAAGAAAATATTATTCCTTATAAGTATTCTCTTAAAGAATTAGAAAAATTAAATGTATACAACTTTAATTGGAAAACAGGAGATACAACTACTCCGCAGATTAGTTATATTTCACAAGAAGTAAAATCTGTAATTCCGGAAGCTGTATCAAGAGATGAAAACGGTTATTATCGACTTGACGGATCATGGATATTATATACGGCTGTTAACGCAATAAAAGAACTTGATACTAAGATACAAAAATTAGATATCAAGGTTAAAACTTTCATAAATGGCTATTTTGGATTGGTTTCCAAAATAGAAACTCTTGAAAAACAAGCAAAAGCTATAAAAGCAGAGAATGAAGCTATTAAAAATCGTCTTGAAAAACTTGAAAACTAATTTTTATATACCAACGACTTTTTCTTATTTAACGTTTTCTTTACGGTATTAATTGGTATTGCAAATCCAATTCCGATATTTGATATATTATTATCAGGGTTGTATATAGATTGATTAATTCCTATAACTTCACCATTTGTTGTTATTAATGGCCCGCCTGAATTACCGGGATTAATAGATGCATCCGTTTGAATTTTATCCTTTGCATAATCTATTCGAGAAATTATGCCTTGTGTCAATGTTCCGTTAAATCCGAAAGGATTACCTATTGCAAGCACTTTTTGTCCGACTTTTAACTTTTCGGAATCTCCTAATGTTATAATAGATAACGGCTCTTTTGATACAATTTTAATTAGTGCTATATCTTTTTTTGAAGAATATATAATATTTGCTTTATATACATGTCCATTATACAGTGTTACATCTATTTTAGAACTTTTATCCACAACATGCGCACTTGTTAGAATTAAACCATTTTTATCAATAATACAACCGCTTCCACTTGAAACACCTATTGGTAGTTCCGCATCAATAGATACGATTGACGGATTTATTTTTTCATATACATTCATATAAATAATTTCTTCACTATCATAAGCAAATACTACTACGTTTGTAACAAAAACGAAACATATCGTAACAATAAAATTTTTTAGCATAACTACTGAAAGCTCCTATTTATCGGTAATTATATGTAAAGCTGTAAAAATTTTCTACTACCAATGTAACAATTTTACAGTATAATTCTTGCAGTAATAAAAAGTTTATTTTAGAATATGAGCGTAATCAAACATAAAGTTTGAAGTAGTAATAAAATTAAGGAAAGGAAATTTTTAAAATGAGAAGCATTGAATTATTTCAACAAGCATTGAACGAAAGAAGAGTATTAAAGGTTATTGCAGGAATGAGCAATTTAGATATAGAAAGAGTTAGAATGATATTATTATCAGCTATTCAATCAAAAGCAACTGCAGTTGATGTATCAGCTAATGAAGAAATCTTATCTATGGCAACAAAATTAATCTCTGAAATGAATTCAGACATTACATTATTTGCATCATCAATTCTTCCTATGGAATTAGCTACAGCAGTAAACAAATATCACGTAAGTGCTATTGAATTAGGCAACTTTGATTCTTTATACAGACAAGGTTTAACAATCACATCTGAAAGAGTTTTAGATTTAGTTAGAGAAACATTATCATTAATTGAAAACAGAGAAGAAGTTTTATTCTCAGTAACAATTCCTGGTTCATTAGAAATTTCTGAACAAATTTCATTAGCTAGAGAACTTGAAAATCTTCACATTGATTTAATTCAAACAGAAGGTTATATATCTGAAGACATTAAAATGGAAGGTATCAGAGGTTTACTCAACAGAGCTGAATTAACAATTTCTAACACAATAGAATTATCTCACAATATTGAATTGCCTATAATGACAGCTTCAAATATCAACACAACAACAGCTCAACTTGCATTTGCAGCAGGTGCTAGTGCTATTGCTTGCGGTTCTTGCATCAACAAATTAGATTCTGAACTTTCTATGAGAGCTGTAATCAGCAACTTAATGGAAATTGCAAACAGAAACGGTATTATGTGGACTTCTTGGATGAAACATTCACAAAACATTGAAACAGTTTCTCTTGTTTAATAGAAAATTTTATGTTTCTAACAAAAAACTGCTCGTTAACCACGAGCAGTTTTTTTTATGCAATAATAAATTATGTGAAGATTGGAGAATTTTTATGTTTGATTATATAAAAGGAGTTTTAGAAGCAAAAACTCAAAAGCAAAAAGGATGTTTTTTTACAGTAGAAGCTAATGGCATTGGATATAAAATTGAAGTTACGACAAGTGATTATGGTAAAAAAGAATTAAATGATAATATAAAAATTTATACTGTATTAATACACAGAGAAGATTCAATGTCTTTATGCGGATTTTTATCGAATGAAGCAAGAGATATTTTTGAAGTTTTAACATCAGTATCAGGAGTTGGTGTTAAAATGGCACTTACACTATTAAGTGAATTTGATATAAGTGATTTAATATATTTTGTAATAAATGAAAATACCAAAGAATTAACAAAAGCAAAGGGTGTAGGTACAAAATTAGCTCAAAAAATAATATTAGAATTAAAAGATAAGTTTTTAAACTTTAATATGAAAAAAGATAATAATTGTTTAGTAACCAAAAATGTTGCAACAGAAGATGTAAAACAAATACTTGATTCATTAGGATATGAAGAAAAAGAAATTTCAAATGCAATAGAAACCGTTTTAGAACACGGGCTAACCCCTGATAATAATGAAGAATTTTTAAGAGCAGCCCTGCAGCTTTTATCAAAATAGTAAAATTTTAAAATAATTTATTTGCATGATTTTATATCACTTCAAATATAGTTTAATATATGAGAAGAACTAAAATTGGAGTAAATCATGGATATATTTGCAATAATAGGTTTATTTTTCGGTGCAGCAATGATATTGATTGCACAAGCATTAGAAGGTGGAAACATTGGACAATTGCTTCAATTAACTGCTGCAATGATTGTAATCGGAGGTACAACCGGAGCCGTTATGTTAAGTTTTCCGCCTAAGGTATTGGCAAAAGCTATTTCTTTAGTAAAAGATGCATTTATACCTCCTGTTGCAGATTTAGAAGCATTGATTACAGAAATAGGAGCTTATGCACAAAAAGCAAGACGTGAGGGTATAATTGTACTTGAAAAAGAAGCTAGAAATGCATCTGATTACATATTAAAAATGGGTTTAGAAGCAGTATCAGACGGTGCAGATCCCACACTTGTACAGGCAATGATGGAAAACCAAATAAGTCAACAGGAAGAAGAAGTTATGACTGCAGCTAAAGTATTTGAATCCTTTGGTGGTTATTCTCCTACACTTGGTATCATTGGTGCCGTTATGGGTTTAATTCAGGTTATGCAAAATTTATCAGATCCGTCAAAACTTGGAGCAGGTATTGCAGTTGCATTCGTTGCTACTGTTTACGGTTTGTTTTCTGCAAACTTAATTATGCTGCCACTTGGAACTCGTATAAAATTAAATTATGGCAAAGTGTTTTTAGCAAAAACATTAATGGTAGAAGGAGTTCTTGCAATCCAGGCAGGTGAATCTCCTGCATTAATTGAAAGAAAATTAAGATCATATATTATTGAAACAAAAGAAACTAAAGAAGAATAAATATGGCAAAAAAGAAGAAACCTGAAGAACATGAAAATCTGGAACGCTGGATGGTATCATACAGCGACTTCGTAACGCTGTTATTTGCTACTTTTGTAGTTTTGTATGCATTATCTCAAGTTGATCTTTCCGAATATACAAAACTTGAAGACGGAATGAAAAAAGCTTTTAACAATCCAAGTCTTATAAGTGGTCAGGTATCAATATTTGATAATCAAGGTACAACAATATTGGATAATACATCAGCAGATTCATTTGTTGCCCCATTAATGTTAGAATATGTCAGTCAAAAATATGAAGAACAGGCATACAAAGAAATAAAAGAAAAAATCGAACAAATGACTAAAAATGGGGATTTAGAAGGGGTAGAAGCTAAAATCACAAACGAAGGACTTGTAATAACCTTTAAGAATGATTTTGTATTTTTCAGCGGTTCTGCAGCATTAACAGAAAAAGCAACAAAATTATTGGATAATATTGGAGCAACAATTAGTGAAAAATTTGCCCTGCATTATATAAGAGTTGAAGGACATACAGACAACCAACCAATAAATACATATCTTTATCCATCAAATTGGGAATTATCATCTGCACGTTCAAGTTCAATTATAAGATACCTTTCATCAAGATTTAAATTTATGCCAAATATTTTTTCAGCTGTCGGTTATGCTGATACAAGACCTGTTGCAGATAATTCGACAGAGCAAGGCAGAGCAAAAAACAGACGTGTTGAAATACTTATATTAAAGAACAAATATAAAAATTTTGAACATCCGTCTAATACTGCTATGAAACAAGACAAAAAAGTTCAGCAAAAATTCCAAAATGACAGAAAAAAAGCCATAGAAGAAATTAAAAAATCATCACCTGCTTTACAAAAAGTAGATGAACAGGTAAAATCTAAAACAGAGGATGAAGAATTAAAAAATATAAAAAATTCTTCGAAAATTAATAAAGAAACACCTTCATCTACACGACCGGAAACAAGCGAAGATAATTCTTTATCTATACAAAATAAAACATTATATGAAGAAGCATCAAAATTAAAAAATGAAAACGAAGATGATAATTGGCTAAATGATGCAAAAATGCAAAAAATTCTTCAAAAAGATATAAACAAACAATTTGAGATAGGTAGAAAATAAAATGGAATATTATATAGGTTTATCAATGGCATCATGCTCGACAACCGATACGGGTATTGCTGTCATGGATAACTTCGGAAAAATTATTCTAATAGATAAACTATATTCCATGAAAGATATACAATATTTTTTTGATAATTATTCCTCACTAAAATACTCACATATTGCAGTATCATTGCCATGGGATAATACAATGTTAGAAGGAAAGTGGAGAGTACTATCTAAACTTTATCAGCCGGTTAAAGAAAATCCACATATATTAAATAGAAATAATTGGACACAAAGATATTCAACAAGAGGTTGTGAATATTTTAAGCAGCTAAAAGAAATTGGTATAGATATTTATAGATATGAACTTTACATTACAAGACAATCGTTAAATCTTAGTTCTTATTTTAAGGAACGAACACCAGCAGATTGTAAATTTTTGCAAAATGCACTCAAAATAGAATATAAAATAGAAGATATACCGCCAAATATGATGCCAATGGGACAATTAGAGGCAATTGTCGGTGCAATAATGATGAAAGAGCATGTAAATAATCCTGACAATACAAAAAAGCTATTTGAATTTAATGGCTTGGATGTTATAGACTTTAAAACAAAAATAAAAGAAAAATCATTATATGAAAATTTTAAATAAAAAAATGTTGCAATTTTATTTTGATTGTCATATAATCATAATACAATTAAAAAACCTTGTGGGGTCGTAGCTCAGTTTGGTTAGAGCGTCTGCCTGTCACGCAGAAGGTCGAGGGTTCGAGCCCCTTCGGCCCCGCCATTAAAAAAGTCCGCATTGCGGGCTTTTTCTATAGGTACAAAATTACAATAAGAGGTACTTATGGTTTTAGAAAATAAGTTAGGTTTGACAAATTCTGCTGATTTAGCAAGAGAAGAAGAACGTATTAATAAAACTAAAGCTGCAAAATGTTTGAAACGGGCTTTTTAGATAAACTTGAAGCTGGAAAATTTGAAACACTATCAAGAATTCTTAAATACTTATTTGAAGATATTTACTCCTTTGCAGGTGAAATACGCAGTGAAAACATCGCAAAAGGTAATTTTCGTTTTGCTCCTGTAATGTATCTTAAAGTATCATTAGAACATATTGATTCTATGTCGCAATCAAACTTTGATGAGATTATTGAAAAATATGTAGAGATGAATGTTGCACATCCTTTCAGAGAGGGAAACGGCAGAAGTACAAGGATTTGGTTAGATTTAATTCTAAAAAAAGAAATCGGCAAGGTTGTAGATTGGAGCAGAGTTGATAAAGAAGATTATTTGCTTGCAATGGAAAGAAGTCCCATTAAATCAATTGAAATCAAAGAATTATTAAGAAATGCCATAACTTCTGATATAAACAATAGAGATGTTTACATGAATTGTATCGATGCCAGCTATAATTACGAAGGATACAATATTTATAAGTCTGAAGACTTATAATAATTATAAACATACATAATATATTCATGTTTCTGTTTATTTTTGTTTATTGTATATTTTTACTATGTTAAATCAATTTTCAAGAACACAATTACTTATAGGTAAAAATGGTATAGACAAACTTGCAAATTCTCGTGTTGCAGTTTTTGGAATAGGCGGTGTAGGAGGTTACACCGTTGAAGCACTTATTAGAAGTGGTTTAGGGCAAATTGATATTATAGATGATGATAAAGTTTGTTTAACAAATCTAAACCGACAAATTTATGCAACAAGAAAAACCGTAGGAAAATACAAAGTAAAAGTTGCAAAGAA
>Ga0256405_10003303_pt1 | contig 33660 bp, 26 predicted proteins | sample RumenRJG_02DNA_FD_189096 | JGI IMG/M metagenome (GOLD analysis project Ga0256405, IMG submission 189096) | Bovine rumen microbial communities from Lethbridge, Alberta, Canada - RJG_02 | ecosystem: Host-associated > Mammals > Digestive system > Stomach > Rumen | place: Canada: Alberta...
GATATCACGGTTGCGATCGACAAGCTGGACAAGATCGGTTTGGACAACGTGGAGGCCGAGATGCGCGAAAAGGGTCTGGATGACAGGGCCGTGGCCGTCATCAGGCAGATACTCGCCCTTTCCGGTTCCACCGAAGAGAAGATTGCTTCGATGAGGGCTTTGATGAGCGGCGGATCGGCCTCCGGTCTTGAATCCGAAGCCGGCATGAAAGGACTTGATGAACTAGAGGAACTTTTCGGGCTCATCGATGCTGCCGGGGTTTCCTGCCCGGTGGAGATAGACCTGTCCCTCGCTCGTGGCCTGAATTACTACACGGGCGCGATATTCGAAGTAAAGGCGCTTGATTTTCCTATTGGAAGTATTTGTGGCGGAGGACGTTACGATAACCTTACAGGAATATTCGGACTTCCTGACATGTCCGGAGTCGGCATCAGTTTCGGTGCCGACAGGATCTATGATGTCCTGAAGGGCCTGGACAAATTCCCGAAGGACCTTAAGACTTCGACCACCCTGCTTTTCGCGAATATGGGCACGGCCGAGATGAAATATATCCTTCCTGTAGCCAAGGCTCTCCGCGACAAGGGGATAGCTGTCGAGGTATATCCGGATGCTGCGAAGCTCAAGAAGCAGTTCGATTATGCTGACCGCAAGGCTATCCCGTTCCTCTCCATCACAGGAGGGAACGAGATGGAAGCCCGGATGGTCAATGTGAAGAACCTTGTAACCGGCGCTCAGGAGTCATTCGCGAAGGATGACTTGGACGGTATATCCGGATTCCTCAGTCTTTAGGATCCATTACCTTTCCGAACAGATAGAATTTATGGTCTCCGTACCAGAGGATGCCCTCTCCGTCGAGGGCGGTGTAGCTGGTATAGAATGAATTGCCGGTGTCCCTCGGGGAGAAGACTTCGGGTTCTCCGAACCATACCGGCTGATGCGCTCCGGGTACGAATTCTCCGTCCCTTTTGAATAACGGTCCACGGTTCTGATATGAAATCACCCCGTCGAAGTCGAAGGTGTCGTGTACCATCAGGAAATACCTTCCGCTCCTGGCTTCCGGGCCGGCATAGTCATATATAGGGCAAGGGGAGCGCGGCTGCAGGATAGGTGTTCCGCCATCCTTAGTCCTTAGGATTTCCGGACGGCTCCAGTGCTTTCCGTCATCGGAACTGACGGACCAGATAGGGTGTCCGATGGATGTGCGCATGACTGAGAACAGCCTCCCGTCCGGCAGACCGACGATGCAGGCCTCTTCGACGCAGAAGCCGTCCTTTGGCTCATACGCAACATCGTTTTCGACATATTTTGCGTCAAAGGCATCCTTGCCGGTATTGAAGAAGGAGATCTTGATGTCTTTCACCTCCGGGTCTTCATCTATATTCTCATATTGCCAGAATTCCACCCGGGGAATATCGCTCCTGTCGTAGCGGGAGCAGCCGGAAAGGTAGCGCCCGTCTTTCCCTAAACGCAGAGGCCTCTGCCAAAGGCACCAGAGAGGCGGCTTGGAAGGATCTTCCGGATCCACATCGAAGCGGACAGGGAACGGGACCGTCTCGGGTTCCGACCAAGTCTGTCCGGCATCATCCGAATACATTCCTCGCATTATCCCGCAGACATTCTTCTTCACGGTAGTTTCCTGCTCCCACAGGCAGTAGAGACGGCCGCTGCGGCTGAGCATTGGCTGCTGGTAGCTCGCAATGGGCTTCTGGTCCGCCATCGAAGGAGAGCCGGCAAGCATCACCGGTTCTGACCAGGTGCGTCCTGCGTCGGAACTTTTCGCGAAGGCAATGTGGACATCGTTTGCCGCTTCGTGGGAACCCTGGGTCCAGAAAGCATAGAGCAGGCCTCTCTCCGGATCATCCAGCACGTGGAAATGGTCGTTGTAGGTGTCACCTCTGGCTGTAAGGTCCCTCTCCGATTCGACTGACGGCTGTTTCGGGACATACACGGTGAAATCGTGCGGGACTACATCTATGTCCATCTCTGGGTGGAGATAGTGCCAATAGAAGTGGTTCGGCCACTTCTCCTCGAAATTCCCTGTGTCGCTGAAATGCTTCTCGATGGCTTCGTCGGCCGTAGCATAGCGATGGCAGCAGTCCGGCGACTTCGTGCCTATGGTCCATTGGCTCTGGCTGGCCGCATCCTGTCCCGGGAGCCCGACCCATATCGTGGTTCCGTTCTTCGATGCGAAGTTGGGATTCATTGTGAATATGGTGGTGAGGACGGTCCTCTTGTTCAGTATCGGCTCCTCTGTCAGCAGTCGGGACAGGTCCCTGCGGTGGAACTTCCTCATCGGTTTGCGGGAGAACGGAGCTTCGTCTCCGAGTATGGCGTCTCCGAAGAACGTGTTCTGGGCAAGGGCGTGCCTGTCCTTGTTGTTCTGGCTGTTGAGGGTGGCAGGGTCGGAATAGGCAACTCGGAAACTGAATTCTCCGTCCCTTCTCGGCTTGTACCAGCCACGCTTCCTGGCATAGCGCACTATGTCCTTGCTCCCCAGGAAGTTGACTGTGTCCTTGAGATTTATCTTCCCTATGGTGTAGTAGTTCGGAATGGTTGCGATCTCGTCGTCAGGAACCCTCTGGGCTACCCAGTGCTTGCCTTTCACTACTGCACAGACCCAGGCTTCGTGCCTGTCTGCGACGAGGTAGGACCGTCCCGAGTCCCCGTAGCCGTATTTCTCCACCAGGGATCCTATGATATGGACGGCTTCCCTGGCGGTGCGGGCTTTCTGGGCCACGGTGGTGCGGACTTCGTATATTACGCTTCCGGTGGCCTTGTCTTCGCGGGATTTGCACTTGTCGGAGGTTATTCCGACTCCGTATTCATTCACGAAAGTATCTCCTGCCTTCTGGCCGGGAAACTCGAACCAGAGGTAGGCGCAGCGCTGGCTGTTGGCTGGGACATTGTAGATGTTCAGCATGGCAGGGAGGCTTTGGTCCTCGTTGTGGCCGAGATACACGTATCCGTCCGTGGTGGCGTTCCTGCCGGCAAGGATGCCGAAGCAGAGCGAAAAGAAAAGGAGTGATTTCATATTGCTATCGATTGCAGCGATGATGTAAATTTAAGAATAATCTTCCGGAATGCTTATCTTTGCGCTCGAATATGGAAAAATCTTTGCTTCAATATATCGAGCAGGAAGTAATACCTCGCTATGCATCCTTCGACAAGGCTCACAGGGAAGACCATGCCCGGACTGTGATCGAGCGTGCCATGGAGATGGGTCGCAATTACGATGTCGACGAGGCCATGCTTTACACGGCTGCGGCCTGTCATGACCTCGGACTTTCAGTGGACCGCGAGACCCACCATCTTGAAAGCGGAAGGATCATAAGGGAGGACGTGCGTCTGAGGGAATGGTTCACCGAAGAACAGATCGAGACCATCGCCCAGGCTGCCGAAGACCATCGGGCTTCGGCAAAGACAGCTCCGAGAAGCATCTACGGGAGGCTTGTGGCAGAGGCTGATAGGCTGATAGTACCGGAGACCATCATACGGCGCACCATCCAGTACGGAATGGCCCATTATCCCGAGCTTGACAAGGAAGGGCATTGGCAGAGGACGCTCGAGCATCTGAATGAGAAATATGCCCGCGGAGGCTACCTGCACCTTCTCATTCCCGGTTCCCCGAACGAAGAGCCTCTTGAGCGCCTGCGTGAAATCATAGAAGACAAGGACGCCCTCAGGGACTTTTTCGACATGATGTTCGAAGAAGAAGCGTCTGGAACCAAGGCTGTCATCCGCTTTGCGGTTCCGGGCGACATGGAAGCCGTAAACCGCTTGCTCAGACAGGTCCTGAAGGTCCATCACGAGGGTCGGCCGGATCTCTTCCGGCCGGAAGGGAAGAAGTATTCGGATGAAGAACTCCTGGGAATATTCTCCAATCCTGAAACTCCAGTATTCGTTTATGACAGAGGTGGTTCCGTGCTTGGATACGCCTTCTGCGCACTGCAGCACACTACTGCGGGAAGCCAGAATCCCCTTACTACCCTTTATGTGGACGACATCTGCATAGATGAAAACTCCCGTGGACAGCACATTGGCAAGGCCCTTTTCGAAAAAGTGAAGGAATATGCTTCCTCCCGGGGCTGCTACAACATCACCCTCCATGTCTGGGAATGCAATCCCGGAGCCATGGCCTTCTACAGAGCCATGGGGATGTCTCCCCAGTACACTTCGATGGAATTGATACTGCGATCGGCAGATTAGCCACTGCATCGCATTCGAGATCGGTATGGATTTGCAAAAGACCATTGAAGAATTGTTCAGGACGGATTATCGCCCCCTCTGCTTGTATTCGTTGCATCTTGTCAGGTCGGCTGAGGCAGCGGAGGACATCGTTACGGGTTGTTTCCAAGCCTTGTGGGAGAGGATGTGGAGCGTTTCCTCGCCTCGTTCCTACTTATGGACGTCAGTCCGGAATGCTTCGTTGGCTTATCTGAAACACGTTCCGACTGAACTTGAGGAAGACTTGTCTTCGGAACAGATAGACGATGACTCTCAGGAAGGTCTCAGGGAGAGGAGCTATCTTGAGGCCCGTCTGTGGGATGCCATCGAGAGGATGCCAGAGCGGCGCCGCCAAGTCCTGCTGATGGCAAAGAGAGATGGGATGTCATACTTGGAAATAGCTGAGGAACTGGGTGTTAGCGAGAATACGGTCCGCAATACCCTCGCCAAGGCAATGGAATCCCTGCGTTCATCGCGGAAGGATATCCTGGATTTCGTGATTTTTTTCTACTGATCCGATAGTACGATTTGGAAGTTCCGAGTCTTATCTATGTCAATTCGAAGAATCATGGATAAGGAACTCGATTTCGTATTGAACGAATACAAGCACGGTAAGTTCGACCCTGTCACCGCGATACGCCGGTTCAGGAAGAAGAATCTTGTCAAGTTGCGCTGGATCTACCCGGCAGTCGCGGCAGCGGCAGCTGTAGTCGCTGTCGTTTTGTTTTTCCATAGGCAGGACTCTTGGAAAGAGTACTCGGCTTCCGATTCGCCAAGCGTGATAATGCTCGCGGACGGATCTTCCGTTACGTTGTCCCAAGGGGCATCTGTAAGGTACCAGCCTCACAAGTCTGCCAGAAGGCTTGAACTGGACGGCGAAGCATGGTTTGAAGTCGCGCATCGGGAGGATGAGCCTTTTGAAGTCTTGTGTTCCGGCCCCGGATATGTGAAGGTCCTGGGTACCAAGTTCCTGGTGGCTACAAGGGATGGCCATACGGAGGTGAAGGTCTCAGAAGGAAAGGTGCTTTTCGCTCCCGATCCGCATAGCGAAGGAGTGATACTCTCCAAGGGTGAAAGCGCCCTCCTTGATGGAGAACAGCCTGTTGAGAAGGTAGCTCGCTCTTTCAGTTATGAAGATGCTCCTCTCAGTACCGTCATTGAAGAACTTGGCAATCATTTCGGGAAAACCTTGGAATGTGATTCGATGGACAAGAGAGTCACCGGAGTTTTCCGTGCTGACAGTTTGGAAGATATCGTCTCGGCGTTGGAAGATGCCCTTGACGTAAGAATCAATGTATTATGAAAAAAGTCTTATTAGTGATCGCTGGATGCTTGCTGGCTCTGACCCTTGATGCCCAGACAAGTTTGAGACAGCGTATGGATGAGGTCTCGAAGCGATTCGATGTCAGCTTCATCCATGAATCTTCCCTGAACCTGGACTATGAATGCAGGAGCGGAGAACTCCTTCCCGTTCTGGAAGATAACTTGAAGGAGATGTTCGGTAGTACAAGTATAAAATGGTCGGTGCGGGGACGCTATGTGTCTCTGAAAGCGGCTATCCGATACACTCTGAGGGGACATGTGACGGACTTGCTTTCATCGGAGACCTTGATATCTGCCGGAGTGTTCACAGGCAGGTCCGGAACCATCACCAACGAGTTCGGGTTCTACAGCATAACCTTGGATGAGGGGGAATATGATTTCACCTTCAGCTACATAGGCTATGAGACCCGTTCTTTGCATGTCAAATTGGATAAAGACAAAGTACTGAACGTAGCGTTGAGGCCGGATGCAAGGCTGGATGCGGCCATTGTCACGGGTCGTGCGGAGACAGGTGTCCAGGCTACGAGAAGCGGAGCGATAGACATCCCCAGAAGCGTCTTGGACAACAGTCCGGTGCTGCTCGGCGAGAAGGATGTCCTGAAGACGATCCAGACTCTGCCTGGAGTGCAGGGAGGGATGGACGGTTTCTCGGGAATATTCGTTAGGGGAGGATCGGACGACGAGAATCTGTTGCTCCTGGATGGTGTGCCGGTTTACAACGCAGCCCATGCTTTCGGGATATTCTCTGTCTTTACTCCTGAATCCGTAAAGAAAGTGACTCTCTACAAGAGCGATTTCCCGGCCCGTTATGCCGGAAGGGCCTCTTCCGTGGTGGATGTACGCACTAACGACGGAGACATGAACAGCATGCATGGAGCTGTCACAGTCGGAATTATGACTGACGCGATTCATCTGGAAGGACCCCTTGACGATGGGAAGACTTCATTCAGCGTGAGCGGTAGGTTGGTTCATTCCCTTCTCTTTTCTCCATTGATGAAAGCGTTCGACGTCCCTGCCAATTACTGGTTCTATGACCTCAACGGCAAGATCAATCATCGGTTCTCGGACAAAGACAGGCTCTATCTTGGAATATATCGTGGTAATGACCACTTCGGGCTTGATGATGAATATGAATCTCCATCCAGAGATGAGATCCGGATCGACAGTAAGGAAGAAACCCGCATGAAATGGGGCAACACGATAGGGACTCTCCGGTGGAACCATGTCTTCGGTCGGAGGTTGTTCAGCAACACGACAGCTTTCATAAACAGCTATCATGGATCCTTCGGCCAGTCTTCCCTGAACGATTATCATGGGAAGGTGTTGAATGGATACCTGGAGGAGCGCTTCCGGTTCAGCTCCGGGATCTTTGATGTCGGAGCCAAGACCGATTTCGACTGGAATCCTACTCCTGAGCATTCCGTCAAGTTCGGTGCTGCGGTGACTTCCCATAGATATCATCCTGACAGCAATGTTTCGGCTGTTTTCTCAAAGACCGGAGATTCAGCCCTAAGGGATACCCTCTACACCAATGCTTCGTCTGTCCAAAGAGGATTCGAGGCTTCCGTTTATGCCGAAGACGATTTCTCCGTGGGCGAGAAACTGAAGATCGATGCGGGTGTCCATCTCTCCCTTTTCGCTACGCAAGGGAAATCATACCTGTCACCTCAGCCGAGACTGTCCCTTCGATATGCCATGACGGATGACCTTGCCTTGAAAGGAGGGTACGCGAGGATGGCACAGTACATCCATAAGCTTTCTTCCAGTAATATCAGCTTGCCTACGGATCTCTGGGTCCCGATTACGAAGGATATCCGTCCGTTGGTTACTGACCAGGTTAGTTCAGGGGTTGCTTTTCTGGGCATAAAAGGTTGGGAGCTGACAGCCGAGGCCTATTGGAAATGGTCTGAAAACGTCCTGGAGTACAAAAATGCCGCCGCAAATGGTTCAGCTGCGGCAGAATGGAGCGAAGCTGTAGAGATGGGTAGCGGCAGGGCATATGGTGTCGAGCTCCTCGCCAGGAAAACTGATGGACCTGCGACAGGATGGCTTTCCTACACGTGGTCGCATACAGACAGGATTTTCCGGGACGGGAGCATTAATGCCGGGAAATGGTTTCCTTACCGTTATGACCGCCGGCACGTGATAACTGCCTTTGCGAATTACCATTTCGTAAAGGGGATCGACTTTTCAGCTCTGTGGACATTTGCAAGCGGTGGTGCCATGACGTTGCCGACCAGGTCTTTCTCTGTCATGGATTACGATGGAGATGTGATCAATGTCCCTTATGTGGAAACAAGGAGCAACTACAGGCTTCCGGCCGACCACCGGCTTGACTTGAGCGTCAACTTCACGAAGCAGAAACACAGAGGTGAAAGGACTTGGAACGTTGGCGTTTATAATGTCTATGCCAGGAAGAATCCAAATATCGTGGATATCGACATCGAAAGGAATGTCGCTGTCAGGATACGCAAGTATTCTTTTTTGATCTGTATTCCTTCCATAAGTTACACTTACAGGTTCTGAAATCATGAAAACCAATAGATTTACGTTGTTATTGTCATTGTCCCTCGGGCTTCTGGGCTGCGAGGAAAGGATAGAAGCACCTTCCGACGGCAAGGGAACGTTATACATCATTAACTCCCAAATGTGCTCCCTTGATTCCCTGCATTCGGTCAGAGTCTTGGCCAGCAGTGAGGGGCAGGGTGTCGTGGATGCCGGTGAGGTTTCCTTGAAATTGTTGGTGAACGGAGTTGTCGTGGATGAAGTTCGCGGACATGATGATGAGGGAAAGTATGAATTGAAGGGTAGTTTCCTGCCGGGCGACAATGTGTGTGTTTCCGTCACGGGACCTCTTGGAACTGCGGCTGCGGAAGCTGTGGTGCCTGATCCTCCGGCGACGCCTGAAGTAACTTATGATGGCAAAACTGAAGTCTCTTATGTCGAATACGGAAATGCTGAGACCAACCTCTTCAATGTAATCAAGGTAAAGGTCAAGGATGCTCCGGGGGAACATTGCGGCTATCGCGTAAGGATGTTCCTGGATGGAGAGGTTGAGTGTATCGGCGATGAGAGTGGATATGAGTATCCTGGCTACAGCCATCTTGGAGAAGTGATCCATGTCGGACCCCGGGTATTGCAACTTAACAATAGGCTTGAGCCGCTCCTTCGCAAGAAAGAAGACTCGAATGGCCAGACCCTTGAGTACAATGTCTTTCCTGATTATGCGGTCGATGGTCAGGAATACAGCCTGCTTCTCCTTACCAAGGGCGATTTACAGATAAGGCCATCCACACTCTCCAGCGGAGAAACATGGGTTGCGCGAACCCGGCTTGTCGTCCGCTTTGAAAGGATGACTGAACTGTCCTATAGGTACCTGAATTCCGTCTATTATGAAACGGACGGAAATTGGATTCCTTTGAATTACCAGGCTCCTGTCTATCCTTCCAATGTGGAGGGAGGCTTGGGATATTTGCTGCTGACTTCAGCCAAGACCGCTTCATATTCTTTTCCGGACCGTTATTTCGACGACCAGCACTATCTGGACGGATACGTCAAGTAGATTTTTCAAACTCTACAAAAACTCTACATAACCCTCGTTACAGATGCCTGCATTGACGATGCAGGCATTTTTATATCTCTACATCCTTTTGAATATAACTCTATTTTCGCTATATTTACCATTGATAACACGAGAACAAGCCAAATATGGGTTTCCTGGATATTTTTTCTCGCAAGAGAGCTACGAATCTGATTAAAAGCATGGATGCCTTGCTCTTGACGGTGGAGGAATCGCTGACCGTTTTCAAAGGAGGTGTCAAGGATTACCTTTATGGTGAGGAAGCCGGATTCGCTGAAAATCTTTCGAAGATGGCTTCGCTGGAAGCGGAGGCCCTTTCCCGTATCAAGGAGATCGAAGGTACTCTTTATTCCAAGGGCTACCTCATGCGTTCCAGGGGCGACATCATGCGTCTGCTGGAAAGATTCGACCATATTGTCACGATAATCAGCGTCGACCTGGTCCAGTTTGAGATAGAATCTCCGAACATCCCAAAGGAACTCAAGCGGGAATTCGTCAAACTGACCGAGCTGGCGTCGCTGGCTGTGGAGAGTTCGATTCCTGGTGCTAAAGCGTATTTCACCGAGCCGCAGGCCGTGGCTGAGACCACCTCCCAGGTCTATTTCTATGAAAAGGAAGCCGTGAAGCTCAGCCAGTCCATCAAAAGGACGGTGTTCCATCAGATGGAAGGCCTTAAACTCAGTGAAAAATTCCACCTGAGGTATTTCGCCCTGCACATCGAGGATCTGGCCAAGGCTGCGGTGAAGGTGGCCGAGCAATTGTCTGTGATGGCTATCAAGAGGTCATTGTAATGGAAGTGGCATACATCATACTCTCTGTCCTTCTTGCAGGGTCTTTCCTTATCCTTTACGACCTTCCTGTCGTCGGGGGGAGCATCCTGGCTTCGGGAGCGGGAGAGAGAATGGGTGTGAGGATACTTTTGCCGGCACTGCTGCTTGCCGGCATATTGGTTCCCTGCTTTGTCCCGGAGGTGGGATATCCTGTCACGAAGGGATTGAGCATACCGGCGGACAGGGTCGATGCCCTTTCCGTCGGTATCGCGACTGCGGCAAGTGCCGTCATGGTCGGGACGTTCAGTCGTTATCCGGCGGTTCCTTATGCATTCATCGCCTCCCTGGCGGGCATCGGAGTGGCTAAGGGCATTCCACTGCAACCTGCTGCGTTCCGGTATGTCCTATCCTGGATAACCGGTCCTGTCGTCTGTGCTTTGCTTGCTGCTGGAATCTACAGCATCTGCTCATCGTTCCTGCGCAGGGGAAAGACCCATATGGCCATACAGGAAGGGAAGGTCCTTTTCGCCAGCAGCCTCGTTTCCCTGATCCTGCTGTTCGCGGTGGCTTTCAACAATTCCATGGTATTTTCCTTCCTTCCTTCCGGGAAAGGATGGCTGACCATTGCCGTGGCGGCAGGATGCCCTCTGGCGGCTTGGTTCGCAGTCCGTTCCAAGGTATTGGCGAACAAGTATTCCGTGGCAGACAACGATCTGGATATCAACTCCCTGTCCATACTGTCGCTGATGCTGGCGATGACCCTTGCCTTCGGTCTTTTCTCCTCCGGGCTTCCGGCGAAGGTTGGTCTGGTTGCGACTCCTCTGCCTGCGGGCACTCTGTACCTGGCGGCCTTGCTCGGAGTCAGCATGGTCCGGGAGAGGGCTCTCGTTGATGGCGGTGAACTCCTGAAAGGGGGTGTGGCTGCCTTAGTTTCTCCGGTATTGGGTTTCCTGGTGGCATATTGCATGGGCCTCATCCTTGACGGACGTGTTGTCAGCACGCTTGTATTCCTGGGTATCCTCCTGTTCCTGGGCGTTATTTCATATTACCGCCACTTACAGGACAGCCTCGCTTTGCAAAGGCAGGCGCTGCTTTCAGGAGAACAGAGGGCCTACAGCACCCAGAAATCCCTTTCCGCACTGGAGGTCAGGGCTGAGATGACGGAACGGGACCTCCGGAACAAACTGGATGAGAAGCGCAAGGAGCTTGTTGACTTCGCGGTGGGCGTCAGCGACCAGAAAGAGTTCATGGAGAAGATATACGATGACCTTGCCGAGGTCCGTGCGATGGAAGACGTCGAGGGAAAGGACGATGCGATGGACTCATTGCTCGGTGCGCTGCGCGAGAGGATGTATTTCACCCGGGAGATGAATGATTTCTATGCACGGAGCGAAGTGCTGAACGAGGATTTCAACATGCGCCTTAAGAGCATGTTCCCGAATCTGACGGAAGGGGAGAGGAAACTCGCCAACCTGCTGCGCCAGGGTTTCTCCAGCAAATACATAGCGTCCTTGATGAATATCACTCCAAAGAGTGTCGAAATAAACCGCTCCCGCCTGCGGGCGAAACTTGGACTGCAGCGGAGCGACAACTTGATAAAATTCATAAAATCCATTTAATCAACACTTTAATTATTAATTATGCGTAAAATCCTCTTAATCATGGCGCTGTCACTGCTCACAGTAGGTGCAGTGAATGCCCAGAAGAAGACGGTCAAGTACAATCAGTACGGTGTGGCCGTCGAATCCGATGTCCTGGATGTCGAAGCGCAGGACGGAATCCTGGTACTGGAATCGCCGAAGAGCGGTTACAAATTCTGGTTCGATGTCCGTGCCCAGGCTGACGGAGCAGTATTCTTCGGAGCCCCGGACTATGCCGATGCAATCGGTAACGGCACCAGCATCCGCCGTGCCCGTTTCGCCGTCAAGGGCCAGATCAACGACGACTGGTACGGAGAATTCGACATGGACCTTGCAAACGGTCTGGCCGAGCTCAAGGATGCCATCGTGCGTTACACCGGAATCGCCAATACCGATCTCCAGGTCGGTAACTTCAAGGAGAACTTCTCCATCCAGCGCAACACCACGTCCCGTTATCTCCAGTTCATGGAGCGTCCTATGGTCTGCTCTGCATTGACTCCTTCCCGTCATCTCGGTATCAATGCGAAGTATGCCAAGGATTGGCTGTGGGTGTCTGCAGGAGCATTCAGCCAGGTAGTCGCAGGAAGTGAAGAGTGGACGAACGTAGCTGACAACAACAAGGACTTCGGCCGCAATTCGGGCTACTCCCTCACCACCAAGGTCGTATTCCGTCCTCTCTACAAGCTGGACAATGCAAGCCTCCACATCGGTGCTGCATATTCATACAGGACCACTACCACCGACCTTGCAACCGGTGAATGGGGAACCTACCGCGCAAGCAGCCGCAACTCCACCAGCATCAACCGCAAGAAGTATCTGGATACCAACAATCTCCCTGGCTATGATCACAACAATCTCTGGACGGTAGAGCTTGCAGGACACTGGAACGGACTCCGTTACGAGGCTGCCTACATCGGCGACAACGTCCACTTCAAGAGCGATGCAGCGGATCCTGCAACCAAGAATTTCAAGGGTTGGTATGCACAGGCAGGCTATCTGCTCTTTGGAGGTCGCCAGCAGTATGACTCCCGTGGCGGCAAGTACACCAAGGTCGATCGCGGAAGCAGCAAATACGGAGATGTCGAGCTCTGCGCCCGTTACGAGAACTGCGACCTCAACAACGGAGGCGTATTCGGCGGTGCAGCCGAGGCGTATACTTTCGGAATCAACTGGTATGTCAATGACAACGTGAAGCTGGTTTTCAACTACCAGTACAACAACAACGACCGTTATGCGAACGGAAAGGGCAAGCTGAACGTAGGCAAGGATGCCTCCGGTGCTCCTGTCAAGGATTTCACCAAGGTAGTCACCCCTGCCGGCAAGGCCGGTGTGGATTACCACATGGTAGCCGTCCGTTTCGAGATTGACTTCTAAAATAAAATGATTATGAAAAAGATATTCTTAGTTTCATTGGCCGCCGTCCTTGCTTTCGCAGGATGCGTTAAAGACGAAGTCTACAAAGGCCCTTCAACCATAGAGAAAGTCGTATTCAGTCCAGAGGCTCCTACCTCCATCTCACCGGTCACTGTGACCGCCACCGTGACAGGACTGCAGAAAGTGACGAAGGCAACTCTCAATTACAACGGCACTTCCGCCGATATGACCGGAAGCGGGAACACGTTCAGCGCCACCATCCCTGCGATGCCTGACGGAACTGAAGTTTCCTTCACGGTGTCTGTAGAGAACGAAGCCGGATTCGTCACGACTTCAGACAAATATTCATTCAAGGTAGGCGACCCTGCCACCGACTGGAGCAAACTCAAGCTCAACGAGGTATATGGTGCCGGTGCTGACGAGGAGAAGTTCTTCGAACTCTACAACGCCAGCGACTATCCGATCAAGCTTACGGGCGTGACCATCAGCAAGGATGAGGGCACCTGCTGGACAGGAATCGACGGCGAGGTCGTTCCTGCAAAGGGATTCTTCGCTATCATCGGTGCCAAGGGAACAACCCCTAGGGGATTCTCCAGCGGCTTCTCCGCAAAGAAGAGCGTATATATCCAGCTGTTCGACAACAAGGGCAACCAGATCGATGCATTCCAACGCGGCGACAAGGACGATGCCGGCAACTGGGGAGTCTCCATCACCAACTATTCGGGTTCATGGAGCCGCGTCCCTGACGGAACCGGCAAGTGGATGCGCACCGATGCTTTCACTCCAGGTGCTGCCAACTCCACCACTGCAGTCGATGATGATTATGTAAAGAACTGATTTTAAAATAGATTAATCAATATGGCAGAACTTAAAATCGGCGAGCAGAGCAAGCCTCGTTTCGAATTCCGCAGCTTCGGTCAGAACTTCTGTGAAGCACACAAGAGAATGGCACGTCTTTCCGTTCCTGTTCCTGAGAAGGTTTGGGAAAGGGAGAGCGACGAGATCTACATCATCTCCGCCAAGAACGACATCAACAACACCAAGATCCGCAACGGAAAGATGGACATCAAGACCTATGTCCAGACGGTCGACGGCCTCGAGCAGTGGAACCCTCTGATGAAAGGCGAGTTCCCTATTTCCCGCGAAGTGCTGGAGAAGGAGGTCTTCCCTGCGTTCATGGTTGAGATGCCTGCTCTCACGAAGGACACTTACACCTACGAGGAATTCATCGCAATGGTCAAGGCCAATCCTGACCTGGCAGCAGTCCGCGTTCACAAGCAGCGCTTCGGCTACATGGTCAACGACACCATCTGCGAAGTGGGCAACGTGCTCATCAACGGAGCCAAGGTCGTGACTATAAATTCCGAATCCACTGAAATCGAAGACATAAAGAAGACCATTGCCGATGTCGGACTGGAAGGAGTCGAGAATATCAACTACCTCCAGGCCATCAAGCGCGTGATCGGTATGATTGACAAACCTCTTGCTAACGAATAAGCCATGGCACAGGAAATAGAAAAGAAATTCTTGGTGAAGGGCGACTTCAAGGCCGATGCCTTCAAGGCTACCCGCATAACGCAGGGCTATCTCTGCAGTGTCCCTGAGCGTACGGTACGTATCCGTGTCAAGGGCGACAAGGGATTCATCACCGTAAAGGGCATAGGCAACTCCTCCGGCGCATCCCGCTTCGAGTGGGAGAAGGAAATCCCGGTGGACGAGGTCAAGGCCCTCCTCGACCTGGCAGAGCCGGGAGTCATCGACAAGACGAGGTATCTTGTCAAGAATACCGACGGAGTACACACCTGGGAAGTTGACGAGTTCTACGGAGACAACGACGGCCTTACCGTCGCCGAAGTCGAGCTTGCCGACGAGAACGAGCCTTTCGACAAGCCTGAATGGCTTGGAGAGGAGGTCACCGGAGACCCGAAGTATTTCAACTCCATGTTGATGAAGAACCCATACAAGAACTGGAAATAGTATATCATTATGGCAGAACAAAACAAGGCGGTTTTCGATCCGCTTGACATGAACAATTACAAGGTAGAGAAACTGCCGAAGATGCAGAAATCGAAGTTCGAGGTCTGGATGGCCCGTCTGGGCGGTCCGCTTGCGATCATCGCCTTCGTCTGGATCTGCTGGTTCTGCCATATCGGTTTCATCGACAATCTCAGTCCCGATACCCTGGCCGCCACGGCGCAGAAGCGCTTCGGCGTGCTGGGGGAGGCGGGATTCATTCGCGCGAACTACGCGATGCTGGCCATATTCGCGGCCAGCCTCATATTGTGGATGACGGAGGCGCTGCCGAACTACCTGACCTCGCTCCTGCTGATCCTGGCAACGGTCCTGCTGAACGTTACCACACAGAAAGAAGCCCTGGCTCAGTTGGGACATCCTGTGATGTGGCTGAATATCCTGTCCTTCGTCCTGGCCTCCATGCTTGTCAAGACCCAGTTTGCGAAGCGGCTGGCACTGGCCTTCGTCATCAAGTTCGGAAAGAGCGCCAAGGGCGTGCTGTGGAGTTTCCTCCTCATCAACCTGGTCCTTTCCGCTTTCATCTCGGCCACCACGGTCAAGGCTACCATCATGCTGCCGATCTTCATGGTGATCTGCGCCATCTACGGAGCCTCTGGAGGCCATCGCAACAACTTCGGCCGCAACCTTGTGATCCAGAACTTGTTCCAGGTGAATATCGGCGCTAATGCCTTCTACACCGGAAGTGGCGCCCACCTGCTTGCCATATCCCTTATCGCCGGCTTCGTGGGCAGCTGCGACTTCGGCTACAAGGAATGGCTGGTAGCAGTCGGACCGATGAGCGTCATCATCCTTGTCGTAGGCCTCCTGCTGGGCATGTATGTTTTCTTCCCGATGAAGAAGGAAGAGCAGGTGCCTCAGCTCGAAGGAGGTATCGACAGGCTCAAGGGCGAACTTGCCGCCATGGGCAAGATGTCAGCGCAGGAATGGAGGGCTGTGGGAATATTCTGTATCGTCCTCTTCCTCTGGGTCACCAAGGGCACCTTCCACAACATCGACGAGACCATAGTCGCGTTGCTGGGTGCCATACTGGCCCTTCTTCCAGGTATAGGCGTGGTGAAATGGAACGATGTGGACATACCTTGGCACCTGATGCTCTTCAGCGCCGGTGCTTACGTACTTGGAAGCGGGCTCAACGCCACCGATCTCCCGAATACCATGGTGAATGCGGCCTTCAACTCGATGGGTATCACTTCGGACACTCCGTTCTGGGTGCTGTACGTCATCCTGACCTTCCTGATGATGTATTCAGGCCTGGTATTCCAGTCCAAGACCATCCGTACGATGGTATTCGTTCCTATCGCACTTGGCGTCGAGAAGCGCTTCGGTTTCCCGCCGATGAGCCTCTCGCTGCCGGTAGCCATGCTCATCGAGCATTGCTATGTGCTGCCGTTCAACAGCAAACCGGCCGCCCTCCTCTATAATACCAACCAGTACAGCATGACGGATGCCTTCAAGTACGGAATTACCATGATGACCTTTTCCTGGCTTCTGATCCTGCTCTTCGGTGAGACTGTGCTGAAGTGGCTGAACATTACCCCTGGATTGTTTTAAACAGTGATGCAATGGATATCGAATGGAATTTAATACTCAGGATTTTCATCGCCGGAGTGCTCGGCGGCCTGATCGGGTTCGAGCGCGAGTTCCGCGCCAAGGAAGCTGGAGTGCGGACCCATTTCATAGTGGCGTTGGGAAGCGCCCTGTTCATGATTATCTCCCAATATGCTTTCTCCGGGCGTTTTGACGCCGCCCGTGTCGCCGCCCAGGTGGTTTCCGGAATAGGTTTCATCGGTGCAGGCGTTATCATATTCCAGAAAAACGCCGTAAGGGGAGTTACCACCGCTGCCGGACTCTGGGTCGCAGCCGCGATAGGTTTGAGTTGCGGTGCCGCGATGTATCCGGTGGCTGTAGCCACTACCTTGATGACCATCCTGGTCCTGGAGACGATGCATTTCATCACTCGCAAGCATGGGGAGAGGGAGTGTACCATTACGGTTTCTCCGGTCTCGAACGAGGCTCTCCTGGACATCATGAAGGCACTCAAGGACTCCGGGGCCGATATCCAGGGTTTTACCCTCTCCGATTCGGTGGCCAGCCTGATGCTCAAGATAAAGCAGAAGGATTATGTCTCGACGATCGACAAGGTCCTTTCATTCTCTAAGGGCCTCAAGATAGAGGTTTCCTGATCCTCCGGTTTTGAATATGCGTAATTCTGCTTTTCTCGGAATCCTGCTGGCATTGGCAGTGCCGGTGCTGACTTCCGCGGGCCTTTCAGCCGGGGGCAAGCGGGTGGTGTTCATAGGCGATTCCATCACCGATGGCAACTGGGGCAACGTCTATAATTACAAGAAGACATCGGCAGAGCGCAGCCAGACGGACATGAACCACATATACGGTCACAGCTACGTGATGCTGATTGCTTCCGATATCCAAAGTTCCCGTCCCAGGTCAGGGTACAACTTCTTCAACCGTGGTTTCAGCGGGCATAAACTCTGCGACCTGGCCGCCCGGTGGCAGGAAGACGTGCTTGACCTGCATCCCGACATCCTGTCGGTGCTTGTCGGTACCAACGACATCCACGCTTGGTTGGACGACGGCGGTGGAGAGGACTTTGACTTCGGTGCATGGAAGGATGGATACGGCCGTCTGCTTCAGCAGGTCAGGGACCAGAATCCTTCCGTCCGGCTGGTCCTTTGTACACCATTCGTCGCGAGGCAGGGCTCCCTCGCTGAAAGTCCGACCTATGACATGCGTGAGCGTCTTACCCGCAGGATGGCTGCCGTGGTCCGCGAACTGTGCGTTGAATACGATGCCGTCTGCATCCCTTTCGATACTTTGTTCGATAAACTTATCCCGAAGCAGCCGGCCCCGTCCTATTGGATATGGGACGGAATACACCCGACTCCTGCCGGACATCGCAGGATGGCGGACCTTTGGAAGAAGAAAGTCCGGCTATAGCCCTATATCAGCTTGATTGAATTGATGTTCCTTCCGCAACCGACTTCTTCCCGCCTGGCGGAATAGAAGGATAGGTCGGTGAACGTGTCGATGTCGTAGATCTGGATGTTTCCTGGCTTCAAGCCGCATCCTTCCAAGATCCATCTGTTGGCCTTGAAGAGGTCTATGTGGTGGCCTCCGGACATCGGGGAGCCGTTTCCAGGGCCTTGATCCGTCCATATTCCAGACATTGGGAAGCCAGCATCCCTGAACCGTTCCACGACCTCTTCTCCCACCTGGAAACTGTCCGGCCCGATACAAGGTCCTATTACGCCGCAGAGATCTGCTGGACACGTCCCGAAAACCTCTCCCATAAGGCATATGGTCTTCTGGGATATCTTCGATACCGTTCCTCTCCAGCCGGAGTGGACCGCCGCGATGACTCGGTGCACCGGGTCAAATAACAGGACGGGCGTACAATCCGCCGTACGGACTCCTATAGCTATTCCAGGAATATCGGTAATGAACGCATCGTAGCCCTCCAGATCTTCTCGAGTCAGATCCGGCCGGTCCACTATCGCGATCCTTGAACCGTGGACCTGATGCCCCTGTATCACCGGATAGGGGAGCACGGAATCCCGCCGCGAGGTGAACGCCTCCACCTCTGCCCCTAATCGATATTGAAGGAGATTCATAGACATACCTACATCCTTACCTCGTAATGGTGTTTGCCGCCGGTGATGACTTCCGGGGTGGCGGCACCCGGGAGATACACTTCGGTGCGGATTCCCTTCGGGACGGAGACGTCCCACTTGAAGACACCGTTTTCCTTTTTCCAGGAACTGGATATCCTTCCCTGTACGGACTCGTAGCTGCAATCCACGTAATCGAGCCCTTCGACCGGATATGGCCGCAGCTCGATCTCGGCGAAGCCCGGTTTCAGCGGACGGATTCCCGCCAGGTATTCATATTCCCAGATGATGAGGTCCCCGAGCAGCATAACGTGGTTGCCGGAGTTCATCGCCGGATCGGCCGTATTGCCGTTCCACAGTTCCCATATGGTGGTAGCCCCGTTCGCGGCCATATATCCCCATGAAGGATATGTGTCATCCGATGCGATCCTGAAGGCCAGGTCCGGACGGCCAAATTCAGTGAGCGTGCGCATCAGTACCTGGATTCCGATGACTCCTGAACTGACGTGGCCGCCGAATTCTTTTTCGGTTTTTTCCACCAGGGACGAGAACACCCTCTGCTCCTCCTCTTTCGGGACAAGTCCGTACCAGAGGGCTATCAGGTTGGCAGTCACGGTGTTGTTGTCGTAATATCCTCCCTCGGAGTTGTAGTATTTCCTGTTGAATGCCTCGGTGCTGGTTTTTTCTTCGGCCTCGAAATATGCCACATCTTCCGGATGGCCGGCTATTGGGGCGAATTCCTTCATCAACTTGCAGTAGTGGATATAGTATGGGGTTGCGATCACTGCCGGAGCCGTTATGCGGGAAGGGTCCTTGGAATGGATCAGCTCAAGGGATTCCGGCGGCATGCACCAGTCTCCGTAGACATCCTTCGTCATTATCCCGTCAACCATATACTTGTCTTTCATGTAGACAAGCCACTTCTTCATAGCAGGATAATTCTTCACTACGACGGCGTCATCTCCGAAGCGCAGGTAAAGCATCCTTGTGGCATCTACGAACAGCCCCGGCCAGGTCATGTTGTCACTACGGATGGTCCAGTAATTAGGCGCCACGTCCGGAATCTGTCCTTCCTCGTTCTGCTCGGTGGCGATGTCGTCGAGCCATTTGGCGTACAGGGCGTGGTTGTCGAATATCCAGCTCTCGCCGTAGCAACCGGTCGCACGGTCTCCGAGCCAGCCCATCCTTTCGTCACGCTGCGGACAGTCGGTCGGCATTCCCCGGTAGTTTCCGCGTATTCCCCAGAACGCATTCTTGTAAACCTGGTTGATTACCGGGTCCGAGCAGGAGAAATGCCCCGTTGTGGCCATCTTGTCGTATATCACCTGCCCTTCGAAATCATCCAGCGAAGGAGCCTGGCCGAGGCCGCTGATCTCCACGAAACGGAACCCGTGATAGACGAAGGACGGATGCCAGATGACCGGCTTGGAGTCCCTGGCGACATAGATATCCCTTGCTTTGGCGGAACGGAGATTGTCTGTGTAGAGTTCACCGTTCTCCTGCAAAGTCTCTGCGAACCGCAGCAGGAGGGTGTCGCCCTCGTGCATCTTTACCTTCACCTGGAGCCATCCTACCATATTCTGGCCCATATCTATGATGTACCTCCCATCCGGAAGGGGACTGACGGACACCGGCTTGACGATGTCCTGGACCTCTATGTTCGGATTAGGCTGGGCGGTGAGCTTGCCGTATGGGGCCTCCTGGAGGGCTGCCTGCGCCCATCCGCTGTCGTCATACGAAGGATCGAGCCATCCGTCCAGTTCGAGACGGGCGTCATAGATCTCGCCGTCATATTCATTGTTGCTCCTGATAGGGCCGTCGGCCGTGGCCTTCCAACTTGCGTCGCTTGAGACTTTCTCTACCTTTCCATCCCTATATTCGATCTCAATCTGGCAGATCAGGCAAGGCAGCTGCTTGTCGTAGTGCTTGTAATGGTTGATCGAATCCCAATTCACCCGGACTCCCGGGAACCGCCCCGTCCCGAGCACCACTCCTATGGCATTGGCGCCCTTTTTAAGCAGTCCTGTGACGTCGAAGCTGTTGTAATACACCTTCTTGTCGTAATTTGACACGGTAGGGGAGAGCACCTGGGCTCCTCCCACCTTGCTTCCGTTGATGTATGCTTCGTAGAGGCCAAGCCCGCAGATATGCAATCTGGCTTCCTTTATCCCTTTCCCGGCTTCGAATCTGGTCCTCAGGTATCTCGCCGGCAGAGAGACATCGCCGGTACGGACATCCTCTGGGGAGTCGATACCTATCCACGATGCTTCCCAATTGACGGAAGGATCGGTCAGGAGTTCTGTTCCGCGTCCCAGGCGCGGCGAACACGAAAGCAGCGATGCTGCGGCAATTATCAGGCAAACGATCTTATTCATACTGCAATATATGAATTTTTTGACGATATTTGTAATAATGACCCTTGCACAGCTATTCAAAAGAATCATTCCTTACGTCAAGCCCTATCGCTTCCTGCTGGCAGCGACTTTGTCCCTGACATTGCTGGGTTCCCTGCTTGCGCAGGTCAATGCCGTCGTGCTGGACCGTACGGTGGATGCGATCAACGCCCTGGTGGGATCGCCTGACTTCACATGGGCAAAGGCTGCGAGGATCCTGATAATCGTCAGCATCGTGCTTCTCGGAAAGGAAATACTCCGTGCCGGTATCTCCTTCGGGCAGAGCATATTCGGAGAGAAACTCCGTATCAATATATCCCAGAGGCTCTCTCTGGGCGTGGTGGAGAGGATCCTCCAGTACCGGATGGCTTTCTTCGCCCGGAGCGACAATGCACCGGGAATGCTCCAGGCCAGGATCGACCAGGGCGCCAGCAGCATATCCCGCACCATACAGAACTTCTTCATCAACCTCCTGCCGATGATCGTCAGTTCCGTGCTCGCCCTCATACTCATATTCGCTGCCAACGTCTATGTCGGTCTGACGGCGCTGGCCATCGTGCCGATCTACTTCTGGATCACTTCGTTGCAGGGCCGAAAACTGAAGAGTTCCCGCAAGAACATGCGGGGTTTCAACGAGAGGCGCAGCGGCAGCATTATGAGTATCCTCGAGAGCATGAACGTGGTAAAGTCCTTCAACCGTGAAGGGATAGAGCTCATGAAGCAGACCGAACTCCAGGAGGGCTATTACGGGAATCAGCTGAGCATCCGGCGGGCTTCATTCGGATTCGATGCGCTGAAGAGTTTCGTCAGCCAGACTGGAACGGTCCTGATAATCATCCTCACATCTTATCTGGTCCTCATCGGTTATCCCGGGATGACCATCGGTAAGATCATGTACCACATCATGCTGTTTTCCAACGTGACGGCTCCGATCACCTCGCTCCAACGCATATTCGATGACCTGAATGATGCTCTGGTGTATGCGGAAGGATACTTCGACATCGTAGATGCAGACGCTGAACTGGAACCGACGGGCAATTACAGGCCTGAAAAGGTGCATGGGAATTTCGAGATGAAAGGCGTGGACTTCACATATCCTAACGGAACCAAGGCCCTGCATGACATTTCGCTGAAGGTGGAGAGCGGCAAGATCACTGCCCTTGTCGGACTGAGCGGAGCCGGTAAATCCACCATCGTGAACCTGCTGGACAAGTTCTACGAACCGGACTGCGGTACGATTACCCTGGACGGGGTGGACCTCCGTGACTGGGATACGCGTTTCCTCAGGGAAAACATCGGCCTTGTCCTGCAGAAGAACCATATCTTTGACGGAAGCATAGAGGAGAATATCAGGTACGGAAAGCCTGATGCTACCTTCGAGGAGGTTGAGGAAGCGGCCAAGAAAGCCAGTGTCTACGACCAGGTCGTCGCCTTGCCGAAAGGTTTCGAGACAGCTGCAAACCATTTGTCAGGCGGGCAGCAGCAGCGCATCGCGCTAGCCCGCATGTTCCTCAAGAACCCTCCGATCATATTCCTGGACGAGCCTACAGCATCGCTGGACGCCATCGCCACCGAGCAGATCAAGTCCGCGATCGATGCCATCAAGAAGGACCGAACCGTCATCATCATCTCCCACTCCATTTCCCAAATCATTGACAGTGAGATGGTTTACGCCCTTAAGGAAGGCCACCTCGAGCAGAGCGGCGATCCGGACGAGCTGTACCGCAAGGGCGGCGTTTACAAGGATATCGTAGATGCCTCAGCCAGGAGCCTGAATATCGAGAAACTCGCACAGACCATCGGCTCACAATCTTAGCCGATTGTCTTTTATCTGCTTACATTTGAGCCATGAATGCTACGCTTATCATCTCCCTTCTCGCCGTTCTCCTGACGGCACCGCCGGACGGCGGCTCCAAGTTGGTTAAAGATTTCCAGGACCCGCCACGGGCTGCCAGACCATATGTCTGGTGGCACTGGATGGACGGGGAAGTGTCCCTGGACGGTATCCGCAAGGATCTGGAATGGATGGATGCCGTAGGGATCGCCGGATTCCATCAGTTCGACGCCGGCGGTGTCAATATGCCAAAAGCCGCACCGTTCAAGCGTCCATATCTCTCAGAGGACTGGAAGGAGGCTTTCCGCTACGCCGTGCGTCTGGCTGACTCGCTGGGCATGGAGATGGCGGTGGCCAGCGCACCGGGTTGGAGCAGTACCGGAGGACCATGGGTGAGCCCGGAAGATGCGATGAAGAAGCTGGAATGGCAGACGGTTGATGTGGATGGCGGCCATATCGATATTCAACTTCCTGCTTTGCAGAAGGTTACAGGACCTTATCGGGATATTCCACGGGGGCAGGAGCATGTAATTGTGGAGCCTTACGGTTATGACGTTGCAGTCGTTGCCGTGCGCTTGAGTGAAGCGGACCGGACGATGGCGGAACTGGGAGCAAATACTTCCGTTTCGGACAGTGTCATCACCGTAGCTTTTCCACGCAAGACTACGGTCCGTGCCCTCACCCTCAGGACGGGAGCAACCGGAAACCGCTTCCGTACGGAAGAGGTCCAATGCTCTCACGAACTCCAGTGCAGCAACGACGGCCGGAACTGGAAGACCGTCAGCAAGCTCATGGTGCCCATACTGGAATATGCCACCGTCAACGTGCTGCCGACGAAGGCCAGATATTTCCGTGTGAAAGGGCCTGCCATGAAATCGTTGGAGCTCTTTACGGTTCCAAGGGTGGAACGAGTGGAAGAGCGGAATGGTTCCTCCTATCCTTTCGACGCTTGGAAATATACCACGGATGCTGTTCCTGCGGCTTTCTGCGTCCGGGAGGAAGACGTGGTGGATATCAGTGCCGGGATGGGTGAGGACGGCCACCTTGTCTGTACGCTCCCGAAAGGGAGATGGCGTATCTGGCGTTTCGGAGCCTCTCTGACCGGTAAGATGAACCATCCGGCTTCGCCGAATGCCACCGGGCTGGAGGTGGACAAACTCAATCCCGGGGCCTGGGAACGTTATTTCCACCGCTATCTTGAGATGTACAAGGAGGCTGCCGGTGGAATGCTGGGATCAAAAGGCATAACGCATCTGCTGATCGACAGTTACGAAGCCGGACCAGAAACCTGGACTCCAGCCCTTCCGGAGGAATTCAAGGTGCGCCGGGGCTATGACCTGATGCCATGGCTGCCTGTGCTGACCGGACAGATAATCGGCAGTGCGGAAAAGAGCGAACAGTTCCTGCGCGACTGGCGGAATACTCTCTCGGAACTCTTTGAAGAGAATTATTGCCGGGTCAACGATATCATCGCCACCTTCGGCATGAACGGCACCTACATCGAATCCCACGAGTTGAACCGGGCCTTCCAGGGCGATGGCATGGCGGTCAAGAAGAACGCTACGGTGCCGATGTCCGGAATATGGATGACCAACAGCCTGAGTGGATCACTGCCGGCAGTCGCGATCAGCGACATCCGAGAGAGTGCCTCCGTGGCACATATCTACGGTAAACCGATTGTCGCTGCCGAATCCTTCACGGTCAATGGTGACGGCAAACGGGCCTACACCTACCATCCCGGCAATATCAAGATGGTGGCGGACATCGCGCTGGCCAGCGGCCTCAATCGTTTCGTCATCCACGACAGTGCCTCGCAACCGTCCGACGACTACCTGCCGGGGTTGGCTCTCTTCCGTTACGGACAATGGTTCCACCGCAACGAGACCTGGGCGCCGTATGCCAGGGTCTGGACGGACTATCTCGCCCGCAGCTGCCAGATGATGCAGACAGGCCGCAGCGTGGCGGATATCCTGCTATTCTACGGGGAAGATACAAATGCAACCGGGCAGTACGGAGGGGAGTCCCTGTCATACCTCCCTCATATTCCGGCAGGATACAATTTCGACTATGCCAATCCAGACGTCCTCCTGCATGAGGTGAAGCCGGAAGGCGGCTGCCTGGTGACAGGGAGCGGCCAGCGCTACAAGGTGCTTGTACTCGGAGGCTTGTGTCGGAAATTCATGTCCGATGGGATCCGGGCCAGGATCGATGCATTGAGGGCGGCCGGCGTTCCGGTCTGCTTCGAGGACGAACTTCCTGCAATATTAAAGGCTGCAGACATCGCTCCGGACGTGGTCCTGGAGGGTCCGGCTGACGGAATTTGGAATGACGGCTTCCTGTTCGGCGGGAATGTTCCGAAGAACAGCAGGGGATGCGACTGTACGATTGCCGGCATCCAGTTCGTGCACAGGACAGGAGGCGGAACCGACATCTACTGGCTGGGCAATTTCACCCAGAAGGAATGGAAGGGTAAAGTCCGTTTCCGCGAAGGAGGTCCTTGCGCAGCGCTGTTCAATGCCGAGGATGGTTCGATGTTCCGTATCCCTCGCAACGGCGACGGGGTGGAACTGGCCCTCAAGGCTGGGGACGCCATATTCGTCGTGCTGACAGACTATCCGCTGGATATTCCTGAGGCCAGGCCGGAATACAAGGCATCCGAGGTAATGACCCTCGAGCGCTGGTGGGATGTGGAATTCCATCAGAAAGGCGGAGAAAGCGCCCTGGAGACCTTCTCGGAGCTGAATGACTGGACTACCAACATGGGAGACCCTGTTATCCGATACTTCTCCGGTACGGCACACTACAGTTCAGTATTCACCATCCCTGCCGGGGCGCTTGACGGCTTGGAAGAGGCCCGCATCGACCTGGGCGTCGTCCATGTGATGGCGGAGCTGATCGTCAACGGCCACAACACCGGCGTACTCTGGCGCGAACCATTCCTCAGCCCCGACCTCCTGCAATTGCTTCACGAAGGCGAGAATACGATCGAGGTGAATGTTACCAATCTCTGGGTCAACCGCATGATCGGAGACCGCCAGAAAGGTGAGATTCCAGTCACCAAAGTCCGCCGCTTCTACAACGCCGGAGATAAGCTTCTTCCGTCAGGCCTCCTCGGCCCGGTCAAGCTTATGGGATATAAGTAATCCTATATTCAGATTTCCTTGCAGAACAGACCTTCGCGGGAAACGAACCGGTCATATAGGAAGAGCGCGAGATCCAACAGCAACAGCACGATCATACCCGCAAGACCTGGACCTCCTATCAGGAGGTCGTTCTGCGGGGTTATGCAGACATTGCTGATCCCGACCACGGCGTTCATGGTACCGTGCATGATGGCTGGTACGATTACTGAGCCGGACTTCTTGCGGAAATAGAGCAGCACAGGCGTAAGCAACACGCACGCCACCACCATCATGAACACGCCGATTACCGGATGTTCGGGATAGTTATGGCCGTTGAGGATGAGAGGGAAGTGCCATAGCCCCCAGATTACTCCGATAAGAAGCGAGACCGTGAGGAACTTCTTCCCCTTGAACTCCTTTACAAGGAATCCGCGCCATGCAACCTCCTCGCCGAAGGCAAACACGGCATTTATGGTGGCGCCGGCGAACAATCCGCTTGCTATGGAAATGGCTATGATTCCCCAGGGACCGGCCTCGAACGGCAGTTGCTGCATGGACGCCTGCATGGTATCGCCATCTATGGAGAACTGTGCACCCGGCATCAGAAGCGACACTCCAAGCACCGCCAGGGCATATACCGGCATCAGCAGCCATCCTATCCACCACCAGCGGTTGAATTTGAAGGAAATGCCCAAGCCCTTCAGTACGGGTTCCTTGAATATCAGTTGTGTGAATATGACCGCCAGCAGCGGGATCAGCATGGCTCCGGCGCTGAACAGCATGCCGGCCGCCGCTGCCTGGTTGGTATCCGCCTGCGCTACCTTCATCCCACCGAAATGAATGGCCAGTCCTACTCCGATCATGGGCAGGAAGGCCCACAGGATAAATACAATCAGTCTCTTAGTCTTCATCATATGCATTGACTCTTAATCATCCACGATTTCCCAATATCCATTCCTGTTGGCACCTATCCGACGGATGATGCCTTTGGCTTTCAGATCGGCAAGCATCCGTTCAATCTGGCGGGGACTCATGTCCAAATCTGCTGCAATCCTGGCTGCTGAAATATGTCTGTCTGCGCGCAGATAACCCAGGACTCTTTGGTGTTGGTAGTTCAGACCCTTTTCATCGGCAATTTCTGCATTGGACTTCCCTTGATGATCGATGAGCGCATCCAGGATCATTTCCAGCATGAAGTCGATGAAAGGGCCGCTGTCGCCGAGGTCGGAACTCCGGTTGATGGCTTGGTAATAAGCTTGCTGGTTGGAATATACCATATTCTCGACAGGCAAGTGTTCGAAGATTGGATTCAACCGGCCGAGGATAAGGGATTGCCAGAGACGGCCGATTCTTCCGTTCCCATCGGAAAATGGGTGGATGAATTCAAACTCATAATGGAAAACGCAACTCCGGATGAGCAGATGGTCATCAGCATTTTCCAGCCATCCGAAAAGGTCGCTCATCAGGTCCCGAACCCTGTCCGCCTGGGGGGCTATATGGATAGGCTTGTCTCCGTCGAAAACCCCTACGCCCCCTTTCCTGAACATGCCCGCTTCATCGACAAGGCCGGCCATCATCGTATCATGGGCCATAAGGAGGTCCTGGATGGAGAATGGATTGAGTTTAGGATAGAGTTCGTAGGTCTTGATAGCGTTCTTGACTTCCTGGATCTCTTTCAGGGGAGCAACGACTTTTTTGCCTTCCAAGACCGCCTGCACTTCACCTTCAGACAAAGTGTTCCCTTCGATGGCCAGGGAAGAATGGATGGTTTTGATCCGGTTGGCTCTCCTTAGCTGCAAGGTGTCCTCCCGCTCCATCCGGATGGCATATCTTTCCAGCTGACTGGAAATCTTCGCAATCAGATTAACGGCCTTTGCCGAAACGGTGAAGGGTGGTTTATACATGGTTTTTTCCGTCAGTTATCCCGTCGTTTATCCCGACATTTATTCCGACATCAAAGGTAGTAAGAAAACTTCAAAAAAAGTAGTAAGAAAATTTGAATAAGTAGGGAGAAAATCCTCCAATTGCTCAAAGATCACCCCAACTATTCAGCCCGTAAACTTGCTGAGGTCATCGGAATCACGCCCAAAGCCATCGAGAAGCATCTCGTCAAACTGAAAGCCGAAGGTCTCATTAAAAGAGAAGGCCCGGACAAAGGCGGATCGTGGACGGTTCTATAGGCCTTCTCGGTTTGGTTTTTTCGGTATCGAACCTTCTGGAGGACCTCCGGAAGCTGGGAAGATTCGCGCAGTTGCTTCCTGCAGTTGAGGTGATTATCCTGAATTGTTAAACTGAACATACAATTTGTAAAGTTAATTTGACAATTCGGAAAATTGTTTTTACATTTGTGGCAGATGTAATACTGTCAATGCCATATGAAAACACGCAATTACCTTCTTCCTTATTCCTACAAGAAAGTAGGAATGTGGATGTTTCTGCCATTTGCCGCATTATGTGTATGCCTTTTATTCAGTGTCAGCCTTCCAGAGATTAAAGTTCCCTGGATAGCCATAGGAGACGATATTTTCTACAAAGGCGAAGCTAATCTGATTACAACACTGGGGATGCTGGGTTTGCTTGTTTCACTCTGCTTTATAGCTTTATCCCGAGAAAAGGATGAAGATGAAATGACAGGACAGATCCGAATGCAGTCCTTTGTCTGGAGTTTGTGGTTTACGGCTATCATTCTGGCTCTAGGCATCCTGTTCATAATGGGACTCGATTTCCTGACATTTACATGTGCTGCGATCTACTTGTATTTCCTGGTGTATATCTTGAAGTTTAATTTAACGATGAAAGCGATCAGGAGGGAAGGGAAATGAAAAATACCGTTAAAGTAGAGCGGGCGATAAAGGACATCACCCAGCAGGAGCTTGCCGCCGCCGTAGGAGTGAGTCGGCAGACGATCAATTCCATCGAGGCGGGTGGTTACATCCCCTCCGGAGTATTGGTTCTGAAGATTGCGAGGTATTTTGGTAAACCAGTAGAATCTATCTTTGAATTGGAAAAGGACGACTAGTCGAATCAGAAACAAACGGTGAATGTCGTCCGGGGTGTCTTGTCCTGAAATAGGTTTACCAAGGACCAGGCACCCGCCTTGTTGTATGTTGCAGATACTCAGGCGCTTACAAAATGGCTGGTTCCAGGTCTGCCATAAAAGAAGGAGACCTGGCACCGATGTGTTTTCAATTGATTGATTTTCAAATGGTTGCAAAGTTGACGGAGCCAGGGTCCCTGCCAGCCTCACAGAACGCTCTGCGAAACAGGCACGAAAAAAATAGGAAAAACCTTTCGATTTTTCCTCGGTAGTAGAACAGGTGTTAGAAATTTCGAACGAATTTATCCTCGGTTTCAAGGCTGTAATAGAGTTTAAATCTTAAAATCCAAAAGCTATTATTCTTCAGTGTATGGAGTGAACTTAATGTCATATCCGTAAGGATTATCACGCGGTGGTTCTTCAGGAGCGGTATCGTAGACAAGGATACTGTCATGAGATTGTTTGACCTTAAAACCAATATCTTCACCGATGACTCGAGCCATGTCTATGGCCATACCGCAATCTATGGCCCAAACTTTAATGCCCATCCAAGCGGGTCCTTTGGGACAGTCAAAACCGTCCATTTCCTTTATAACTTTTCCATCGGCTAACACTGTGAAATGGGAAAATGGAGTTTTTAACTTTCCGTACCGAAGTTTTAATTTCCAATCAGAGATACCCATACTACGATTGCATTTAATACAAAGATAAGGATATTTAGCCTTCGTTTATAGATTTCGAACTAAAAAAGTGTCTTCTACGGTGGTGTAGGCACGAAAAAAGGACAAATCCGAAGACTTGTCCTGTTTAGTAGACTATTATGATAAATTATCGAACTTTTTGGATGCCATTCGTGCGCTAAACAATGCTGCATGCGAGTTTTAGGTTAGATTCAGGGAATAAATCCCCTTGGTACTACTCAACCCCATATTGAATATCCCAGTCAAATGGTTTTTTCGCATACTTTTCAATTAAAGGCAAGAAGCGTGGATTCTCCTTTTCCTCATAGTAGGCCCTAAACAGGTTTTCGGGATACGAGAACTTGTTTAGGGCGCCCATGCTTTCGAATGTGTCTTCTATAAAGTTGTATGCCCAGTCATCATCATAGGACATAACAACCTTGAATAACATTTTTACCCTGTAGTAATCAATGTACCGTCGGGAGAGCTCATGATTGCGTAGTTCTTCCAGCACGGGCTTGAACGCCTCGTCTCTCCACATCATTAATGCATTTAAAGCATAGTTGGTATTGCCTTCTCGGCCTTTACTATTAGCCCCCTGTTCATCCAGCCCCACCTTATATTCACGAAGAGCATCGATCGCCAAAGGGATGTCATCGGGGTTCTTGTAATAAAACAGCAACGGCAGCAAGTTGGAGTCACCGTCAAGATATAGATTACGTATTACCTCGCGAACGCCCTCTGTGTCACGTAACCTGTAAGCAGAACCAGACTTGTCAAGATGATGTAACCCAGAACTAAACACAATCACACTGTCCACACGGTGCATTTGCTCCTTGGTAAAGAGCAACGAGTCTGATTCTGCGACCTCCAGCATAAAGGAGGCGACATCCGAGGTGAACCAAACATCATAGGATGCGAGCCAGAATTTGTCCTTGTCCTTCAACTTTGCCAGCAGAATATCGTAACACTTCTCGCTTCGTTTGGAAGCCAATGCGTGAAAGGCCATCGCTCGTTGTGCTGGAATATCGGCGCTGAGGGCCATAGACTCGAGGTCGGAGTCAGAAGCCTTTTTCAGTATCTTCTTTTGCTTTTTCCAACCAGCAGGAACATGCCCCCAACCATCGTTATTTGTCAGAAAGTAGGTGTTATTCTTGTCTGGTTCGGAGGGAAGGTCTGGAAGGTCTTGTGCTAAAACCAGAGACAACGGAACGAGCAAGAAAAACACAAGTGTAAAGAAACGTTTAGTCATGATGGTTTGTTTCATAGATGCCCCGGCTGGATCTGATTGTTTGGCTTTGCAAAAATCATTCCCCCTTTCGATGTTCAAGGTGTGATTGTAAATGATACACCTTGAACGCTAAAACTAGTCTGGAATTCCTTCTATTGGCGATATCGTGTGCAAGGCCTGCTGCCTAAAAACACACCTTGTACAATCAGCAATGAGAAGCCAGATTCAAAGATAAAAGAAAAATGCTAACCGATTTAAAAATAATCAGTTAGCATTTTATGTAGTAGACTACTATGATAAAATATCAAACCTTATTCACGCGTTGTTGGCGCTGAAGCTGTTTTCAAGAAGTATCTGAGTTGACGTGGGATGGAAGATTCTTTGATATGATAGTTGTTTATATCATATAATTTTATTAGTTTTGCAAAAAAGAGAAGGCATATGGAGATACCGTTCGTATATGGAAAGATCGTTTCGGACAACGATTTCACCGATAGGGAGGAAGAAACCCGGAAACTGGTTTCGAATTTCCTTTCCCAGACCAACACTGCTATCATCTCTCCTCGTCGGTGGGGGAAATCCTCGTTAGTAAACAAGGCGATAGAAACGGTCTCGAAATCGGACAATGCCATATTGTTCGTGAAAATGAATGCTTTCAAATGCGAAACGCCCCAAGATTTCTACGAATTGTTCGCAAAGCGTACCATCGAATGCATATCTTCCACGGCTGAAACGCTCCTTTCCAATGCAAAAGAATTCATCTCCAGGCTTTTGCCCAAACTATCCATTTCGGACCCGGCTGGCCAATATGAGATGTCATTCGGCGTGGACTTAAAGAATAATCCTATCGGGGAAGACATTCTGGACCTTCCCCAGCAGATCGCATCGAAGCGCAAGAGGAAGGTGGTGGTTTGCATCGATGAGTTCCAGCAGATCGGGGAGTTTGCCGAGACGGACAAGTTCCAGAAGATCCTGAGGAGCCATTGGCAGGAACAAACGGATGTGGCCTATATCCTTTACGGGAGCAAGAAGCATATGATGCTCAACATCTTTGGAGAATATGGAAGTCCGTTCTACAAGTTTGGAGATTTGATGTTCCTTCCGAAGATATCCAAAGAAAACTGGGTCGCTTATATCAAATACCGTTTCACGGAAACCAAGAAGTCGATTTCTGATGATGCCGCCGGACATCTGGCCGATTTGGTCGAGAACCATTCCTACTATGTCCAGCAGCTGGCTCAGTATGCCTGGCTCCGAACGGATAAGGTTTGTTCAGAAGAGATTGTCGATGCCGCATTCCAGGGAATGCTCGATTCACTGAACCTTCAGTTTGTCAACCTGATGGACAGTATGACGGAAAAGCAGCGGAGTTTTCTCTGTGCCGTCAGCGACGGTGTCAAGAATCTTTCTTCCGTTGAGACTCTTTCTCGTTACCGGCTTGGAACAAGCGGGAATATCCGCATCATTAAAGGAGCGCTTAAAAAGCGGGATTTGATTGAAGAGACCGGTCACCAGGTTGAAATCCAGGATCCCTTGTTCAAACAATGGATTCGGAGGATATACAAAGAACTATAATTCTCGTCTTCTAAAACGAAATAAAAAAATATACCCCACTCTAATCAAATTATCATTATTATCAGTATGGAAATAAGGATTCAAAACGAGGTTTGTTTTGCCAGAGATTTGGAAAAGTATTATATAAAAGATAAATTTGGCTCATTCAATAAAACTGAGTTAGAGGAACTTTTTATCTACCTGTTAATGGAATATGGGAATCTGAAAACAATGTCCAATTTTCAGATAAGCATAGCACTTAGTATACCTGAAAGTAGGGTGAGGTCTATAATGTACCGAACTCAATTAAAGTACTATGATTATTATGATTGGAATATAAGGAAGGATTTATTATCACTTTTCGTAGATAAAAAGTATGAGATAAAGAAGAGTACCAATAGTAAAAAGAAAGCTGATAATATTATAGCAATGACTATAGAGAATCAGTATCTGAAAGAGGCTTTGGAAGCCAAGATTAAGGAGGCGGGCAATGTAATAGAGGGGGATTTTAACAAGGAGACGCTAAAAATAAGCGAAAAAGCCTTTGCGGAGTTAGTAGCAAAGTGCTTTGCTCCTGAAGAAATAGAAGCGATAAACAAGGCATATAAAGACGTTAAAGGGAAAGATTCAAGTAAGTTCTCTCTCAAAGAAACCCTTCTATCTTTTGTGGCGAAACGAGGATTAGAAGCATCGGTCGCAGTATTGTCTACAGTGTTAACGGGTGGCAACATTTCAATCGGCGTCCTTGCTTCCACATTTGTCAATAAACTCTTGGATACTTAATTGTTTATCAAAAACAGTCACTCGCTCTTGATAGGTCGCATATAAGTTCAAACATTTTCCGTTTTTTTGCCCTGAAAATCCCACCGAAAGAGCTGCTGTTATCAGGCTTTTTGAGGACGAGCAGGGCCCACGGAAACGAAAAGCCAGCCCAGCACTTCATCCTGGACGAAAACGGCCGCATCAAGGAAATCGGCTGCTGGTTCAATGCTTGCTGACGATTTTCAGTTCACAAAGCATCAAATACTCTTCCTCGGTTTCTTTCATCACTTCGAATCCTGCCTTCTGATACATTCGGAAGGCATAATTGGCCTTCTGGACCGACAAAGAAGATAGTATCCCGAAAAGTGTGTCCGGATAGGTAAAAGAAAAAAGTCTGTAACTTTAAAGAGCTAAAAAAGAACCTGGTAAGTTCAACTTTAAAGATACAGACTTATGCTAACTTTTACAAAGGAACA
>Ga0256405_10003304_pt1 | contig 33653 bp, 39 predicted proteins | sample RumenRJG_02DNA_FD_189096 | JGI IMG/M metagenome (GOLD analysis project Ga0256405, IMG submission 189096) | Bovine rumen microbial communities from Lethbridge, Alberta, Canada - RJG_02 | ecosystem: Host-associated > Mammals > Digestive system > Stomach > Rumen | place: Canada: Alberta...
TCTTTTGTTCATCCATATTTAAGTCAATTCTCCTCATCATGTCCTCCTCTCAAGTGAGAGGATAGTATACCACATTGGGACATTTTTATTTGTGGTTTAATAGGACATTATCAAAAATGATTTATACCATCTATCATCCCTACAAATCTTTCTTGACAATTATAACAAATCACTTTAAAATGCTGTTAAAAGAGAAGCGGTTTTTTACCGTACGGTCTTCGGACTAAAGCGGCGTACTCGCTTCTTTTTTTATATTTATAATATCGTACAAATACAATTTACCATCTTTTATTCTAACTACCGCTGTAGCCAAATATCTATTTTGCGCCGCTGTACCATTATGTTCTACTGGAATAATAAATCCCACATCATATCTGTACCACCCACCATTTGCCTCTTTATTATGCTTGCTATCCTTATTCTCGACCCAGCGTCTATTTTTCGCATTCTCAAGCATTTCAACAATGACTTGTGCAGCATTAGCTTTTGCTTTTGCCAAAGCTCCTCGAAGTTTCTTTGTATAACGAGATTCAGTGAATTCGTCAGGGAAATCCCCCTGAATATGAATCACATCCCCATATTCTTTTACGATGATTTCTATTCCAATAAATCCCTTTAAATAGTCCTCAACATCATTCCATGGGATATTTTGCTTATTTTTAAAAATTATACTTTTAACTTCCGCAAATATCATTACTGATTCCCCATTCCATAAACTTATTTATGTTGTTGTCTCGGCACTCCTCGTTGCCTCAACAAATCTCAATCTGATGATTCATCCTCTGTGTTTGTAAGGAGTTTTGTTACTATACCATTTAAGTGTTTCGCGTTTTGTGATGCTATAACAGACTTTCCGGTTTCTTTCTCAATTTCTCTACGTGCATTTCCAGCAACGCGTCCGCCTTTTCTAGCAACTAACTGATTTTCTTCTAATCCATATGGATTTTCACTTTTGGTTAATTCTGTCGTGGTTGCTTCAGCAAGCATATTCAACGCCAGTTCCAACGTTGACATATTGTTCCTAAGATTCTCTTTCTTTAAGCCTTTAAGCTTTTTTTATAGGCATCCCCTTATCAAATAATAGTTGTGTTTCATCTAACGCCTTCTGAACTGCAACTTTTGATTTAAATTCTGCTTCATGCTTCTCATCTACAGATTTCTGGTCGATGTAGCGCTCGAGGCCAGGGAAATTTGCGTAATATCATTTCGAACAATCCTAAGTGATATACACTAACTCCTATATCATCCTAACCCGTCGATTTACTATACTCCCAGTAATTATCGAATAATTTATGTAGTATTCCCAAACTACCACCCCTTCTTCGCTTTAATGTACATGAAGAAAACTCCAACTGCAAAGAACAAGAATGCAACCGCAGCAACTCTATATCTATGGCGATTGACTTTCCCGGGATTATCCGAATTAACGCTGATCACGATCTCGTCATTCTCGTTGTACGGACTAGACGACCAACCTGTCTCATACGCGTAAGTCACATCTCGCACGACATATTCGCAGTCCGCCTTGTACTTGTATTCATCGTCGTCAGAATCGTACTTTCTCGCAACGCTCTTAACCACGGCCGTTACTTTCATGTCATACTTCTTGTTGTCCACACGCTGAATGCACTCAAAGATGCCTGCCACCACTAAGCACAATATAACAAAAATGAGTAACGGATTTTTTAACTTGTTAATCATCTAATCTACACAAACCTCACTACACTCACCGCCACTTGCTTTTTTCTGATTCCAGCTAATTCTAGAGCGATAATCCTTGAAAAATTAGCTACTGGTGGTCACCACCACTTGCTTTTCTCTGATTCCAGCTAATTCTAGAGCGATAATCCTTGAAAAATTAGCTACTGGTGGTCGCCACCACTTGCTTTTCTCTAATGTCAGCTAATTCTAGAGCAAAACTCCTTAAAAAATTAGCTACTGGTGATTGCCACCACTTGCTTTTTTCTGATTCCAGCTAATTCTAGAGCAAAACTCCTTGATAAATTAGCTACTAGTGGTTGCCACCACTTGTTTTTCTCTAATTTCAGCTAATTCTAGAGCAAAACTCCTTGAATAATTAGCTAGTGGTGGTCGCCACCACTTGGTTTTCTCTGATTCCAGCTAATTCTAGAGCAATACTCCTTGAAATATTACCCCCTACCCAGTTTCTTGGCGAACTTGGCAAGCTCGTCCGGGATGTGGATCGTCTGCGGGCAAACTTGCTCGCAGCTGCGGCAACCGATACAGCATTCAGGCTGCTTGTCAGACGCAACGGACGCAAGACCCATTGGCGCTATGAAGTCGCCAGCGCCAGCAACCATCGCCTCATTGTACATTTTGAGGAGGAACGGAATGTCCAGGCCCATTGGGCAGTGCGACACACAGTAGTGGCACGCTGTACATGGGACCGTAGTCTTGCGGATCATTTCGTCAGCGATAGAGAGGATAGTCCTCATTTCTTCTTCGTTCAGAGGCTTGTCGGTCTCGAAGGTCTTCAGGTTGTCCTTCACCTGATCGAGGTTCGACATGCCCGACAGAATCATCGTCACACCGTCCAGGGACTGAAGGAAGCGGAAGGCCCACGCAGGCACACCCTCGTCAGGACGGAGCAAAGCTAGCTTCGCAGTGTCCTCGTCAGACAGAGTGGCAAGCTGGCCGCCGCGAACAGGCTCCATAACCCAGATAGGGATGTTTAAGCCATTTAGGAGCTCGACCTTGCCCTTCGCATCCTGGAAGGAGTAGTCGAAGTAGTTCAGCTCAATCTGGCAGAACTCCATGTCCTTTCCGTAGGCATCCAGAAACTTCTTCATGCAGTCGAGATCACCATGGCACGAGAATCCGAGATGCTTGATACGGCCCGCCTTCTTCTGCTCCATCAGGTAGTCGTAGATACCATACTGCGAATCAAGATACGCGTCAACGTTCATTTCGCAGACATTGTGGAACAGGTAGAAATCGAAGTAATCCACCTGACATTTACGCAGCTGATTCTCGAAGATTTCCTTCACCTTCGGCATGTTCGACAGGTCATAGCCTGGGAACTTAGAAGCAAGGTAAAATGAATCGCGAGGGTATTCCTTCAGAAGCTGCCCTACGACTATCTCGGACTGTCCGCCGTGATAGCCGTAAGCCGTGTCGTAGTAATTTACGCCCGCATCCATGCAGAGCTTGATCATCTCGCGAGAAGCTTCCACATCAATCTCGCTGTCCTTCCCACCAATAACTGGTAGACGCATATTTCCCATACCAATTGCCGATAACTTAAGATCCTGAAAACTCTTGTAAACCATAGTAATAACCTCCCTTAATCTCTATATAATCTTCTTCAACAACACATTCCTAATTATTCTTCATCGACGCCTTCTTATTCATCAAAGCCTTCTTCTTCATCGATGCCTTCTTCTTCATCAAAATCCTCATCATAATCCTCATCATAACCCTTATCCACTTTTTCTTCATCAGCAGACCTCTGGATTATGACATTTGGATTCATCTCCAACAGGCGCTCAAAGAGCTCTTCCCTCTCGCTAGGCAGAAAGTCAAAATAATGTGCATACTTGTTAGCCGTAAGTATATAAGTCTGTCCGTCAGTCGCAACCGCCTCGACAATATATCTCTCTATCTTTTTTGAACTGTCTATCTCAGAAGCCCATTCGACCTTATTGAAGGCATGTATACTCTGCACCTCACTGTACTTAAGAGCCACCTGCCCCTCGTGATCAGAACCGCCTTCACTACGAACGCCGACCACCATATTCTGCGTCAGATATATCCTCAGAGATTCAAGCCATACAGCCCCTTTCTCGCACGCCTCTCTATCAATATCTCGAGCAGTGATATCACCACCAAGGGATATAACCTTACGCGATGTCCTCCATTCGGTAATGCTACTCCAGAAGAAAGGCAAAGTAATCACGCCAAATATCATACCGAGAAGTGCCATACTTCCTTTATATACACTCCAGAAGTTAAGCTTCTTACAATCAATGCAGGCACCACCAAGAATGTCATCCATAGATATAATACCAATCTTCTGCCCCGTAATCCTACTCGCTTCAGAAGCTACTTTATCTCTTCTCTTCGAATCGGCTATATAAATCGTTACTCCCTCTATACGGTAAGTCCCCGACGCTTCTACTTCAGACTTAATCTTCTCATATTCCTTTTCCTTAATCTCCGCCAGTCGATATTCATTTCCATCAGACAGCAGATAGTAATTCGACTTCTTGTAAGCCTTGCAAAGATATATAGGCGCCTCGGTGATATCAAAATATACCGCCTTTTGCGCAAGATTTCCCTCAGCCTCCAAAACCGTATCGATATGCTGCACATTTGCAAGCGCCTTCGTCGTCGTTATAAATCCATAAATTAATGCCACAACACTTATGGTCATAAATATACTTGCGAAGATAAAGACTCCAAACATAACAGAGTAATTCGATCTAATATTCTTATTCTTGTAAAACATTTTGTAAATCCCTTCTAATTCAGCTTAATTATTCCTTTTCTTTTTTATCCCTTTCTTTAGATAAGAAACTTTGAAGAGCTATTCTTAGTAAATCATCATCCATAACTTCAGATAAAATACTTTTACAATACTTGGTTATATCATCAAGCATCTCTACAGATTCATCATCTGAGTCCTTTCCATATTTACTAAGTATAATGTCGTATGTTTCCCCCTTCAAACCTGCTTTTACCATATCAAAGATAATTCTTAGCGCCGCATCTTTTAGATTATTCTCCGAAGGAAGATAGTCATTTGAGAAGCTGTTTTCCTGCAACAAGGGTTTATACCCCAGCCAACTGACATAGTTCTTTAACTTTGAACCAAGCACGCAATTTTCACACATCTGCTGATATCTAGTCTCGATTTCTTCTTCAGTATATTCAAATGTCATATAGCTTGCAGGTTCTTTAAGAAGGCGACTATATTCTTCTATTTCACGATTAATCAAATCACGATATGGTTTCCAAGAACATAGCAGCTCATCATACCTTTGATCTAACGAATCAAGTCCTTCTAGGACATATGTAGTAATACCTGATTTTATATAAACAACCAACTGAGGTCTTGAATCACTAAATGAGTTAAATCTATTCCTATCCTCTACTATAACTTCATCAACAGTACATTCCATAACTTCTTCCCATACTTTATATGGAATCATACTAAGAACTTCCGTTAATTCATCAATAAACATTGTAATCCTCCTATATATCATGAAACTGCTCGATACATTCATATATGCATTATACATGAACCACTGAAAGCACGAAGGTGTCGTAGGTGGTGTTTTTTCGGATAAATAACCAACCCATACAAAGTATATCTTATTTGTTGAATTATTACATTAAACTTGTAATTCAATTAGGAATACTATGATTCGAAACTCTCATTTATATATAGGTATCTACATAACTACGTAGTATATCCTGCAACTCCTCATCCATATATTCAAAGTCGTCAGGGATATTCAGTGTAATAACCCGCTTCCCACTCAATTCTTCGGAGTACTTCTCACGAAGTCTCCTCAAATGTTTCTTCTCGAAACAAAATATCAGATCTGCCCATCCGATCAGCCCAGGAGTAACTTTAATCCTAGAGTTTTTCTCGGTACCAGCAGATCTAACGCTATGTCCATTAACACCATCGAATATCTTCTCAGCAGTTAAGCTGCGTCGCTTATTCTAGCTGCATATAAATAATATATTCAAAATATCCCCTTCACTTAAAATACATCAAAATGCTTTAGCCTAGTTCAGGATAGCATTCTCATACACATCTATGTCGAGCTCAAGTAGCTTAACTATTTCTAATTCATCTATAGCATCAAAATATGCATTATGTGTTTCCCTATATCTCGGTTTTAGCATCCTCAGTATATTTTCTACTCCATATCCCTTTTTTAGCCTACCCGAGAGGCAACACTCCATATCATCAGTAATTAATCGATTGTACTGCTTATATGCAGCTATTTTCATAATATCTACCCAAGTATAAGAATCAAACTCTGGCAAATGACGATAATCAAATGTAGCATTATAAGCAAATATAGTACTAACTGCCTCTTCATCCAACACGCTCTCTATACCCTCTATCGCTTCTTCGCGTGACACTACCTCCGTCTTCTTCTTGGGTGCATCAAAAAGCGTACTCGAAAACATTCCACCACTTTCATATTCAGGTGAAATGATATAACACTTCGATACAACTTCCGTCATAGTCTCTACGTCTGCTATAACGATACCGATAGACATCACTTCGTCCGTCCAGGTAGTCTCAGTATCTAAAACAGCTATTTTACTTATATCGTGAAACTTATATATTTTGTTCTTTTCAATCTTATTATTTGTATTCTTATTCAATTGTTTACTATTTTTATCCATTTTTGAAGATGAATTACTTTTTATAGTATTTGATTTAGACAAAGTCTTTTTGGATTTTTTCTTTAACCTATCTAACTCTTCCTTAGTATATTTTATATTTCCAACAAAAATATCATTTGAGCCGTTATTCCAAGCTTTAATTTCTTCTTCAGTAGGATCCTTTTGCCATTTACCTGACAACATATTAATAATTGCTTTACTTGCCATATAGTTATCCTCAAATATATTGATTTAGCCATACATCTTTTTTCTTTGGCTTATAATATTTTACTATTTGATGCTTCGTTATGGTTTTGACAACATAATCTAAAAAAACTTTTTTATTAGGAACCTTTATTTCATACATCTCATTCGTGCGAACATTCCACAAAATGCCTTTTTTCAGATTTTTTGCCACCATATAACATGCACATTGTAAAAAATGCTCATGACATAATTCATTGACAAATTTTAGTTCATACACTGTTTTTTCTTTGATCACATCCGAATACCCTACAGCCGAAAACAAAAAATCCCCCGACCTTTTATCCGAAAATTGTATCTCACAAATCACCTGAGATTCTTCTTCTTTTGTTAATACTTCTGAAAGACGAGCCTCTATTTCTTTTCTCTGTTTTTCCTTAACAAGTTTTCTATTTACTTGTGTTATATACCTATTCTGATTTGTCTCTAGAGATGTTAGATATAATATTTTTTTATCAAGAGTTTTATATTTCTTAATACCTATATTCCTATCATCCCTCAACAATATATTCAACTGAATCTCTTTATCTATATCATAATTATCAAAAAACACCGCCTCTTGATATATACCAATACATGGCGCTAAATCAATTAAATCTTCATGATTATCTATGTGTATTACTGACGAATCTGTTCTATTAACTCTTTTAACATCTAGTAAACCATAACATTCCTCTATATCCTCTTTATACTTAAAATCAAACATACTAGAAATCTGCATATTTTTATATTTATGATTTGTATCATTAGGTGTAGATAACGACTGTTCTGATAATAATGGTTCATCTTGTTCAACAAATACAATATGATTTTTCCCTCTACTTGCGGCAACACAAAATATATTACGAAGAATTTCATATTTTTGATTAGGTTTATCTCTGCGAGTGGCCCAGTAAATTTCTGTAAAATCAAAAACAACGCATACTTTTCTTTCCATGCCTTTACTACTATCATACGTTGTAAAAATAGCAGTTTCTTTGCTAGGTTCGGTTGAGCATGACCTATCATTATCAGAAATACTGGCATATACAGTTTTTCTATTATATTTTGATTTGAACTTATCTTCTAAAGTATTTAAAGTTTTTGACATTAAGCCAGCTCGTGCCCCTAAACAAAGTACATCCTCCGGTTCTTGTTCTGCCAAAAAATTAACTATATCTTTTTCTGAAATATAAGACACTTTACAATCTGAATTAACACCAATGATTTGTTTTTCCCATACTCTCCCTAAAAAATCCGCAATATCTTTTGATAATCTAAAACACTGCGTAAACTCAAGATTTAAACGATTTCCTACAAACATGTTAATAAATGATTGAACATCTAAAGTAGTTTTGTCATAGATTTTTTGTTTCATGTCACCAACAGCAATTATTTGCATATTAATATTACAATTTTTAATATACATAAGCATTTCAGATATTTCTTTATCAATATCTTGATACTCATCAAGAACCAATAAATCATATACTTCGACTGGAGGTTTTCTTTTCAAAAATTCCTGTATCAAATCACTAATTCCCGTTCTAACACCAATACGTGCGAGACAAGAATAAGCAAATCCATGATAATTAGTTACAGTTACATTCTTCCCCTTAATTTTATCTTTTGCATCGATCTTTAATAATCTATTATATGTTAAATATAGTATTTTCTTTGAATCAGGATATTTCATACATAATTGCTGAATTGATGTAGTTTTCCCACTACCAACACAAGCATCAACCAAAATATTATTTCCAGTCAATGCATAATCAATAAATCGTTGTTGTTCAGAAGTTAATTGCATAGATAATTCTTCCTATCTCATAATACTATATCTTTTATTAGTATAAAAAATATATCAAAAATCTAGTATCTCTAATCTTTGTTTTGATGTCATCTTATCTTTGTAATTAGCAGCACCAGAGAACAAAGCTCCAAGGAACTTTGTATTTTTCATATTTACTTCTTTGAAGTCAACACGTACTAATGTAGCTCCCGTAAAATCACCGCAACTGATATTTGAATAATCAAGATCTGAATTCTCAAGATTACAGCTTATTGCATTAACATACATTAGATTAACCTTTTGTAAAGAAGCCGTCTGACCTGTAACATTTCGTAAATCAACTTCTCTCATATTAGAACCATCAAATGTAGCATTTATGATATTGCAAAATCTCATATTAGCTTTTGAAAGATTCGCCTTTTTTACTATAGCATTTTCAAATGTGCATCCTTGAAGATTTGCTCCACTGAGATTTGCACCCGAAAGATTGCATGCAAAGAAATTGGCCATTGATAAATTTACGCCCGAAAGATTTACTTTTCTCATATCCGAGTCACTGAAATCTGCTCTTACGCCATCCGGTTGGTTCTTTAACCATTTATCATGCAATTTTATAATCTCATCCAGATTCTTCTTAATTTTACGATCCAATTTTACTAACTTCTCTTTCTTATCTTTACTTATCGCTATTGTTCAAAAGCTTAAAACCTTCACGATACATAACTAGTCTAGTTTGCATATCTTTTATTCGATTAATCTCTGATTGCAAATAGAGTCTTAATTCTTCATCCATAACATAAAGGTATAAACCCTTTTGACCTCTTGTGAATAGAACCTTATATGTATTTCGAATAATTCTATCTAGTATTCCTATGTCCTCTGGTTTTGGATATCTTTGATGCGGACGTTTAAACTCTCCAGATCCTTTAGGATGCTTCGTATAATCAGTAATGACTTTGCCATTTCGATATAATAAATCATCACCTATAATAAGACCAACATACTCAAACTCCATTCCTTGTGATGTATGAATACAACCAACCTCATCGATAGAACTAGGATCAACAGCAAAGTATTTAGTCTTGTTCCACTGAGCATGAAAATCACCTATATTGATATCTATCTGACTCTTATCTTTCATACTTATCCACGGAAATACATCACCACTAAGCATACGACAAGGATTTTCGCACTCACTATTCTTTTCTTTTATAGCTTTATGCATATCAGAAACATTATCAAATATCTTGATATCATAATCCATTATTTGAGTCATATTCTCCACAGGTTTATTGTATAAAATACTTTCAACCCAACTTATATATTCATCAGAGCCATTACATCTAAACTGAGATTTTAATATATATTTGTCATCTTCTATAACATCTGCATGCTCAAGCGCAGCAGCTTTCTTTATATTCTCAATAGTACCAAAATCTTTAATATCAATCTGCTGAGTTTCATCAATAAAGAAAACCGATACCTTAGAAGCATGAATTATCTCTTGTATCTGATTATTTCCATAAAACATAAAGGATACTTTTGTTTTCTCAGTCAACCTATGAGCCTCATCGACTATAAGACAATCAAACTGTTTATCCATATTGAAGTTCTCTTTATGGAAATCGCCAGAACCTCTGAATAGAGTTCTTAGTATCTTATAATCCGGTATATCACGGGTAAGCATCTTTGAATACGCTTCTTTAATATAGCTACTCTTTGCAACATAAAATGCTGTTCTGCCTTCGCGATGCAAATAACCCAATAAGTGAAGTGCAATTAATGATTTACCAGTACCTACTCCACCTTTTACTATGATAACCTTTCTCTTCTTATCTTTAAGAGCTACCTTTATTTCTTTTTTCAGATTGGAAAATGCTATTCTTTGCTGATCAATCAATTCGATCTTACTGTTGCCCTGAATAGAATCAGAAAGACAATCAACCAAAAACTTTGATGGCTTAATTCTACCATTACTTATTTCATACAGGAGATTTACACTGGTTTCTTTTTGTATCTTCTCACCAACAAACTTTGAAAATGCAATCCATTCATCACTTAGAAAAGCTGGAGCTTTATTTAGACCTTCTGAATATACCTCATTCTTAATTTCATCTGTATAATCGGTGTTATAATCATGCAGAAAGCAGCATGTATATATATTTACAGGATTATCTTCTATATACTCATTAAAGTTAGATATTGTAGTACCATATGAAAAAGCTTGCCAAGAAGGATGAACTCTTTCTTCCTTACCAAGCAAGACAATATCACTCATATCCGTATGTTTAACCTTGTCCCACTGTTTTAATTCAACTATAACAACATTCTTCTGATTTTCATCATCTTCACCTGCAATGATAAAATCAATTCTCTTATTGGTTAGTGGAACATTTAACTCAAGTCCCACCTGAGCCTTTGGTGGAATAACTACATTTGAAAGAGCATTCTTTACAGAACTTAAAGATACACGAAATGACTTTTTCTCACTATCAGAGAACCCCCTATTTAAGGCCGCTTGAATCTGTGAAACAATCATTCCTCCATTAATATCCTTACAAAACTCTTCATAAGTTTTATTATAAGCTAGCATAACGCCTCCAACTGTTACCAAACCTTTAATATATCATTATATATCCCACATCTGATATCCTTGTCTTCTTGCCGAATCATAAACTGGTCTCATATTCTTCTCCAAGATATTAAAGAATTGTTCCTTTGTATTGCCTGGGATATAGAGCTCTTGATTTGCCCAAATCGAATGAAGATTATCCTTGAAGCATTTCTCATATAGCCTATGCATGTCATCACTCGAAGATATGCGTTCATACATAAGAAATTGATTGCTGGCAAATCCTTTGAAGAATGGTTCCCATGGAGGAAGCTTATTACTCTTGCTAGAGTTAAGGCTTGAGTCCATAGGCATAAGATTCCACAGCTCATCGTTCATAACAAATGACCAAGGAACAAAATGATCTATATCAAATGACTTACCATTAAGCGCATCACCATTGAATACATCGCATATTTCATTCTCAGTCATGATTCCATTCCAAAGTTTTCTCACATTATCAAGCTTACGCATCTTCTCATCTAATGGAGTTAGCTTATAGACTAGACCTGGAACATCAGGATTATTATTCTGAAGCCACTTAATCTTCTCATATTGAATCCAACCAAGAATGGATACAGAATTATCCTGAATCATCTTCATCCATGCAGGATTGAAGATAACCTCTTTCTTAAGATTCGGACTAGTGCCAAGAACATAAGGTAATCGGCCATACTTACTATCAAACGTTTGAATATAATCAACTAGCCGAACAGTACTATCCCAATTTACTGCTGTATCAGACTTCACAAAAAAACCTGCCAAAGCTCTGTAAGGAACCATATTGGTAAGCTGCTTCTTCTCTTCCTTTAGTTCTGTATCATGAAGTCTTATAGCATCCTTCACTTCCATCTTAGATACATTACTATTCAGACCGCTCACCTTCTGAAGCTTAAGTACTGCTCTTTCTAATCCATCACGAACTTCTCCAGAAACAATACCGCTAAGATGAATATGAAACTCTGTTACTGAATACCAAGCATTTGCTATCATCTCATCGATAAGGTCATTAAATGTTGTCTGAGAAACACCTTCAGATATAAGAATAACCATGGCTTCTAACCAATAAAACTTGTAACAGAAAGAAGGATTCTTCATCATTTGAGAGAATCCTTCGATATCGAGTTTATTCTTATATTCTTCATTAATTATTTGTAGTAAATCTCTTTGCATATGATATCACCTAATCTTAGACTTACTCTTTTATATATATCCGTTTAATTTCATTATAAAAACATTTTGTCTAATATAATCTTTATCAACATGTTCTATTGCTTCATCTATTTGGGATTTACATTCTAGATTTATCTCTTTTGATATTTCTAAAACTCTTTCAAAACGTTTGCCACCATCCACGGTAGCATGCAGGAATATTTGATTTAATGAGTTAGGTAAGTCATTATGATTATATGGAATTTTATCAGAAAAAAAGAATGATAAAGCAAAAGCATCTGCGTCTATTTCCGCTATATCTTCTATAACCTCATAACCTATAGCATTTTTGCTTCCATATATGTCTTTATGATATTTTTCCTGCCATATATGTCTCAACTCATGTAAAAGAAAAAAGAATAGTTCTGCGTTATTTTTTTCTACCATATCTATTTTGTTATTGACAAAAGTAGGAGTGTATTTTGCTACTAACACTAAATTATTAAGTTGATATGCTCCATAAAAACTTGCATCTTGGGGAACAGTTTGTTTATCAATTTTTTTCTGAACCACTACTTGGTTTCTGCTTTCAAAAATAAGGGCAGGATATTCTATTATAGGACAATCTATCTTTAGAAGTTTTAGCGCTAGCAAAATATGATTTTTTATATCTACAGGAGAAGAGTCTAAATTATTTTGATTTATCTTTCCTTTATTCACACTGTCACTTATAAACCTCTTTAAAAACTTAATCATTTTTTTTATTCCTTTTTCTTTTGTCCACCTCTCTCAAGATACCTTTCTTCAACCTCTTTAACTAATCTCTCTGACTCCGGATAACTATTCATATATTTAACCCCTTCATTCTTTCTTTTATCCCTCAAATACAAAGATATAAGTCCTCTAATGTTTGATTTTTTTAATGTGAATTTCCAAATATAGTTATTAGTATCAAAAATATAGGTTTTTAAATTGTTATACGAAAAACCCGATTGCTTATCACAATACTCTTCTATATCTTTTACAATTGGAAACAATTCCTGTTCCGTTGGATTAAGTTGCTCGAGTTCATCTTTTGATAATTCATATACATTATATATAATGCCAGATCTTTCTATCTTACAAACACTTTCCATTGTATATAGTTCCCCCTTTATTATAATAATTTTGCATCGAATATATATCTTTACTTATATAACTATTTCTGATCTTTATATCTAACATCCGGCATACTATCATGACTATTATCATCACAGTATTCTTTATCAAACTCTACACCAAGATTCTCTAAAATAGTTATTGCTTCATTTTCACCCTGTTTACGCTTTGCCATTACTTTACCAACCTATCGCAATATGGTAATAGTTCCTCTATCTTGGCAACAATACGATAGTATATAGTCAGCAAACTTCGGCTTACCACGAGAAACCATATTACCTCTTAGGTTTATCCTACCATCAGTAATCTTAGTTTCCATAGTAATATGACCTTGCCAATCTGTCTTGATTGCAGGTGTTATATAATTTAATTTAATATCTTCTTCAGACATTTGTTTTTTTGAAAGTATAGCCATAAGCATTCCTCCATAAAACAAAAATTAACAATATAAAACTTAGGAATCAAATCACAATTTATCCTTCAGTCCAAACTAACACAAATATCTATTTAGTTTCTATATGGCGATCCATTATTCGGTTGAATGCCAATCATACTATATATCTTATATACATCGATTTGATTTACTATCACAAAAGAACCACCAAATTCAACCAAATAATCATTATTACCACGACATGTGATTTTACATATTTTATCAACATCAATAAATGCACCAAATCCACTTTGTTGATCTCGAACTTCTAAAAATCTATTCATTGATATACACCCCTCAATATTTTTATACCATTATATTTCTCATTAAGCTTTTCCTTCTAAAGCTATCATTCACGATAGAAACTAACCAGTATATATCTCAAAAAGATGAAGAGCAGACAGATCATCATATATACTTTTTACGCTGCGCTTCAATGTCATACTTCGCAAGTTTGTTAATAATCTGAGGCATAGTAAGCATATATGAATCATCTGTCTGCTCTTACATGATTTTAGCCAAATATAATAGTATCAGTTTTAGATTTTTACCCCTCATATCTATTGTATCCTTATCCCCATATACAACAATAGAAACTATGGTTAATTATACCACTTTGGGGTGTATAATTAAAGGGACAAGTATTGTTCTAACCCAATAAAGAAAGTGGCAGGAACTGATATTAATCAGTTCCTGCTGGAGTGTTAACCTCAATGAAAAAAACATTTTTGACTGCTTGTTTATCTTCCAGGTCCTAGACCATCATCAAAGATAAATCAAAGTAGAAGAAATGGAATCCAGAACACTGCTTTAATGCACCATACCATGATCCTTAATGGTAATATAAATATTTCAAAGAAGAATTTAAACATAAGTTCAGCTCCTTTCTAACCTCTCTTTGCATTTTATTCAGTTAGCATAAACCCATAATCTGATAAGTCACCAAAACCCGGATTTTCTATTAAAAACCGTTCAAAATACTTTATAGAATTATTTACTCCTTCATCAATTCTTTTCTGTGATTCTTCTGTTATTCCAACTTCAAAATCACTTGGAGTATTTTCTGAGGATACATCACTTATATTAACCTTATCTCCATAGTTATATTTGGATATCAAAAAACTCCCCTTTGCAGATGTAGACATTTTATCACCGTCAAACATGAAAGTACTTACATCGCTAAAATAAGCTTCACTTAAATCTCCATCTTTTAACATAACCATAGTAAGAACATTTCCATAATCATTATTTTTTTGAAACATCAAACATATACCACTCTCACTACTTGCCAGCATAAACGTTTCATTCTTTTCCATAGTATATATTTGCTTAATTGAAGTATTATTATCTCCTTTTTGATCAGCATTTTCATTAATATATTCAGACAATAAACTTATATAATTTTTTTGATTCTGTTCTGCAGAAACCACTTCTACTTTACATTGTGATGATTTACCATTCCATGTAGTAATTTGAATATGACAGATTCCTTCATTGATAGCACATATTTTATCACCTCTAATAGAAATTATACTTTCATCTGAACTAATTATATTAGGATTATGTCCTATTGCCCTTTCTGGTATAACCTCATAGTTTAAAACATATTCATCTCCAACAGCTAATTCAATCAAATCATCATGAATGAAAACACTTTTAGGGACAAAAAATATAAAACCAATAAAAACAAAGATTACAAATATAGCTACGAATGAAACAATAGGTATAACTAGATTTCTTTTTTTCTTATCAGGCTTAATATTCGTATATGCAACACTATTAATTGGATATCCACATACCGGACATTTCAAAGCTTTATCACTTATACATTCTCCACATTCTGGACATGAAATCATAGACATACTTTGCCCTCCAAATACTCAAAATAGGTACTACAACATAAACTATTCAGTCTTCATACTATTTACAGTCTCTTTATAAGTTGAAATAGCAGTTGAAGCATCTGATGTATCTTTTTCCATAGTAGCAGTTGATCCTTGAGATATTTCAGTAATATATGTAATTGCTTTTGATCTTGAAAGCATATTAGCTGCACTATCATGAAGATCATTAAACTGTTCATATGCGGTACTAAGTTTTTCATCTTTACAGTTATTAATTACTTCTTGTGAAAAAATATCACTAAATTCCGTCATCTTAGTATTTAAGTTTGTCATACTTTGCTCCATACTTTTGAGATCTTTATCGTTCATATCTGGGGACCACGAATCAGATGATGAAGTTCCCAAATATGAAGAAAATGCAAATGTTAATAAAGCACTTGATTGAGAATCAATATATGAACTTAAATAACCTAGTCCATTGGAGAACTCATCAATAAAATCCTGTCCACCATATTTTTTATACACTTTATAAACATATTTTTTTGAATCGCTATATGTATATATCGAACTAAATAAAACTACTGCATTCTTATAATCACCTTCATTATATAGATCGAGCGCCTTTTGATAATCACATTCTTTTATCTTATCTGTTGAATCCTTATACTCAACAATTTTACCAAAAGCCTCTTTCGCTGAATCATAATTTCCCGCTACTAAATCATCATTAGCCGCTAAATAATCACATTCTATTATTTTCTCAGCTGAATCTTCATAATCGCCTAACGAATTAAATTTTTGTTGAGCTTCTGCGTATTTTTTCTCATTTAATAGAGCTTCTGCTTCTTTATATGCATTAGCTGGTTTAACTACGTTATTATAATAAAAGAATACGCCTAATCCTCCTGCAATAATTACAACACAAGCAATTAATGCAATAATTATTCCTGCTTTTTTACGAGACTTATTGTCCGTACTTGATTTTTGATCATTCATAGAACTATTATGAGCACTATTATCTTGACCATTTATCTCATCTAAATCATTCTTCTCTATAGTTTCATCTTTCAAAGTAACTTCAATTGTTTTTCCGCATGATGGACACGCTTTTGCCTTATCACTTATTTCCTTACCAAAATTAGTACACTTTATCATTGCCATAGTTTATACCCCCTTAATCTGAGTTATTTGTACCATAGTCTGCTTGTTCAGATGTAAACCCCTCAAATAATAATTGGTTCTTTAGTTCAGTACCTACTAAATGAGAAGATCTTCTATATGATTTTGCTTTTTTTACCGCTTGTTCATACCAATCAGCCCCACAATTATCTACTCCATAAGTTGCTTCAGATTCTGTGAAACCTTCAAATTCAAGTTGTTCAATTAATCCTGTATAAGAAAAAGATGAAGAACTTAAATATGATTTTGCTTTTTTTTCAGCTTGTTCATACCAATCAGCCCCACAATTATCTACTCCATAAGTTGCTTCTGTCTCACTAAATCCTTCAAATTCTAGTTGTTTTATCAATCCCAAATATGAAAAAGCTGATGATCTCAAATATGATTTCGCCCTATCAACTGCACCTTGGGTACCTTCTTTTTCTGAAGATATCGAATACGTAGAATAACTATCTCCTAAACTATAATTTTTATTTGCTTTTAAATAATGATTAATACAATAATCACTTGAAGACATTCTCTTATTATCACAACCAGGAACTCTACACCTTGTACTCTGATAATTTAAATACCCAAATCCCAATAGACAAATACAGCAAATAATAATTACAACAGGAATAATATTAGTATTTGAGTTCTTAGGTTTATTATTATATTTTTGATCCCATGTAAGCTTATTTTTATTATTGTATTTTTGATCCCATGTATGTTTTAACTCTGGCGTGTTTATTTCCTGTATATGAGGTTCTGAAAATTTTGCCTCTGTCTGTATATATACATTTGAATACTCAAAAGCAAACGACTCTGAAATAGGAAATCCACAATTAGGACATGCTTCCGCTTTACTAGAGACTTTTTCTCTTCCACATTCAGGACATTTTATTAATGCCATACCCCTTTCCTCCAAAACATATAGATATATTCTAAGCTTTACCAGTTTGCTGTTTTATGTATTTTCCAGATTTTATCCTTCTATCTTCTGGTTTTTCTGTATAATCTGGAATAGCCCAAGCATTTCCAAATTTTGTCACCCCTGAAATCACCCCATCTGCACACATTTTCTGCACTCTTCTTGGAGTCAAGTTCCACTTTTCTGCTACTTCACTTATGCTTAAATATCCTTCCATAGGCACCTCTCAAGTAAAACAAAATATCACCAGATTAGACTCCTCGCCTTATCTGATGATAACCATAGTTGCAACTGACTACCATTTTACAGGCTCTCGAGTTTTGCGCCGCAAGGTTTCCCTTGTTTTGCTAAAATATTCATTTTTATATGATTTATTATATTCGATTAAACAAATATAGTTTATTTTATTGCTCTTAATCTATGAAAGCGGCAGGAGTTAATAATATTCAACCCCTACCGAGGTAATATGACAAACAAACAACTAACTACCAACTTAAATGAATCAACACTTTTATAAATGTGTTAGCTATCTATATTTATCATTTTCTGATTCTTTAATATTTTCAGGTCTGTATTATATGTTAATTGCAAACTCCATCTGCACCAACCCAATATCCTTCAACATATTGATTAGATGCCATATATCCATCTGCTTTGAAATAGTACCAATAGCCATCAATTTTCAACCATTGACTTGTAGGATACCACCCATTATCTTCATACCACCAACCTACACTATTGCATTTCCAACTTCCATTTGAATATGAACTATTCCAAGCTCCGCTTGAATCAAGCCAATACCCCTCTCGATACTCATTTCCTGCCATATAACCTGAATTATCGAAGTAGTACCAAATCCCGTCAATACACTCCCACTCAGATTTCATATAAAACATTATAGCTCCATTTGCCCTAATACAACGCCAACCATTGGCTGTCAATACCCACTCATATGACGTAAATTGATCTTCAGTTGTTACACCTGAGCTATCTGATGAATTATCAAATGAACCAAAACCTCCATGACTATCTTCTGTGTTTCTAGACTCATTACCATAGCCTTTATCTGTGGAAGTTTCATTGTTCGTAGATTTATCTTTATTAGGTTCCTTTTCTATATCTATTTTTCCATCATCACTATTTTCTATTTTATCAACAGGATTAGCCAACCCTTTTACTGAATCTAAATATCCTATTATTTGATTAATATAATATGTAATATTATCATTTGACTGAGTAGAAGAAGCAGACTGAATTGCTGAGTTAAAACTATATTTTATATAATAATTCAATTTCAAGGTTTGTAATTCAGATAACCATACATATAAAGTATCATCATAATCCTTACTATCACGAATCTTTATTCCTTCATTAATACAAGTATCAATTTTGGATAATTCACTTTTTTCAACATCATAACGACTATATGTATTGGATTCTTTTTTGGCAACCTTTAAGTAACCTAGAATTTGATTGATATAAAATGTTTTATTTTCGGCAGAAGAAGTAGATTCAGCTGAACCAATCGAACTATTTAAATTATTAGTATTTGATGGCTTTTCACTATAAACATAATACTTACAATCTGCTAGCCATTTATAAACCTCATCATCATATCTAGTATTATCTCTTATATCTGTACCTCTTTCTATTAATTCATCTACAGTAAAGTCATTAGATGATTCTTTTGCATTGACCATATTAGACGATGCCGCACAAACCATTAATAATCCAATTACTAATATCAATACTTTCTTCATATTTTTGTCTCCTAAAACAAATAATATCTATTTTTTCCATGAATTTCCGCAATTTTGACAAATACAATAAGTTTGAGTTTTAGTTTTGGTTTTACCTTTTTCTGTACCTGTTGCCTTTTTTATTACCAGATTTGAGGCTCCAAGAGTAGCGAATGCCATACCAGCTCTTACCGCATTATGTGTATGTCCACCCAATCCAACACCTGATTTTTTAGTTTTTGTCGTTGAACCAACTTCTATTAACTGAACACTGATATTATCACTTTTACACTTAGGACAAGTTAGTCCCTTAGACTTTGAAGTTTGTTGTTCTCCCCCTGCAGAAACCCATTTACCATTCACCCATCCTCCTGCAGAAACTTGTTGCTGAGGTTGTTGATACATTTGTTGTTGCATCGGTTGCTGCGGTTGCTGATACATTTGTTGTTGCATCGGTTGCTGCGGTTGCTGATACATTTGTTGTTGCATCGGTTGTTGCGGCTGCTGATACATCTGCTGCATTGGTTGCTGCGGTTGCTGATACATCTGCTGCATTGGTTGCTGCGGTTGCTGATACATCTGTTGCTGTATTGGTTGCTGCGGTTGCTGATACATCTGTTGCTGCATTGGTTGCTGCAGTTGTTGATACATTTGTTGTTGCATCGGTTGCTGATACATTTGCTCTTGTACTGGTTGATCCATTTGAGCATTAGGAACAAATTTACCATCAATCCAAGTTCCGCTAGCATTGGCCGACTGTCCAGATGTTATATCTGCCGCTGCATCTTTAATTTTATTCTTTAAATCATCTAACATATACATATCCTCCCAATATAATAAAATAATTAATTATCCCCAATTTACTCCACTATTTGATATACCATAATTAATCTGAGATGTAGTAAATCCATCATCTTCTAAATTTTGTATAACTCTTTTCTTTGAATATCCATATTCAGCGTATTGTTTTGTAGCTTTTACTGCTTCTTGATTCCAATCTATTCCACAATTGCTCATTGCATATCCAATCTGACTATCTGTAAAGCCAGCATATGTCAAGCCACTATCTTTCTTCTCATAATAAACCTCCTTAACAAACAAAAAAATCACCAGATTAGACTCTTCGCCTTATCTGATGATAACTAAAGTTGCAACTGACTACCATTTTACAGGCTCTTGAGCTTTGCGTCGCAAGGTTTCCCTTGTTTTGCTAAAATATTCATTTTTACTATATTTTCATTATATTCGAATAAGCGAATATAGTCAATTTAAAAAGCATATAATTAATAAGAAAGTTTATATCTATTATGTCTTTTCATCCTCAGATTTTTTACTCTTTTCAGGTTCTCTCTTTTCTGATGATTCCTTATCCTTCTCTGATTTTTCTGTAGAATCTGAGAATAATTCTTCTAGTATTTCTTTAGGGAAATAACTTACAGGTTCCTTATACAACACTTTTATCATCGCCATAATGAATAACCTCCTTTGCTTTATTTAAGTTTATTATATATGATCTCATTAAATATAGGGTTGCCCATCAAGCGACCCTAACATCTCTAGATTTTAGTTCGTCATAAATACTATATCTACTTTGTTGACCATTTGATTGCTGCCAAATATGATTATTCTTTAGGAAATCCTCCTGAAGAAATATAACTGTAATCTCCCCCACCATAACTATCTAAACGATCGTTTACATATACTTGAATTGAAAAACTATATTCTTCCATGTCATCAATAGAAGTTACGGTTGAAACGTCTCCATAGTATCTATTACCATCACACCTTTTACTTGGTCTCAACGGATTCCTAAAAGTGTGATTCATTGGACTATTATTTAGCTTAACAGCATAATCACCTATGTATTCATCATATATTATTACCCAAATATTATGCTCTTCAGATTTGTTAATAACATTATAATCAATACCAGCATTTATAATATTATCTGAACCATCTCGTTCTACGAAAACAGAGTTTAATTCAATCTTTACATACTCATCATCAAGCATAATTATAGGAGTATCATATTTTTTCTCCTCAACTCCATTTTGTTTTACTATCGAAGCTCCATCCACCTGCTCTGTACCATTTCCAGATAATTCTAAAGCGTCATCAATCATTTGTTTTTCTTCATCTTTATCATTACCAACATAAAAGAACACAAAACTAGAATTCATATCTTTCATTGTTACTAAATTGTTTTCTTCAGTAACTGTATAATTTGAACCAGGCGGATATCCTACAAACTCAATATTAAACATATTATGACTCTCATTATATGTCCATGTTATATCGTATGTTTTTTTCACATAGATATTATAGCCCGTTCCATCCTCGAGCAAAACAAAATACTCATAACTCCCTGTTGACACTTCGTGTTTCCATATGCCGTGCTTAGTATAATCATCTACTTGTATTTCTTCTGTAGTTACTTCTGTTTCAGTTTTTTGCTCTGATGCATCATTTAACGTTGAGATAACAACATCCTCAGTTAAATTATCAGAATCATTCATATTCTCTGATACATTTTCACCACAACCACATAATAAAGATAACAATACTAATGCAGCAATAAATACATCTTTTCGCATAGAGAACCCTCTTTATTTTTAATCATTTTCATTATTTATATAATCTTTGAAGTTAATCATTTTTTCATAAATAATATCATCACTACTAAGTGTACTAGCAGATTCATTTATTGTCGGCTGTACCATAAAAGATAAATTTTCAATATCTTCTAAATTATTCACCGATGTGACACCTGCACTTCTCCATTTTTATGAAATAATATCAAAGCCTTCTAACAATGCATCTAAAAACTTTTCGTCATCCTCTTCACTTTCACCACACCAACGCCTTAATTCTTCTGCCAAGAGATTATCAGGAAACATACAAACTGCCACATAATATGATTTTTTAGTAAATATATACACTGTATAAACAATTAATCCTTGTGCAAAACTTGTATAATATCCTATCTTTATTTTTTCTTCATTTATATTATTTTATACTTGTATTTATAGTCACGTTTAGAGGTAACTTCAAAAACTCCATCTCCCATGTAACGTGAACTTTCAGTAGGCGCATTTTCAGATGCTTTCCTTATCGTATCTACAAAGACTTCTTTGTTATTCATTATTTTGTCAGAAACATCATCAGGTAATTTTCCACCAAAGTTCAATGATAATCTAAAACTCCAATCATTTATTTTGTCAAAAGAAATATCATTGATTGATACACTATCAGAATTGTTAACCCTTCCAATATAAAACACGAATTCAGAATCTGAGTTTTTATTTTCTTCATAATAAAGTCCATTCTCAACTCTAATTCTAAGCTCGTCATTTACAGATAATATTTTTTCATTTTCGGTAACCTTATATATCATCTTAGATTCTCCTTTGTCCATACATCATATTTGTTAACTATTCCTAATTATCGTAATCATTATCTGAATACTTTTCCTTTAATTCCTTGAGTTGATCAATATGTTCATCCAGCTTCTGTTCTGACTTAACTTCAGTATCCTGATTAATTATATTGCTCATATAATCTCTATATTTCTTCTGTTCAATTGACTTCAATACTTCTTCAGTTTGTTTTTCTATTTTTTTGTTTTTTGCATTCTTGATTGATGCAGCTACCCCTACTCCCAGTCCAGCTGCTCCAACTAAATAAGGTGCTACGTCCCCAATTGTAATACCTTGATTCCCTATATCCGTATCTATTACATAGTCCTGGGCAACACTGGTAGTCATTTCTGTGGTCACTTCAGTAGTTGTAACCGTCTGTGTCGTAGCTTCAGTTGTTGTAGGAGCCTGAGTTGTACTCTCAGTTGTAGGTGCACTTGTTGTTGCTTCTGTAGTAGCCCTGCTATTTGAATGTGAAGTATGTGAGGCATGATCCGAATGTGTACTATGAGAATTTGAGTGAGTACTATGTGTAGAATGATTATCATGTGAACTGTGAGACGAATGTGATTCATGCGAAGAATGACTCTCATGCCCACCACGAGAGGATGAATGTGATGAGTGCGATTTGTGAGATGAATGTGATCTATGTTTTGCATAAACCAGATCATCACTTAAAAGCACTCCAAGAACTAGAAGCATACCACCAATAAATAATGCCTTGCTTCTTGTAATACTTCCATCTTCATCATCAAAGAAATCTTGTATTGACTTTTGAATACGCGGGAACTTATCATCCATATTTCTTCTCTCCCTAATGCTACTCTATCCAAGAATAGAGGACATTCATTTCATCTTCATCATTACGCTCAATTATTTCAAATAGAATGCCCATTATTCCCTTATATGCTTTACATCTATAATCCTTACTATTCTTTGAATATAAATCCTTTGTTGATGCATAATTGACTACTGGACACGTACCACAATATGGCTGATAAACACAGTCATTACATTTAGGTAAACTTTCTATAATTGACGCCTTACACATCGTCTTACATATTGAAGAACTTATAAAATCCGAATATGTATTGTTATATACATCACCTAGCTTAAATGAGTATTCACCCATTTCAGACATCATCCGTCCCTCATCACAGGTATATACATCTCCAGTATAGTAATAACTCAACTGACCAAGAGCCGCCCCACATGGAGACCTTAATTCCATGTAATTATATGAAAAACCATGAAGCATTTTCTTCAAAAAATATGTGGCATGCATTTCAAAGAATACTTTCCCGTCCTTGTTTTTACCCATAATGTATTCAAATATATTTCTGTAGAATCTCAAGAATTCTTCAGCTGTGTATCCAATTTTTTCCCAGGAACTCTCAGCAAGTCCAAGTGGTGTTAATGGTCTTATAAAGACGCTATTAATATCTAACGCATCATATTCATCTATGATTTCTTTATAATAATCTAAACTTTTTCTAGTAGTTGTTTGAATCGCTCCAATTCTTATACCCTTATTCTGAAGATACTTAATCTTCTCAACCACATCATCATAAGAACCTGATCCATTTTTTCTATATGGACGATTAAAATCATGTACCTCTTTTGGTCCATCCAGTGACGTACAAATACTCACATTATTTGAAACAAGAAAATCCAAAATATCGTCATTCATTCTAGTAAGATTTGTTACTATAGTATATTCTATAGTCTTTTTATTATCTTGATTTAGTTTTTTACTATAAAGAATCATCTCTTTAACAGTATCGAAGTTTAATAACGGCTCTCCACCCTGAAACTCAAAAGTAAGATATTTATTCGGAGATTGCATGGCAATTTCAACAGCCCTTTTTCCTGTTTCAATCGACATAAATCCATCAAGCTTCGAAGATCTGCTATGTGCCTGACAATATAAACAATCCAAATTACACGCATTAGTTACTGCAAAAATATGAAGTGATGTACCTATAGCACAATATGATTTCATATTTTGAATCTGGTTTATTCTATCCTGAATGAATGCCTCTTTAGAATCACCTATAATAAACCCTTTATCACACAATAACTCATACATTTCATCTTCATCAGTTATTTTGTCCCTTACAAGTTTCTGATAATGATCTGAATCTAAAAATGCAAACTCACCAAAATCATTTGTAATAATATACTTGTCATCATGAATCTTCTTAGAATTAAAATAGTTGATCATAAACTAACCTTCTGTTATTGGATTTACTTTAGGTTTATAAAAAGCTTTTGTGGCTGTAAATATCCCACAGCACGATCTGTTCATGTTACACACTGAACATTCATCATAAAAATTTGATTTATATGCGGAAATGCTTTTTCTCGCTAATGGCCAATAATCTTTATCTATCATGCAATATGGAAAATTATATAAAGCTGCATCAATCCCATTCATAAGTAAATATGTTATGGCATTTTTAGATTTAGCAAATGCTTCTTCATATGAAATAATAACCTTTTCAGAATTTATAGCACAGTTACCACGCATTTCTAGTCCAACAAAATTGACTATACTGACCTCTGGAAAATACTTTTTAATCAGTTGGGCAATACTATCAATATCTTCACAGTTTAACTTACTAACGACAATTCTTAGTTCAAGTTCTATCCCTGCTTTTTCGACATTCTTAATACCTCTCATTGTCTGAACAAACCCGCCGGGAGACTGTGTTATATAATCATGCTTTTCAGATGTACTTCCATGTATTGGAATGGCTATCCTGAGTTTATCAATATCTTCCATAACAAACTTGTCAAAAAACTCTTTATTCCCTAAAGTACGCCCATTCGTAAGTAACAATATCTTTGTATTAGGCATATGCGTTCTTACAGTTCTATATATATCAAGGAACGACTCTTCACCGACTAATGTTGGTTCTCCACCTGTTATAGTGAAGTAATGCAGGTCATCGGGCATGTAGTTTATTATTGTTTTAATTACATCTATTGGCAGCCCTTTTCTTTTCCTCTCAAGATCACTGGCAGGACACATAATACAATTGGAATTACATTTGGGGGTAGTAGCTATCCCCGCATCTCCCTCCTCTACCGAATACCACCTGTAAAGAATTCCTTTTTCAGAAATGTCCACGACATCACTTTCTGTAAAAATCTCAAAATCCAATTTTTCTTGAGGTGTAAATTCAACAAACTGATCACCTGGAAGAAATCTGATTCCATCTTCGGTAATCTCTCCCACATTAATACTTTGTTCAAGCAAATATCCCGTGAGTTCATCACTTCTTGAGACTACAAATATATGATAATCGCCTTTATAACCACTCAAGTATTTAACCATATCAGCGTCCTAACCGTATATAAAACAAAACCTATAGCGATAAAAATCGCAAAAGGTATTTTTCTTACTATATATATATCCTCACAACCATCTTCAGATTTAGACCACTCGATTACTTTCTCGATATCATCATCTTTTAATCTGGCTGACATATCTTCATTTATATTTAATGGCAACCCCTCAACATCAGAATTCAGAAAAGCTATAACCGTAGATGCTGCTAAAATCATTCCTTTTTTGAGCTCATCAACTTTTATTTTTTTATAATTATATTTTCCTGCCCATATTCTTAAGGCAAAAACTATCGAAACAATAAGAAAATCTTTCAGATCAAATGTAAACACTGTTTTTCCATATATAAAAAAAACAAATGTAAATATATACATCAGGATTATAATGATTCTAATTGGTAAATATATCTTAGAAACATATTTCCCAACAATCAAAATAATCATGACCTTTAAGAAAAGAAATACTGTACTATATTCGGAATATAATTTGCCAAGAAATACTATACATATATTGTTAATAAGACCTATTATTGAAAACATTGAAATCCATCCAACAAACAGACTTATTACATTTATTCTTTCTCTCGATACAGTATTTTTTTCTTTTCCAAACAAAACTAAAAACATACTTTCAAGTGCAATATAGATAAACGATAATGAATAAATGATAATAACAATTGCAATAATTGATCCATATCCACCTGCGTTATATACCGATACTGGTACAAGAAGTGAAAGGAGGAAGAACAGTTTCGTATCTCCACCTGCCCATATCTTCAAAACATAAAACCATAAAGATATGACGAAAGAAGCTAGGATGCACCAGCCATAATGTAACAAATTTATTTCATAAAATCGCACAATACATATTGTCTGTAAAATTATAGAGATCACAATAAAGATCAATATCAGTTTGTTAGGAATTCTATTCTCTTTGAAGTCAAAATAAATTGATAATACACATACAAGAAGCAGAATCCCGAAAATAATATACTCAATTATCATAATCAAAATCTCTATTACTATTTGTCAAATCAATCAAGTAATTTTCAAATTCATCAATCGTTTTATCTAGATCATATTCCGTCTTAATAAATGTACAGACTATACCTGAATCATTTTTATCCATCTTAATCTGTGCAATCAAAGAATAGTCCTCTATTGCCTTCTTTATCATAGATTCAGAATAGATTTCTCTTTCAAGAATTAACTTATTCATTTTCATCAAACCAGTCTTTCATTGCTGTATAGTCATTCACATCAGTATTGATTTCACCCTCTCCATCTTCCTTATAAATTACAGAAGATGCCATTGCTCTCGCAAAGAGGATTTCTCTGATGTTTCTCGTCTCATTGATTACTATTTCTCTATTCACTTGTTCAATCAATTCATTTTCAAATCTATCAGATAATTCCGGATCTTCATCTCCATCTTTCAACTTAATATCTATCTCATATCTGTCTCGATTAGATGACAAATGAATATAATAATCATCCGTGAACTTATAACACGTTTTTAATAGTGTATTTCGGCTATATAATTCTTTGCTAATGCTAATCTTCATTTTATATTCCTTCATTTTTCATTTGATCATTTAAGTGAATTAAAGCATTTAACAAAATTTACGTTATTTTTTTCAGCAAATTTTACTTCACTTAAATTATATATGTTTTACTCACCAGTTCCTTCATTTCCTTCTTCACTTTTTCCGGACTTTTGATAACCACATTTCCTTCCAGAGCTATCACCCACGCCAGAAACTGACTGCTCACCGCGACGTCGACGCTCACGGTGAAGTGTTCATCGTCGACTGGGCGTAGGGACACGTCCTTGCCGAACTGATCTATGATGACATTTGCCATATCATTTTTGCAGAGCAGGGTTACTGTCTGGACCTCGCCGCCGTACATCCTGAAGTACTGCTCGTTGTACTTCGCTTTGTCCTGGCGCCCATACTCCGTCTTGCCCTTCCGCTTGATGTCCGTCACATCGACATTTCGCATCTTGTCCACGCGGTAATGCCGAATCTCCTTCCTATCATGGTCGTATCCGATGAGATAGTACCGCTCATCATCGAAATGAAGCGCCCACGGACTCACCTCGTAGAAGCCGCCCTCTCTACGGAACTCTTCTTCGCCCTTTACGTTCCAGCTGAAATACCTGAAGCGTATGGCTTTGTTCCCGATAATTGCTGTATGTATGGCATCCACCGCATAGTAGATGCTTTCATTCATGTTCTTAACCCGGCCAATCACCTTTACCTCACGATCTAGTAGCTTCGCATCGTAAATGCTGATTGACTTCTCTAGTTTCTTGATAAGATCCTTCGTCTTTTTCTCGGAAATGAACTTCGACGACTGTATGGCATCGACGAGTATCTTGAGCTCCGCCACCTCGAATTCCCTGGTGCCGCAATAGTAGTATGTCTTCCCAAACTCCTGATACTTGTTGATATCTATCCCAAAAAGCTGAAGAGCAGACAGATCATCATATATACTTTTACGCTGCGCTTCAATGTCATACTTCGCAAGTTCGTTAATAATCTGAGGCATAGTAAGCATATGTGAATCATCTGTCTGCTCTTGCATTATTTTAGCTAAATATAATAGTTTCAGTTTTTGATTTTTACCCCTCATATCTATTGCTCCTTATCCCCATATACAACAATAGAAATCATGAATAATTATAGCTATAAACCATGTTTTATTATACCAATAAGCCATGTTTTATTTTAGCTACAAACCATGATTTATTATACCACTTCGGGGTGTATTATAAAAGGGACAAGTGTAATAAATCCCTTACATTTCTGATGATTTTCTGTTACATCACCACTCGCAGCATCAACTAGCTAGCTCGCTTTATGCTCCCTCCACCCACTACCTCAGCTTATGCCACTACACACCCTAGCTTCCTCCCCTCATCCCACCACTTCAACTAGCTCGCTTTATGCTCCCTCCACCCGCTACCTCGCCTTATGCCACATCATACCCTAGCTTCCTCCCCTTATACCACTACACAAACTAGCTCGCTTTATGCTTCATCCACCCACTACCTCGGCCTATGCCACTACACACCCTAGCTTCCTACCCTCACCCCACCACATCAACTAGCTTCCTTTATGCTTCCTCCGCCCGCTACCTCGGCTTATATGCTAATTTAACAGGTGAAGTCACCCGTTTACTCTCTTTTCAACCTGATTTCACTGAATTATGTAAACTATTTCTTGTTTCCGTCGGCTTATACGCCAATTTCACAAGCAGAGTCACCCGTGATTCTTCTATCTACGGGTGACTCCTCTCTCCATTCTCTTCATATAGCCGCCACCATCCCTCAATCTACCCAAAAAGCAAGAAATATCGCCTGTTAGTTATCCCTAACGGGTGACTCCTCTATTCATCCTCTTGATATAGCCGCCACCATCCCTCAATCTACCTCAAAAAACAAGAAATATCGCCTGTTAGTTCTTCTTAACGGGTGACTCTTCTCTCCATTCTCTTCATATAGCCGCCGCCAAGCCGCCACCATCCCTCAATCCACAAAAAAAGCAAGAAATATCGCCTGTCAGTTCTTCTTAACGGGTGACTCCGTTCTTCAACCTCCTCATATAGCCGCCACCAAGCCGCCGCCATCCCTCGATCCCACCAAAGAAGCAAGAAGAATAGCCTAAATACAGCGATAGATAAAACCTACATACAGTGATGCATATTTATCTGCAAATGCAATTATTTGTTTCGTCATTTTTAACAAACTTGTTTTGAAGCTTCAAGATACAACTCATTTCTATGCCTGTATACCGAGCATAACATTTACATATATGGTCAGATTTTTTTATAAAGTAAGCATTTTGAAATGGAGCTAATATATTGTAAACGCGCGAGAAGCTAGTAAAATAGCCATTTGTAAAATAATTTAGTAATAATCCCAGCAACCAAAGTGAGCATTAAAAAAAAGTTCTTTACATATATCATTTTCTTCAATAAATTACTCATTATCAGGTTCAAGAATAATTAGTTTTCTTGTTCAAAGATAATTAGTTTTCTTGCTCTAAAGTTTGCCATAAGATAATTATGTTCAGGAAATTGAAGGGAGTTTAAATAGTTTATGGGGATTATTGAGGAAGCATCAAGGTATAGTGAGAATCTCAAACTTGAAATCGCGGATTTAGAAAAGCAGCTCGAGTCAGCGCCGGCTGGTTCTATTCGAATTAACAAGTCTAAATCTCATTTCAAATGGTTTGTTAGAAATGATGATGGTTCGCGAAGCTACATTCCTAAGCAGCAAAAGGACTTCGCAACAGAGCTCGCCCTTAAGTCGTACAATAAGTCTAAATTATGCGAGCTTATCCAAAAGCAATCAACCATCGATGATTTCATAAAGAAAATGAATCGCATAAAAAAATTGTCTGACATAAAAATCTTCGAATCAAAAGAGCTTGGCAGGCTCATTTCCAACGGTCTACTCGAAAAACGAACAGACATTCCAGGCGAGTTAATCAAATGGGCCGAAAGCGATTATCCTCGAAGCACGAAAAATCCAGAGCACCTTAACGTAAAGGTCCGCGATGATCTATATGTTCGCTCAAAATCAGAAGCATTTATCGCCATGGAGTTGATAAAGGCCGGCATCCCCTTTCGATACGAATGCGAATTGGTCATGGACGACGTCGCGTTCTACCCCGATTTTACAATTATGAATCCGAGGACCGGCGAGCTTGTAATATGGGAACATTTCGGATTAATCGACAATCCTGACTATCGAAGAAAAATGATATCGAAGCTCGATACATACATGAAAAATGATTTTATCCCCGCCACCAACCTGATCATAACCTGCGAAAGTTTAAGCAAACCGATAGATTTCGAAAACATCCGAAACATCGTCAAATTGTACTTCTGCTAACTGTATATCGATATCTGAGTTTCTGATATCTAAGTTTCTGATATCTAAGTTTCTGATATATGTGTTTCAATCTCTCTATTTTGAATAACTAGTTTTCGATATCTAAGTTTCTGATAAATGTATTCCGGTTGCTCTATTTTGAATTACTAGTTTTCGATATCTAAGTTTCTGATATATATATTCCGGATATCTATGCTTTGAATATATGTTTTGAGGATATCTATATCGCTAAAAATGCTTGAGGCGGCTATATGGAAGTTTCAAAAAGAAGAGTCACCCGTTTTAATATAAATGAAGCTAATTATGCCGAGTTATGTAAACTATATCTTGACTCCGTCGGCTTATACGCTAATTACAGAGAATGAGTCACCCGTGATTCTTCAATCTACGGGTGACTCCACTCTTAATTCTCTTCATATAGCCGAACTAGCCTTTCAAAGTCCTCTAAATTACTTGTTTTTGCTCCGTTAAAACCTACAAACGGGTGACTCCACTCTTCATTCTCTCCATATAGCCGATCTAGCCTTTCAAAGTCCTCTAAATTACTTGTTTTTACTCCGTTAAAACCATCAAACGGGTGACTCCTCACTTCAATCTCTTCATATAGCCGAAACTCTCCAGCATCCTTAATCCTCTCCATATAGTCAATACTTCACTTATACTTAAATGGCTTCCTTAGGAACCTTTCAAGCAAAATGGCATTTCATCACTCTGAAGTTATTGGACCTGGCCAGTCTATGATGCCGCCAAATTCGTACACATTTGTATACCCAATGGCAGCGAGTTTCCGTGCAGCATCCTTGCTCCTTCTTCCACTCCTGCAATATACCAGGATCAGCTGGTCTTTGTCCGGAAGTTCGGAAAGAGGTTTATCTTCGATATACTCATTTGTTATTAATACTGCACCTGGAATATGTCCGTCGTAGTATTCATCATCATGTCTTACGTCCACTATGACGTAGCCAGTTTCGATCTCCATCATCTTCTGAGCCGTTTCCGGGGTTATCTGCTTATAACCGTCAACCTCAACATATTCCACCGCATCTCCGGCGCTCGCATTTTCCTCACTTGCTTCTTCAGTAGCCTTTGTCTCCTTGTAATTTTCCAGCGCCTCAAAGAAAGGTGCCGGATAATCCATACCCTGAACCTCATCCATCGCAATAACCGTAAATGGCATGCCATCTCTATAGACCTTGATTTCTTCGCCATTTGCCACAAGCAGGTAATTGTCATTCATATCCTGGAACTTTAGCATTTCTTTGGCAGAGAAATCATTTCCACTCGCATCCTGTATATCAAGCGCCTCGAACACTTCCCTATAGTCCGCATCCACGGCCGCGGTAATCTTCTTAACAAACTTATCACCCGAGTAGCCATTCTCTCCGCCGTAGTATTCCTCCACCTCAGCAGTAATCTTCTTAAAATGACCCTCCTCCACTTCAGGAAGTTCAACGCCGTTATCCAGCATCACGGCCCTGGTATGAACGCCGCCATCATTATACACTTCGACACAATCCCCATTAATATTCATCAGGTAGAAATGAGATTTTTCCTCATGAACGATATCCATCGCATCCGCTGTTTCCCCCAGCTCACCCGGAGCGCTTCCGTTATCACCACTACCTCCGTCTCCCTGAACGTTTTCACTATCACCACTTCCTCCGTCTCCCTGAACGTCAGAAGTCTTCCCGCAGCCAACAAGCCCGAGGAGCATTATCGCTATAAAGCAATATATCAAAAGCTTATTCATATACTCTTATCCCTTCTATACTTCTATACCTCTATGCTTCTTTACTTTTATATTTTTATACTTCTATGCTTCTTTACTTTGTAATACCTTTCGTGGTAATTCTTTAATCATGAATACACATCAATTTTATCATCTGGATTTTTAAAATGCCATATCATTTCTAGATAATATATATGTTTCGGCTATATGGATGATTTCCTGAATGAAGTCACCCGTTTGCCCACTTATTAACCTTTATTTTTCAGGATTATGTAAACTAATATTGATTTTGTCGGCTTATATGCTAATTTCAAAAGAAGAATCACCCGTGATTCCTCAATCTACGGGTGACTCCACTCTTTAATCTCACCATATAGCCGAACCGGTCTATCTCAACAAGCTTTTATACTCGATTTTTCTTGCTTAAAACCTACAAACGGGTGACTCCACTTCTCCCTTTCTTCATATAGCCGAAAAGTTCACCACTCTTGTTTTTTTCACATAGCCGAAACTATCCAGTATTCTATATTTCCACGAATAACTAAGCCGCCTCCAACAAGTGATCGATAAAAGTACAGCAGTATTCTTCCGACATAGCTTTTACTAAATACTCTAGAATGTGAACCTCTCATCACTAAAGTGACGAGCTTCTAGGAGAAATATATCTCCGTTTAAGAAGTTTGGTATTTAAGTTTCCACCTATTACTAGGCAACCCTTATTCTTACGGGCGTGTCCACTTCGCCCCTACTGTATAGGACTGATAAGTCCACAACGCTACTTTTGCGTAGTATGTTTAATGCACCGTTTATGTCGGCATTAAATG
>Ga0256405_10003305_pt1 | contig 33651 bp, 29 predicted proteins | sample RumenRJG_02DNA_FD_189096 | JGI IMG/M metagenome (GOLD analysis project Ga0256405, IMG submission 189096) | Bovine rumen microbial communities from Lethbridge, Alberta, Canada - RJG_02 | ecosystem: Host-associated > Mammals > Digestive system > Stomach > Rumen | place: Canada: Alberta...
GGCATTCCAGACAGAATATATGGGCCATGAGGATAGGGAAGCTTTTGGGCAGGCGCTCGGCTTACCTGATGCACGGTGCCGTGGAATACGAGAACGAGATCAACCGTGTGCCCGACCGGAGGATGGCGCAGGATGAGAGAGAGATGATGAGGAGGGCTGATCTGATCCTTGCGGTATCAAGGCAGTTCGAGGAATGGCTCAAGGAGAAGTATCCTGCCTGGGCGGGCAAGATAGCACACGTGACCAACGGCATAGACTGGAAGATCATAAATGAGCACTCCACTGCGGATGACAGGAACAGCAGGGGGATCATCTCAGTCGGAGGAGGGATGCCCCGAAAGAGGATACTGAACATCTGCCGTGCGGTGGAGCGGCTGAACGACAGAGGATACGGCATCACCCTGACCGTGGCCGGAGATAAGGGTGCGGACAGTGAGCAGATAGATGCCTTCCCTTTCGTGAGAGACATCGGTCTCGTGTCTCACGATGAGCTGATGAAAGAGTACCACAGGAACAAGCTCTTCATACAGAATTCCGTATTCGAGACCTTCGGTCTCGCACCCATCGAGGCACTGCTGTCGGATGCGGATGTGCTGATCTCCGGCAGATGCGGAGCACTGAGCGTGATAAAGAATACGGAGAGCATGGATATCATAGAGGATCCGGAAGACATATCCGAGCTGGAGAGCAAGATAGAGACACTGCTCACAGCCGACAACCATACGAGACTCATAGTAAATCTGGATAAGGAAAACACATCATGGAAGAAAAGATCAGCCGAGCTTACGCGGATACTGGAAAGACTGCGGACTCAGGGAAGAGCCTGAACTGGATACCGATCGGCATCATGATGGTGTTCTACGCGGGCACCTGGATCTCACCCCGGTTCTATCATGTGACCGAAAGATACAATTCACTCATAATATTCGCGGCACTGACGCTGCTTTTTTTCATCAATGTGGACTGGATCGGCAGGCTCAGGGAAAAGGATATGCTTCTCTTTGCACTCATCGTATCCCTTGCCATCGCCACCGTGAATCTCTTCATCATAGGCTCGAACAAGGGCTGCATACTGATACTGGCGGATTTTTTGCTGCTGCTCTACACGACGCCCCATATATCGTTTTCCGCGTTGCAGTACAGGACGCTGGTCATTTTCTTCTTCATCATGTATGCGATATGGTTTGTCCATGATATGGAGTTTTCCTACAATGCCAATACCGGAGCCACATATACGGTCTTCACCATGTTTGCGGCTCTGATTCTCCTGGTGTTTCTGGCACGCAAAAAGGAGATAATGGGGTTCTTCGTGGTGCTGACCCTTCTGCGCACCGGGACGCTGGTGCTGTGGCATCTGGCAAGAGGAGCGTTCTCGGCTCTTTTCTTCTTCGCCTGCTTCTACTTCCTCTTCAGGTATTTAAGACCGGAGAAGCATAAGAAGGGCTTTGCCTTCCTGTCTTTCTTCGCGGTGTTCGGCTCGCTGCTCTTCGTGTGGACCTACGTGCAGCTGTCGAAGACAGGCTTCAACATGAAGATGCCGCTCTTCTACAAGGAAGTGTTCTCGGGAAGAGAGGAGATATGGACAGAGGTCTGGAACATGCTCATAGAGCGGCCGCTGACCGGCATAGGCTCCGGCTATGAACTCAAGAGCTTCTTCGAGTACAACATGCACAACGCGATGTACGACATACTGGTGGTACACGGGGTCATAGTATTCGCCATATCCGCGTATATCATCATCAGCAGACTGATGCAGATGAGGGACAGGGTGATGGACAGTGTCTACACCCACATAGCTGCATCTGCTGTCTTTGCGATATTCTTCGAGTCTTTCATAGACATGGATCTTATGTGGGCGGACTACACTCCGGTGCTGCTCTTCCTGCTGTATACCGTCTATCACGGTGCGGCGCTCTGGAGTGAGGAAGGGAGATCATGAGCAGGAGCCGGTATCTCCTAAAGAACATGTCGCTCTTTACCATCAGCAACATGGCCTCCAAGATCCTGGTCTTCCTGCTGGTGCCTCTATACACCAACGTACTCTCCGAAGCCGACTACGGAGTGGCGGACGTGATGCAGACCACTCTGCTGCTGCTGGTGCCGCTGCTCTCCCTGAATGCCGGGGAGGCTGCTCTGCGCTACGGGATAGAATGCGCAGATAAGCGGGGCTCCATCCTGAAGAGCGGCATGCGCCATGTGCTGCGCTCTGCAGCGATCGTGGCTGTGGCGTGCCTCGGGGCTGCGGCATGGATGCTCCTTACGGGATCGGGAAGGGAGTATGCAGGTTATTTCCTTATCTTCATCCTGCTGTATGCGGCCAATGCGGTGTATGAGTTCATGCTTCTCTACACCCAGGGCTCGGAGAAGGTGGAGATCATGATATCGGGATCCATATGCTGCACCTTCATTACGGTGATCTCAAACATCCTGATGCTCCTTGTCTTCAGGTTGGGACTGTACGGATATCTCTTCTCGCAGATCGCGGCTTATCTCATCTCCTTCGTGCTGATGTTCCGGCTCATAGGCGGAGCCGGTCTGACAGGAAGCAAAGAGGACAGGGAGCTTCAAAGTGAGATGACAGGCTACGGCAGGGGGATGCTCCTCTACTCCACAGCATCCTGGGCCAACAATGCCATTGACAGATACTTCATCCTATTCATGCTGGGAGCAGCCCAGAACGGACTCTACGGAGTGGCTTACAAGATCCCTGCGATACTGATGGTGTTCCAGCGGATCTTCGCCCAGAGCTTCCAGATGTCGGCTACCAAAGAGTACAGGGAAGAGGATGCGGGGAAGTTCTTCGGAGAGCTCTATGAGCTGTATAATGCGGTGATGCTCACGGGATGTGCCGGGATACTGCTGGTACTTAAGCCGCTGGCGGCCTTCATGTTCAGGAAAGGATTCTACGGGGCGTGGGTCATGGTGCCGCCGCTTTTGATATCGGTGATCTTCGGAGCTCTGGAGGGCTATCTGGGCTCCATCTGCCTCGCACATAAGGACGGGAAGAGCATGGGGATAGCCACGGGGGCGGGGGCTATAGTTAACATAATTCTAAACCTCATAGCAATAAGCCTCTTCGGGACGACGGGAGCTGCACTGGCGACCATGGTATCTTACTTTACGATGTTCGCCATCGCAAGGTATCTCACCGGAAAGCATGTCAGGCTTGAGGTTAACATAATGCGAAACGCCTGCAGCTATCTCCTGATCCTGCTGGCAGGAGGGCTTACCATGTATCTGGGAAGCCTGGAGGGCGGAAGGTACGGCGTGATGATGTATACGGCGGATGCCGTCACAGCGGCTGTACTCGTGATCCTGTATCGCAGGCAGTTCGCGGCAGTGGCGGGAAGGCTCACAGCAGGAAGGAGAGCCAGAGGATAAGGGGGCATGGAGAAGATAAGAAGCCATGAAAACCACATATTCTGTGCACTGGTCATCTATCTCATAGTGACCTCTTTTATCAATCAGGATCTGTATGCCTTCACCACGGTGTATGCCTCACTGATCGTCTTCATCGTGCTTGCGGTGATGGCAGTGCCCTACGCAGCGGAGGGTATAAGGAAAAAGGAGAGGGAGCTCATCGCTGCCCTGGCGACTCCTGTCCTGGCGCTTGTCTTTGCTCTTGTATCCCGCTCGGGTATGGGCGCCGTGCTCATCCCCTCGGATCTTGCCCTCATCTGTTATGTGGCGGGACATCTGAAGCTTACGAAAAAAGATGCGACGGTCATAGCCTTTGCCGGTGCGGCACCGGTGATACTCTGGTATTCCCATGTGAGGTGGTCCTACAATTTCAACATGGCGGGGTTCGTATTCATGCTCACAGCCTTCTTCGCCATGATACTGACGGAGGAGATGGAGATGGAGCACGGGAAGGGGATACGCGGAATGATTTACATAACGTCGTTCCTTATCTCCACTCTGTATCACTCAAGAACTGCAATGTACGGGCTTATCGTGTTCGGGATCCTGTACGGACTCAGCAATATTATGTTAACCAAAAAGCGGGTATATCAGGCTGTCTTCCTCCTGGCATCAGCAGGAGCGGCAGCTTTTACGCTGGTCTATATCAACATGTCGCAGGCCGTTAAGAACCTGAGCGTGCTGAACAAGGAGATCTTCTCCGGTAGAGAGGACATATGGCAGGAGCTATGGGAGGCCCTCTCGGGCATGCCGCTTACCGGGATCGGTTCCAGGTACGTGCTGAAAAGCTTCGAGATCTTCGAGGTGCACAACGGGATGTTCGATATCCTCGCAGTGCACGGAGCCTTGATCTTCCTGCTGATCCTGATACAGCTGTGGTGGCTTTTCATGAAGAGATACCCCGGGAGCAGTAAGACGGAGAGCACGCCAAAAGCGGGGCTCATCGCGCTCTGTGCGGCACTGGCCATGATGTTTACCTCGTATTTCGAGAACTTTTTTATTGTGCCGCCATATAGTATATTATTCATGGCATTTATGGTCATGGCGGATGCAGGCCGTGACGGTACACAGGGAGCGGACAGATGACGAAGATCTCAAAAAGAGCATATATACTCCTCGGAGTATTCCTGATATCACTTATACCCGTATACTATACGATATTTCATGCCATGCCCTCACCTGACGACTTTGCCATGGCTGACATTGACCGTGACAGCAGTCTCTTCGTGGAGTCGGTGCGTCTCGCCGTATGGTACTGGGTAGGCTGGGTCGGCATGTGGTTCGCCTCCTTCTATGAGACCTTCTGCAATCCCCTGAATCTTTTTTCGGATATCAGAGGCTGGTACGGAGTGGTGATGTGCCTTGTGTTCACCTTCTTCCTGGCATCGGTATTCATGCTGGTGAGAGCGGTACTGAGGAACCTCCTCCATGAAGAGGAGAAGGATGCCCTGGTGTACGGGTTCGTCCTGACTGCCTTCGTCATGGTCAATATCGATATATATTTCGAGATATTCATGTGGCTCTGCGGCTCGCATTACGGAGTGGCGGTGTCGCTCAGCTTCTTCTTCATCGCACTGCTTACAGGACATCTGGAGCACGGCAGGGGAGTGGTATCGGCTGTCATTCTGTCGCTACTCGGGATGATCACCTGCTCGAACTACATGGTGGCCGTGTGGGTGGGGGTGGTGTATCTCTTCCTGCTGATACGTGACAGGAAGAAGGGAGACGGGACTCCGGCCGGTATCAGGTATTACCTGGGAGTGAAGGTCGTCCCTTTGTATTTCTGTGTGCTGGGAGGGCTGTCTGCGGTGCTGGCTCCCGGCAACTTCAGCCGTAACAAAAGCATGGATTCAAGCTCTCTGTCCTTCTGGAAGACGGGACTTCAGAATACCTTTATAGCCTACAGGGACTTTTCAAAACAGCTGATATTCAATCCGCTGCTCTTCTTCGGACTGGCGCTCACTGTGATACTGGCATATCACATCGCGAAAAGGAAAGGCACGACGCTTTCCTTCAGACCGGTGCCCCTGCTCCTGTGTCTTTTTGCGGTACCGCCCGTGATGCTTCTTCCCGTAGCACTGGGATATGATCATCATGACTTTCCCAACCGCATTCAGTTCGTCTTCAATACCTACTCGATAGCAGCTGCCATGACCGGAGCGGTGATACTGGGGATAGTGCTCGCAAAAAAGGCGGAGCTTGACAGGAAGTCTCTGGCCACGATATACATCACCCTTTTCGTGGGGGTCTATGTCAGCATGATCAATGCGGACTACATGGCGGATTTTCCCTGTGTCAGGATGGTGCACGACAGGCACGAGACGGAGGAATTCTCCCGGAGATGGTATGACATACTGGATGAGATAAAGTATTCGGATGATGATGACGTGGTGGTGGAGACGGACGAAGAGATGCTCTATATCGATCCGGATCCGCTGGTGAAGTCTCCGGGGCTTTTGGAGGATCCCGAGAGCGGGCCGAATGTCAACGCAGCGAAATACTACGGCAAGAACAGTGTGACGATAGCCGTGAAATAGTATTCTCCATCCATGCCACGGCAGGTATACTGTCTGTTCGGTCACCGCCAACGCTCAGCCAAACTAAGTACCTCGACGCACTAATATATCAGCTGATATGCTCGATAAATCTCGCATATCGGGCGCTAATATATAAGTGCTTACGGGTACTGGATTTCGTCTTCGCTAAGAACGGCTCCAAATTCCCTCACAGACAGTATACCGGCCATGGCATTAGACGGTATCATGCCATAGTGCTACGTAGTATTGCCCATCCCAGCACTGATGAGATTGCTGAGATTGCAGAGGCTGTCAAGATGTGGTAAAATAGCAGGTCGGATCATACAATATTTAGTCGGGAGCCATGAGAGGATCCGGCCGGGGCGCGGCGAGTATGATGCGCAGAGCGGGTCCGGTGGCCGGATGTTTGACATATATGAATGAGACAGGGATAAACAAGCAGCTGCTCGCCAGAAGAGTGGGGCTTATAATATACGATATACTGGCGGTGATGGCATCTTCTGCCATAGGTCTGCTGATGCGCTTCGATATGAGCTATGCAGAGCTCGTGAACACCATGGATTCCGAGATCTGGATAGACAATATCTGGCACTATCTGCCGATCACCATTGTCACCACCATCATAATATTCCATCTGTTCCATATGTATCAGAGCCTGTGGACCTACGCGGGCATGTCTGAGATGGGCTCTCTGATAGCGGCCTGTCTTTTGTCGGGTGTGCTCCAGTTCATAGGCATGAGCTTCATCTTAAGATATGCCATGCCGAGGACCTTCTATTTCACCTATGTGATGTGGCTCGTGATCTTCGTGGCCGCCTCCAGGTTTGCCTACAGGGTGTTCCGGACCTTCGTCCAGAAGAGGAACGAGACAGCGAGGAACGTCAACGTCATGGTGATCGGTGCCGGCGAGGCAGCCAACTCCCTCATCCGTGAGATGAATACCAGCAAATACATACAGAAGGCTGTCTGTTGTGTCATAGATGACAACCCCTCGAAGATAGGAGCATATATCCACGGGGTAAAGGTGGTAGGCAACCGCAGCTACATAGTGGAGGCTGCGGCAAAGTACGATATAGACGAGATCATTGTGGCCCTGCCCTCCATATCCAAGAAGGAGATCAGGGAGATACTGGACATATGCCAGGAGACCAAGTGCGATCTGAAGACCCTGCCGGGCATCTACCAGCTGGTGAACGGAGAGGTATCGGTGTCGCAGCTTAGGAAGGTGGATGTGACGGACCTTTTGGGAAGGGATCCCGTGCAGACGGATCTGGACTCCATCATGGGATATGTGAAGGACAAGACCGTGCTGGTGACGGGAGGCGGAGGTACCATAGGCTCGGAGCTCTGCCGCCAGATAGTCACCCACAGACCGAAGCTCCTCATCATCTTCGATATCTACGAGAACAATGCATACGACATACAGCAGGAGCTGCGCATGAAGCATCCCGAGTTCTGTGAAGACCATCTGCTGGTGCTCATAGGCTCCGTGCGTAATACTGCCCGCGTGGAGGATGTGTTCGAGAAGTATCATCCCGACATCGTCTATCACGCCGCAGCCCATAAGCATGTGCCTCTGATGGAGATCTCTCCCAACGAGGCGATCAAGAACAATGTCATGGGCACCTGGAAGGTATGCGAGGCCGCACTGAAGCACCACGCGGAGAAGTTCGTGCTGATCTCCACGGACAAGGCCGTGAACCCCACCAATATCATGGGTGCAACGAAGCGTATCTGCGAGATGATAGTCCAGTCCTACGACAAGAAGGGGGACACCTCCTTCGTGGCAGTGAGGTTCGGCAACGTGCTGGGCTCCTCGGGCTCGGTGATACCGCTCTTCAAGAAGCAGATCGAGGCCGGAGGTCCCGTCACCGTGACGGATCCCAGGATAATCAGATATTTCATGACCATACCCGAGGCAGTGTCTCTTGTGCTGCAGGCCGGTGTATATGCCAAGGGCGGAGAGATCTTCGTCCTGGATATGGGAGAGCCGGTGAAGATACTGGATATGGCAAAGAACCTCATCAGACTCTCGGGCTATGTGCCGGGTGAGGATATAGAGATCAAGTTCACGGGACTCAGACCCGGAGAGAAGCTCTATGAGGAGATGCTCATGGAGGAGGAAGGGCTGCAGGATACGCCGAACAAGCTGATCCACATAGGCAAGCCCATAGAGATGGACGAGGAGAGCTTCTTCGAAAAGCTTTCCGAGCTCAATATTGAATCCAAGAAGGAAAAGGCAGACGTAAGGGCCTGGATCAAGGAGCTGGTGCCCACCTACGAGTACACTCCGGGCACCGGGATGTACAGCGACGGAAAGAATGAATAGCTTCTACAGGATCGTGGTAAAAAGACTGCTGGATATAGTGCTGTCGCTGCTCGCTCTGGTGATACTCTCGCCGGTGCTCATCGTGCTGGCGCTGCTGGTACGCTTTAAGCTGGGATCTCCGGTGATATTCAGACAGCAAAGACCGGGATATAAGGGTAAGATATTCGGGCTCATGAAATTCCGCACAATGACGGACGAGAGAGACGATGAAGGTGAGCTGCTGCCGGACGAGGTGAGACTGACGGACTTTGGCAGGAAGCTCAGATCCACATCGCTGGATGAGCTGCCGGAGTTCATCAATATACTGAAGGGAGATATGTCCTTCGTGGGGCCCAGGCCCCTCCTGGTACAATATCTGCCGTTATACAATGAGGAGCAGGCCCACAGGCACGATGTGCTCCCGGGGCTCACGGGGTGGGCGCAGGTGAACGGCAGGAACGCCATATCCTGGGAGAAGAAGTTCGAATATGATGTCTGGTACACGAGGAATATATCCTTCCTGCTGGATCTGAAGATAGTGTTCATGACTGTCGGGAGCGTACTGAAGAGGAGCGGGATATCCTCGGAGACCTCTGCCACCATGGAGTTCTTCACGGGGACGCCAGAGGCAGGCAACCGGGAGGATGGCGGTGAGCCGGCAGGAGAGGCGGAAAATGGATGAGAAGAATATCAATATCTTAATACTGTCAGCCGGGCGCAGAGTGGAGCTGGTGAACTGCTTCAAGGCAGCCAGGGACAGGCTCGGTATAGAGGGATCCGTGATCGCCGTGGATGCCAGCAATCTGGCGCCGGCGCTTTATTTTGCCGACGTGAGGGAGCAGGTGCCCAGGATAGCCGAGAATGATAATTATGTAAACTCGATAATCGATATCTGCAACAGGCATGAGGTGAAGCTCATCGTGCCTACCATAGATACGGAGCTGATACTGCTGGCCGAGAGGAAGCAGCAGATAGAGTCCGCTACAGGGGCGAAGGTGCTCATCTCCTCCGACGAGGTGGTGAGGATATGCAGGGACAAGACCAATACACAGAGATGGCTGGAGGAGCACGGATTCCTGGTGCCCAGACAGATAAGTGATGAGGATATAGAGTCCGGCAGGGCAGAGTATCCCGTATTCATCAAGCCTCTGGACGGCTCGTCTTCCATCAATGCCTTCAGGGCCGATGACAGGGAGGAGCTGGATACCTACAGGAGGCTGATAGGAAACGGCAGGTATATAGTCCAGGACTTCATGGAGGGCACGGAGTATACCGTGGACTGCTTCCTGGATATGGACTCCAGGATCATCACCGTGGTGCCGCGTATCAGGATAGCCACGAGGAGCGGAGAGATAGCCAAGGGCCGGATAGTGAAGGATGTGGCTATCATAGAGGATGTGAAGAGACTGCTGGGCGCGCTGCGTCCCGTAGGGCATATCACGATACAGTGCATGCGCACGAAGAAGGGCATAGAGTACATAGAGATAAACCCCAGGTTCGGTGGGGGAGCGCCCATGTCCATCATGGCGGGGGCAGACTCCTGCGAGTATCTCTACAGGCTCCTTCGGGGAGAAAAGCTGGAGCAGGGTCATGATTATAGGGAGAACGTGACGTTCCTTCGCTTCGATGCATCCATAATGCTGAATGAGGATGACGAGCCGGAGGGGGAGTACTGACAGGATGCGGCTGAAGAACGAGGGAGCTCCGATAAAGGCAGTGATATTCGATCTGGATGATACTCTGATCTCCGAGTATCAGTTCATCGTCAGCGGATACAGATATATGGCGGAGTATATGACCGGGAGGACGGGAAGGACTCCGAAAGAGACAGAGGACAAGCTGTGGGAGCTTTCAAAGACGAGCTATGCCAATGTGTTCAACAGGCTCTTCGACGAATGGGGCATACCTTACAGTGATGCCGAAATAAAGGAGCTGGTGGCGGTATACAGGGAACATCCGGCTCGTCTTACTTTCTACCCCGATGTGCTGCCTGCGCTGCAGGGGATAAAGGATAAGGGCATACCCATGGGGATCATCTCCGACGGGGATCCCGGCAGGCAGAGGAACAAGCTGAAGACCGTGGACGGTGACAGGTGGTTCGACCATGTGATACTCACGGATGAGTTCGGGGGAGCAAGGTACAGGAAGCCGGATCCCAGGGGCTTTGTGACCATGACGGAGCTCATGGGGGTGGATGCTTCACAGATGATATATGTGGGCGATAATCCTGCGAAGGATTTTCATATTGCACAGGATATGCCGGTGAGGACCGCACGTATCACGAGAGAGAACGGAATATATAATGACAGGGAGTATCTGGACGGGATAAGAGAAACCTGGAGCATTGACAGCTTGGTTGACATAATACAATTACTCTGATGAGCCTTATCTCAGTTCCTTTTTTCATCTTCATATGTGTCCTGCTTGCGGTCTATTATGCAGTGCCAAAGGGACATCAGTGGAAGGTACTGCTGCTTGCGAGCGCCGTATTCTACATGGCGGCGGGGCCAGTTTACATAATTTTCATTGCCGTTTCCATCCTGACCACATGGTGCCTGATGCGGGATCCGGTGAAGTCACATCTTATCTGGACCCTGGTGATCAATCTGGGGCTTCTGGTGGTGTTCAAATACAGTGTGAACTTCGGCATTCACGATCTGATAGTGCCCCTCGGCATCTCTTATTACACCTTCATGACACTGGGCTATGCCCTGGACTGCTACTACAAAAAGGTGGAGCCCTGCGAAAGCCTTGCACACTACGCCCTTTACATCGGGTATTTCCCGCAGCTCACCCAGGGACCCATAGGCACATACGGGGAGATGCATGACCAGCTCATATCTCCCCATGACTTCGATACGGACAACCTGAAAAAGGGCGGCTACAGGATCATCATAGGCTGCTTCAAGAAGCTCGTGATAGCGGGGAGGCTCGCCTACTATGTGGATACCGTCTTCGATGGCCCGGAGCATTACGGTGGGCTGACCCTCATGGTGGCCATATTCTTCTACCTGATGGAGCTCTATGCGGACTTCTCGGGATATATGGATATAGTGTGCGGAGTATCGCAGATGCTGGGGATCAGGCTTAAGGAGAACTTCCTGCGGCCTTATCTTTCGAGGAACGTGCCCGAGTTCTGGAGGCGCTGGCATATTTCCCTTATGGACTGGTTCAACGGGCATGTATTCATGCCGGCAGTGACCTCGGGGTGGAACCGGAAGCTTGCGAAGGGGCTTTCAAAGCTCTTCCCGAAGGCAAAAAAGGGGACACTCCGTACCATATTCCCGATGATACTGGTGTGGTTCATCACGGGACTCTGGCACGGGGCGAAGGTCTCCTATATCGCATGGGGAGGCTATTATGCCGTCATCATGCTGATGTCTTTCTGTACCATGTCATATGTGAAGCGATTCTGTGAGCTGATCAGATGGAACAAGGACTGTACGGCTGCAAGGATATTTCAGGTGGTAAGGACCTTCATCATAGTGGCTGCGGGAGAGATCATCTACAGATCCGACTCGGTGGCGGATATAACGGCATTCTTTAAGAACATCATAACGGATACAAGGATCAGCGGGAGCGCGGTGGCTGCCGCGCTGGAGCCCTTCGGGAACGGCAACCAGGCCGTGGCATCACTCATGATCATCGGGGTGATACTGCTGGCGCAGTTCGTGGTGGAGCTTGCGAAGGAGAAGGACGAGAAGGCTTTCACGGGGCACAGATACATATATGCCCTTTTGATGATAGTAGTTACGGTGCTCTTCGGAGCGGCAGGAAGATCGAACTTTATGTATCAGGCGTTCTGAGATGAAAAAGGCTATAGCGACCGTAGCTGCGGCAGTGCTTATCATACTGGCCGCGGTGGTGTTCAAAAACGTATATTCGTGCGAGATGCCCATAAAGAACAGGGGCATAGGCGATGCCATAAGGACGGGAGATCTGGACGTGCTCCTCATAGGCTCGTCCACCTTCAGATCCAACGTGGACATGCCTTCCATGGATGACGCCTTCGACGGGAGAGTGTACGACATCTCCTACGGAGGCAACCAGCTGGTGGCCACGGCGATACAGTACGATGAGATACGCCGCCGCTCGCCTCATGAGTACGGTCTGATGGTATTCGAGCTGGGGCCCATGATGCTGACACAGGATGTGGCTCTGTCGGACTCCAGAGTGATATGGGACCTCTCCTGGGAGGGCAAGAAGGAGCTGTGGCAGAGTATGGCGGATGCCGGCAATACCACGGGGGCCATGATGTACGAGTATTTCGTAACATCGGGCATGGACGATCTTATCACCTTTCCTTTGACGGAGCCTTTCTACGCCACCAGGTACTACAAAGGGGCGAAGACCGATGAGAGTGTCTCCCCCGGAAAAGAAGTACTGGAGAATGAGGAGTTCGATATCTCGAAAGAGGCCCGGGTGGGAGCACAGTACCGCGGCGTAGTTGACATAATACAAAAGTGCCGGGACGACGGACAGGCTTTTGTCTTCGTGGAAAGCCCCTGCTACTACAGGCTGCAGGAGGATCCGGTCTATATCAGATACAGGCAGGACTATATAGAGCTTTTGGAGAAGAACGATGCTCCCTATATACTGGCAGAGGATGTGGACTTTGACTCTCACGATCCGGAGCATTTCGTGGATATGAACCATATGTCTGCAGAGGGAAGAAGAGCCTATACCGCAGAGCTCATCAAAAAGCTGGAGGATCACAGATGACAGATGAGGTAAAGATAACGAACGTACTGGATATGCTGGATGATACGGCAGCAAGGTATCCAAGGAGGGTCGCATTCGCCGATCCGTATAGGAAGATCACCTTCGGGAAGCTGAAAAGGAGCACTGAAGTCATAGGGTCCTTCCTGATGTCGGAGGAATCCGGGGTGCGGCTGCAGCCGGGAGAGGCCGTGGCCTTCTACATGGAGAAGTCGGTGAGAGCGGTGGAAGCCATGCTGGGTGCGGTCCGGGCAGGCGGCTTCTACAGCTTCATAGATGTGAGACAGCCGGCGGAAAGGGCGGCAGGGGTGATATCCGTGCTGGAGCCCGCAGTCATAGTGACGGACGGGGATAATTCCGAATCCTTAAGGGCGGCACTGATGATCCTTGGCGAAAGATATGAGGTGTATGACATATCGGAGCTTCACGTATGTGCCGAGGCGCGTGAAACGGACCGGGCGGCCCTTAAGAGAGTCAGAGATTCCTTCTGTGATACGATGCCACTTTATGTAAACTTTACCAGCGGGAGCACCGGGACTCCAAAGGGAGTGGCGGTAGGTCATGCTTCCGTGATCGACTTTATCAGTGAGTTCACGCAGGTATTCGGGATAGACCGGAATGATGTGATAGCCAATCAGGCACCCTTTGACTTCGATGTGTCGGTAAAGGATGTCTACAGCGGACTCTACACCGGAGCCAGGGTACAGCTGATACCCAGAGACTACTTCACAAAGCCCACGCTGCTGATGGACTATCTGGCGGATAACGGCACCACCACTCTGATATGGGCAGTCTCGGCAATGTGCTTCGTGACCATAATGAATGCGCTGGAATACAGAGTGCCGGAAAAGATAGACAAGATAATGTTCAGCGGAGAGATCATGCCGGTGAAGCAGCTGAACAAATGGAGGAGCTTCCTGCCTGATGCGACTTATGTAAACCTATACGGGCCTACAGAGATCACCTGCAACTGTACCTACCATATCCTGGACAGGGAATATGAAAAGGATGAGCTGATACCGGCGGGGATCCCCTTTGCCAATGAGAAGGTCTTCCTGCTGGATGAAAGGGACAGGCTGGTGACAGAGCCCGGAGAAGAGGGAGAGATCTGCGTGGGAGGTACCTGCCTGGCCATCGGATACTACAGGGACAGGGAGAGGACGGAGCAGGTCTTCGTACAGAATCCCTTAAACGACAGATACCATGAGAGGATATACCGCACGGGAGACCTGGGAAAATATGATGAGGAAGGAAGGCTCATATACACCTCCAGGAAGGACTTTCAGATAAAGCATATGGGACAGCGAATAGAGCTGGGAGAGATAGAGGTGGCGGCAATGTCGGTCACCGGAGTGTCCAGAGCCTGCTGTACCTACGATCACAAAAAGAAGAAAATACTGCTATACTATACAGGAGAGGCGGGGAAAGAGAGAGTGACGAAGGTGCTGCAGCAGAAGCTGCCGCAGTACATGGTGCCCGGCAAGACCACGAGGATAGCCGAGATGCCGATGAACAAGAACGGAAAGATAGACCGGGGACGCCTCGAGGAATGCGCACCGGTATGACAGGAGCAGGACGAGCGAAGAGGGATGATGGTGACTGAAGACAAGCTTAAGGAGCTGGCCGGAAAGTACGGTACGCCTCTGTATGTATTTGACAAGGATGAAGTGAGGGCCCGCGCGGAGGAGATCCGCAGGATAATGAACGAAGGGAACGGTGCCGGGGAGATATCCCTTTGCTACTCGATCAAAGCCAACCCCTTCCTGATACCTCTGCTGAAGGATGTGGTGGACCGCTTCGAGGTCTGCAGCCCGGGAGAGCTCGCGATCTGTGAGCACTACAAAGTGGAGCCGGAGATGATCATCTACTCCGGGGTCCACAAGGAGACAGAAGACATCACCGAGGCTCTGCGCTACGGGGCAGGGCTCATCACGGCGGAGTCGCGAAGGCACTACGATATGATATGCCGGGTGGCAGAGGAGACCGGAGAGGAGACAGAGGTGATCCTCCGCCTTGCCTCGGGAAGCCAGTTCGGCATGTCTGGAGAGGATATAGAGGGGATCCTGGCAGATTCTGACAGGCACCCCGGGGTGAAGATCGCGGGACTGCACTACTTCGCGGGTACCCAGAGGATGAAGCTCAAGCACCAGAGAGCAGAGCTTGACAAGCTTCAGACGGTGTTCTCCGAGCTTCGAGAAAGATACGGCATCCCTCTTGAGAAGCTGGAATACGGGCCGGGTCTGGGCTTTCCCTACTTCGAGGGAGAGGACTTCTCGGATACGCTCTCTCCTGCAAAAGAGCTTGCGGCAGATCTGATAAAGGCAGCGGGATGGAGCAGCCTGACAGTGGAGATGGGCAGATTCCTCGCCAGCAGCTGCGGGACCTATCTCACAAGTGTAGTTGACATAAAACAATCCGAGGGGAGGAACTGGTGCATAGTCGACGGCGGGATAAACCATCTCAACTACCTCGGGCAGATGATGGGACTTAAGGTGCCCGTGATAAAGGAGCTCAGAGGCGGAAGCAGAGAGGGGACGGATATGGCCTGGGGCCTGTGCGGATCCTTATGTACCACCAATGACGTGCTGGTAAGGGAATACAGGACGGGAGAGCTCATGGTCGGGGATGTCCTGGCTTTCTGCAATTCCGGAGCCTACTCGGTGACGGAGGCCATGAACCTCTTCCTCAGCAGGGATATGCCCCGCATCGTGGTGACAGGCTCTGACGGGGATATGCTTGTAAGAGATACCGTAAAGACATGGAAGCTTAACAGTGGCAGCGTATGAATTGGCATGGAGGGATGATATGGACGAGCTGATAGAACTTTTGGAAGGTGTGAGAGATGATGTGGACTTCAGGTCATGCAAGGATCTGATCGACGGGAAGGTGCTGACCTCCTTTGACATCATACAGATAATTGCATCGATAGATGACGAATTCGATGTGGCGATACCCGCTGCGGAGATAGTCCCCGCAAATTTCAACAGCGCAGAGTCGCTCTACGCTCTGATACAGAGACTGCAGGGGTGAGACGCAGCCTCTGACATGAAGGGAAAGAAGGCCGCAAATAACAGGACCATAGATACCGGGCTAAAGGAAGGCCGGAAATATCTGGACAGATGCCTCACCGAAAAGGATCTGAAAAAGAGCGGCGACGAAGCCTCCGGGGGTATCACGGACAGGATCATAGCGGGTGACTGCCTGAAGGTCATGGGATATCTGCCGGCGGGGACTGTGGATCTTATCATAGCGGATCCCCCGTATAATCTGGACAAGGACTACAACGGCAGGAAGTTCAGCCGCATGAGCGAAGCGGAATATGCGGAGTACACCGATGAGTGGATGAGCCTCGCAGTGCCGCTCTTAAAGGACACGGGCACCATGTATGTGTGCTGCGACTGGAGATCGAGCAGTGTGATATATGAGGTGCTTAAGAGACATCTGAAGGTGAGGAACCGCATCACCTGGCAGCGGGAAAAGGGCAGGGGAGCGAAGAGCAACTGGAAGAACAGCATGGAGGACATCTGGTACGCCACGAAGTCCGACAGCTACACCTTTAACGTGGACGATGTGAAGATAAGACGCAGGGTGGTGGCTCCCTACAGGGAGAACGGCAGCCCCAAAGGGTGGGAGGAGACAGCCGAAGGCAGGTTCAGGGATACCTATCCGTCGAACTTCTGGGATGATATCTGCGTACCCTTCTGGTCCATGCCGGAGAACACGCCTCATCCGGCGCAGAAGAGCGAGAAGCTGATGGCCAGACTGATACTGGCGAGCTCCGTTAAGGGGGATACGGTATTCGATCCTTTCCTGGGAGCGGGATCTGCCGCGGTGACGGCAAAGAAGCTGGGACGGCATTATATCGGCATAGAGAGGGAGAAGCAGTACTGTGTCTGGGCGGAGCAGCGTCTTTTGATGGCGGACTCGGATAAGGGGATCCAGGGATACAGCGACGGCATATTCTGGGAAAGGAACTCGGGCAGATGAGGATACTCTTTTTATTCCAGATATTTGACTATGACAGCTCCACCATATACCTGGACCTCGTCAGGGAATGCAGGGACAGGGGACACCTTGTGACCTTAGTTGCCGGCAACAGCAGGAGCGACCTTCCCGACGGAGTGACGGAGGTGGAGGGGATCAGGACAGTCTACATGAAGCTGCCCGACCAGTTCGGTGCGGGAAGCGCGAAGAAGGCTCTGATACAGATGTCCATACCCCTCAGGCTGAAGCTCATATTAAAGGACTATTTCGAAGGTGAGATCTTTGACATCATTGCTTATCCCACACCGCCCATCACGCTGGCACCGGTGCTGAAGTACTGTGCGAAGAAGTATAAGAGTGCGGTGAGATATCTGATGCTGAAGGATATCTTCCCGCAGAATGCAGTGGATCTTAAGATGTTCTCTTCTTCAAGCCCCATATACAGGTATTACCGCCGGATGGAAAAGAAGCTCTATGCCTATTCCGACAGGATAGGCTGCATGTCGGAGGCCAATATAGCCTATCTCAAAGAGCACGATCCCGAGATAGAGAACTCGAAGCTGGAATACTTCCCGAATACCGTGGCAGTGCACGACGTGGAGCCCTGCTCCCCTGCATCCGGCAAAGGACTCAAGGTGGTGTTCGGAGGAAATATGGGAAGGCCACAGGATATAGCGGGTCTTCTTAAGAGCATAGATCATTGCGGGAGGCAGCCCGACCTGGACGATGTGTTCTTTTATTTCGTGGGAGACGGGACGGAGAGCCGACTCATAGAAGAGTATCTCGAAAAGAAGCCGAAGAACTTAAGCTACAGGCACCAGCTGCCGCGGCCGGAGTACGAGAAGCTCCTCGCCAATGCGGATGTGGGGATGATAAGCCTCTCAAAGGACTTCACGATTCCGAACTTCCCCTCCAGGCTCCTGTCTTATATGCAGATAAAAAAGCCCGTATTCGCGGTACTGGATGATGCTACGGATATGGGAGAGTGCATAGAGGAGGCCTGCTGCGGCATCTCGGTGAAGGCCGGGGATCCGGAGGCCTTCGCGGAGGGGATAAGGAGGCTGAAGGCAGACAGGGAGAAGCTGCCGCAGCTCGGAGAGAACGGCAGGAGGTATCTGGAGAGATATTTCAATACAGGGGTATCCGCAGATATACTGGAAAGAGCATACAGAGGGTGAAAGATGAGTGAGATGAGACCGAAGATCTCCTTGATATCCATAATCTACGACGTGGAGAAATATCTCCCGCAGGCCATAGAGAGCATGCAGGCTCAGACCTATGACAATCTTGAGATAATACTCGTCGCGGGAGAAGGAAAGAAGCAGACGAAGGATGTGGAGATCTGCAGGAGCTATGCGAGTAAGGATCCGCGCATCAAGGTGGTGGTGACTCCGGCGAAGGGCACGGGAGACGCCAGGAACAAGGGCCTGGATGCTGTGACCGGCGACTATATAGGCTTCGTGGACGGGGACGACTGGGCAGAGCCCGATATGTTCGAGAAGCTCTACGAGAACCTGAGATCCCACGATGCGAGGGTATCGGTATGCGGGAAATACAGCGAATATGATGACAGATCCGAGGCCGACCTGCAGAAGGAGCTTCGTGTGATGACGCCTTCGGAGTGCTTCGAGATGATGCTAAAGGGGACGGGGTTCTTCTTCCACTGCTGGGACAAGCTCTTCGAAGCATCGCTTTTTGACGGAGTGAGATTTCCGGATGACAGATATCTGGAGGACAGGTATGTGATAGGCGGAGTGCTGAAGGCTGCGGGCAGGGTGGTATATGACACCGTGCCGCTGTACCACTACAGGGTGCGGGGCAACAGCCTCTCAAGAGTGAAGGATATGGCAGAGCACAATGTGGATGCGGATACCGTATTCTGCGAGATGGCCTGCGGCGAGGATGCCTCGCTTGCGGACCTGGCCGACTCCTTCCTGCTCTACGACCATCTCACCTGCATACAGAACTATCTGCTCTACTTCAGGGGCAGGGAGACGGACAGCCCGCATATGCAGGAGCGGTACAGGGAACACCTGAAGTATGTGAAGGATATAGGCAGGAGACTCAGGGGGAACAAAGAGATCGGCAGGAGTCTCAGGATCAAAAGATATATGGCACTCTATGCACCGCAGCTTCTGGCAGCCGTCACCAGACGGCATGTGGAGCAGCTGGCGCAGACCAACAAGTTTCAGTAAAACATCAGTACCGGGAAGGAGCGGAGCACGGAATGATAATCGTAAGAAGTCCGTTGAGGATATCACTCGGAGGAGGTGGAACAGACCTGCCGTCGTATTATGAAGAAAATGAAGGCTTCCTGCTGACGGCGGCCATAAACAAGTTCGTTTACATAACTATGCACGAGAACTTCATGGACGAGATACTGGTGAAGTATTCCAAGACGGAGAACGTGCGGGATGTGAACGATATCAGGCATCCCATTTTCAGGGAGTGCATCAAGATGCTGGGACTGCAGGATGAGAGCTTCGAGATACAGTCCATGGCGGATATACCCGCAGGGACCGGGCTGGGCTCCTCCAGCAGCTTCACTACGGCTCTGCTGAAATGCCTGCACGAGTATAAGGGTGAGCTGGTGGGAACCGAGGAGCTGGCAAGGGAAGCCTGCGAGATAGAGATGGTACGTCTTAAGGAGCCCATAGGCAAGCAGGATCAGTACATCGCGGCCTACGGCGGTATCAGGGCCATGTGGTTCCATAAGGACGGCAGTGTGACGGTGGAGCCTGTGAACATGTCCAGAGAGACACTGTATAACCTGGAGGACAATCTGGTCCTTTATTTCACCGGATTCGAGCGCTCTGCTTCCCAGATACTGAAGGAGCAGGACGACAGGACGAAGGCTTCAGACAGTGACATGAAGAGCAATCTGGACATGGTAAAGCAGATGGGACTCGATACGAAGCAGGTGTTCGAAAAGGGAGATCTGCGCGCCTTCGCGGATATCATGAACCATCACTGGGAGATAAAGAAAAAGCGCTCGGGACAGATGTCCAACCCGAGGATAGACGAGTGGTACGAGTATGCCATGAAGCACGGTGCCCTGGGCGGCAAGCTGATAGGGGCCGGAGGCGGAGGCTTCCTGATGTTCTATGCGGAGGACAAGGTGGGGCTGCGTGAAGCCATGAAGAGCACCGGAATGAAGGAGGTCCGCTTCAGATTCGAAAAGCAGGGCACGAGGCTGGTGTACTGAAGATCAAACGGGAAAGACAACCGTGCGGGAAATATGATATACTTAACCAGTGTGTGTCTTTGACTGAAGTCGGGCACAGGAGGGAGCAGATCAATGAGCGGGAGCATGTTTGACGGCAAGGTGCTGCTGATCACCGGAGGAACAGGATCCTTCGGAACGGCGGTGCTCAACAGATTTCTTGATACAGATATCAGAGAGATACGCATATTCTCCAGAGACGAAAAGAAGCAGGATGATATGCGGCACTTCTACAACAATCCTAAGATCAAGTATTACATAGGCAATGTGAGGGACTACAACTCCATAGAGGAGGCGACCTACGGAGCCGACTATATCTTCGCGGCGGCTGCACTGAAGCAGGTGCCCTCCTGCGAATTCTTTCCCATAGAGGCGGTACGTACCAACGTGCTGGGTACCGACAATGTGCTGACTGCAGCCATACATAACGGAGTGAAGAAGGTGTGCTGCCTGTCCACCGACAAGGCAGCTTATCCCATAAATGCCATGGGCATATCAAAGGCCATGATGGAGAAGGTCTTCGTGGCCAAGAGCCGTACCGTGGACGAGGACAAGACGCTGATCTGCGGCACGAGATACGGAAACGTGCTCTGCTCCAGAGGCTCCGTAGTGCCTCTCTTCATAGATCAGATAAGGGACGGGCATCCGATCACCATCACCGAGCCTAAGATGACGAGGTTCATCATGTCGCTGGAGGAGGCGGTGGAGCTGGTCCTCTATGCCTTCGAGCACGCACACACAGGTGATCTTTTCGTACAGAAGGCTCCGGCCTGCACCATAGACATACTGGCACAGGCAGTGAAGGAGCTCTTCCACTCCGGACAGGAGATCAAGATCATCGGTATCAGACACGGTGAGAAGATGGCAGAGACCCTGCTCACCGCAGAGGAGAGGATCAAGGCAGTGGATGAGGGCAGGTTCTTCAGAGTCCCTGCCGATAACAGAGATCTGAACTATGACAAATATTTCACGGTGGGCTCCGCAAGAGATGACTCCGTGACAACCTTCAACTCCGACAATACGGAGCAGCTGGATGTGGAGGGTGTGAAGGAGAAGCTGCTGCAGCTGCCATACATACATGAGAGACTGAAGGAATTCGGCTTGGAATGATACTCGTAACGGGAGCCGCAGGCTTCATAGGAAAGAACCTCATAAAGCGCCTGCAGAATCTGGGATATGAGGATATCCTCGGCTATACGAGGGCGAACACCGGGGCTGAGCTGAAGGAGTATTGCAGCAGGGCTGACTTCGTCTTTCATCTGGCAGGAGTGAACAGGCCCGAGTCACCGGATGAGTTCAGGGAAGGAAACACGGATCTGACCAGGAGTCTCATGGCATGCCTGAAAGAGGCGGGGAGGAAGTGTCCCGTGATAATAAGCTCTTCCACTCAGGCTGAGAGTGATGATCCGGACAATCTCTATGCCGCGTCCAAGAGAGGGGCTGAGGAGGCTGTGTACGAATACGGAAAGGCCACGGGAGCCCCGGTCATGATATACAGGATGCCGAATGTCTTCGGCAAATGGTCGCGTCCCAACTACAACTCGGCAGTGGCGACCTTCTGCTACAATACCGCAAGAGATCTGCCTATCAAGGTGAACGATCCCGACAGGGTCATGCGACTTTGCTATATCGACGACGTAATGGATGAGTTTACGGAGGATATGAAGCTGATATCCGAAGGAACCATGCCTGAAGGATGCGGTGAGAGGACTGTTGCCCTCAGGTGCCCGGTATACGAGGCGAAGCTGGGATATATCGCAGACATTATCCAAAGCTTTCCGAAGCTTCGTGGAGATCTGGGACTTCCGAAGATGGACGATCCGCTGGTCTCCAAGCTCTATTCCACCTATCTCAGCTTCATACCCGAAGACAGATTCGCCTATAAGCTCAGGATGAACGAAGATAACAGAGGTTCTTTTACAGAGTTCCTGCGCACTCCCGACAGGGGACAGATGTCCGTCAATATAAGCCATCCCGGCATAGTCAAGGGACAGCACTGGCATGACAGCAAGAACGAGAAGTTCCTGGTGGTCAAGGGGAAGGGGCTGATACGCTTCAGGAAGATAGGCTGTGAGGAGATATACGACTATCACGTGAACGGCGAGGAGCTGACGGTGGTGGATATACCTACGGGCTACGTGCACTGCATAGTGAACGAGGGCGATGAGGACATGGTCACGCTGATGTGGGCCAGCGAGCCCTTCGATCCCGAAAAGCCGGATACATACAGAGAAGAGGTATAGCAGATATGAGCAAGCTTAAACTGATGACCATACTGGGTACGAGACCCGAGATAATAAGGCTTTCCGAGGTGATAAAGGCAGCGGACAGATATTTCGATCATGTACTCGTGCATACCGGTCAGAACTATGACTATACACTGAACCAGGTCTTCTTCGAAAACCTCGGGCTCAGGGAGCCGGATCATTATCTGGACTCCGTGGGGGCCGACCTCGGAGAGACCATGGGCAATATCATCGCGAAGTCCTATTCGCTGATGTGTGAGGTGAAGCCGGACGCGGTGCTGATCCTGGGTGACACCAACTCCGCACTCTCGGCCATATCGGCGAAAAGGCTCAAGATCCCGATCTTCCATATGGAGGCAGGCAACCGCTGCTGGGACTGGAATGTATCCGAGATGATCAACCGCAAGATAGTGGATCACATCTCGGACATCAACCTGCCCTATACCGAGCACTCCAGGCGCTATCTGCTCTCGGAGGGGATAGACGGCAAGACTGTCTTCGTCACGGGCTCTCCCATGAAGGAGGTGCTGATGCGTAACCGCGAGGAGATCGAGAGATCAAAGGTACTGGAGGAGCTGGGGCTTACGAAGCGGAAGTACGTGCTGGTCTCAGCCCACAGGGAGGAGAATATAGATATCGAGGAGAACTTCTTCTCGCTGATGGAGTCCATCAACAATATTGCCCGCAAGTATGATATGCCGGTGATCTACTCCACTCATCCCAGATCACAGAAGTTCATAGACAAGAGAGGCTTTAAGTTCGACGAGAGAGTGAGGAACCTGAAGCCCTTCGGATATTTCGATTACAATAAGCTCCAGGAGAATGCCTTCTGCGTGCTCTCCGACTCGGGGACCCTGTCGGAGGAGTCGGCCATGATGGACTTCCCTGCGGTTCTCATCCGCACATCCACCGAGAGGCCCGAAGTGCTTGACAAGGGCTCGGTGATCATCGGCGGGATAAAGAGTGAGGATGTGGAGCAGGCCGTGGAGCTCGCGACATCCATGTATGAGAACCGGGAGCCCTATGTGGAGGCAGAGGATTATGCCGATGAGAATGTCTCCGTGAAGGTGATCAAGCTGATCCAGAGCTATACCAAGATAGTGAACGAGACTGTCTGGCTCAAGCGATAGCATCGTATGAGGATAGTAGTCTTAGACATAGCAGCATCCAAGACCGGCGCTATGTCGGTGCTCAGGGATTTCCACGCCTATGTGAAGCAGAAGGGGGCGGAGGATGCAGCGAGAGGAGACGGATACACCGACGAGTGGATATTCGTTACGGGCGTGAAGGATGCGCTGGAGGATGAGAGCGACGGGAACATCCGTGTCATCGTAAGGGACGATGTCAAAGCATCCTCGAAGAGGCGTCTCGTATTCGATCTCGTGAACGGCGGAGCATGGGTGAACTCACTGAAGCCCGATGCCGTGCTCAGCTTCCAGAACACCCTGCCCCGGGGACTTTCCGGGAAGATAAAGACATATCTGTACATCCATCAGCCGTCCGGCTTTCAGAAAGTAAAGAACTTCAGTATCTTCAAGAAGAATGAAAGGCATGTGGCCAACTATCAGCATTTCTATCATAAGCTGATACTGGCGTCGGCCAAAAGGGCTGACAGGTGCATAGTCCAGACGGAGTGGATGAGGCAGGCCCTGATCAGGGACACCGGCATGGCACCGGAGAAGGCAGTTAAAATTGCGCCCGATATACCTGATCTTTCGGGCTATGTGAAGGGCGGCTGCTTCGAGAGGACGCACTTCATATATCCCGCCAGTGATCTGCCCTATAAGAACCATGCACTGATAGAGGAGGCAAAGGTGCTGCTCTCTGACAGAGGGTTCGCTCCCAGGGTGAGGTATGCCAAGGACGGAAAGCTGCCGAGAGAGGAGCTCTTTAAGGAGTATAACAGCGGCACTCTGCTCTTTCCCTCGTATGTGGAGACCTTCGGTATGCCGCTGGCAGAGGCGAGACAGTTCGGCAATCCCATATTGGCTTCGGATACCGAATTTTCCAGGGAGGTGCTGGAAGGATACCGGAACGCGCATTTCTTCGATCCTTTTGATGCGAAGGCTCTGGCAGAGCTCATGATACAGGTGATGAAGGGTGATATAGGGCCGGATGAGCCTGAGCCGTACGGGGCAGCGGGCAATTCTTATGCAAAGCTGGTTGACATAATATTAGAAGATCCAAACACGGATATCTGAAAGGAAGATAAGGATGAAGATTTCGAAAAGAGTGATGAGGTATGCTCTGGAGAATTATAAAGGGGTGAAGCATACCACACTGAACCCCGAGGGGCCGGGAGTGGTGAGGATACACCTGATCCCCCCGAAGGTGACGGATGATGACATAGGCCCTTCCGTCGTCATACTCAACGGGCAGGATATCGTGCCGCTGGATGTGTCGTGGACCATACTGCTTTCTGAATTTATCGACGAGGTCAACAAGTACAGCGGCAGAGAGGTGAACGAGGCAGAGGTCAGGCAGATCATGAAGGACACCTGCAGGAGGATGAGAAAGATATATCCGCTGATGCCTTCGAGATACTTCACCTCCGACATACAGACCATCATGACTACCTTCAGGCAGATAGCCTACCGGGAGACCGTGACCGAGGATATCCCTCATATGAGCATAGGTGAATATGCTCCTTATATGAAGGCTCCCCACAGGATGGACCTGATGGTCTCGGCTATGACAAAGGACGACAGATGGCACTGCAACCTGCAGTGTCTGCACTGCTACGCTGCGGGGCAGCAGCACGCTTCGGAGACGGAGCTTACCACTGAGGAATGGGAGCGGATCATGGACAGGCTGAAGGAGATCGGGGTGCCACAGATCACCTTCACCGGCGGAGAGCCTACCATGAGAGAGGATCTGATCGAGCTCATCGAGTACGGGCAGTGGTTCATCACGAGGCTCAATACGAACGGGGTCAGGCTGACCAAGGAGTACTGTCACTCCCTGAAGGCCGCATCGCTTGACAGTCTGCAGATCACCCTCTATTCGAGCGATAAGGAGATACACAACAGACTGGTGGGGGCAGAGGGCTACGACAGCACGACAGCGGGCATCGCCAATGCGCTGGAGCTGGGGATGAGCGTGAGTGTCAATACTCCGCTGTGTACCCTGAATAGGGACTATGTCAGCACATTGAAATACCTGCATGGACTCGGGGTCACCTATGTCACCTGCTCGGGTCTCATAACCACGGGAAATGCGAAGAAGGAAGACTCGGTCTCGCTGCAGCTTACGAAGGGGGAGATCAGCGGGATACTGAGGGAGGCCGTGAATTACTGTGCGGATAACGATATGGAGATCAGTTTCACATCCCCGGGATGGGTGGATGATGAGCTCTGCGAGGAGCTGGATATAGCGACCCCGGGCTGCGGAGCATGCCTCTCAAACATGGCAGTCACACCCGGCGGCAAGGCAGTGCCCTGCCAGAGCTGGCTCATGGATGAGCCTCTGGGAGATATGCTGGTGGATGATTGGGAAAAGATATGGGAGAGCCCGGAGTGCAGGAAGAGACGGGAATACTCGGCAGAGATGACCGGCAAGTGTCCGCTCAGAGGAGGCATCACGGCATGAGGATGAACGAGATGAAAAACAGGATAAAGCTTATATTGCTCCGCGGCATCGTGCTGGCGGCACTGGTGATCTTCGCGGCAGGGGCCGTGAGTGTGGGGGCGTATGCGGCACCTCTGGACGAGATCCTGGCCTATGAGATAAACGCGGAGGTTAATCAGGACGCTACCGTGACACTGACCTACCACATAGAGTGGAAGGTTCTGGATTCGGACTCCGAGGGCCCTCTGTCGTGGGTCAGGGTCGGCATACCCAACAGCCATTACGGTGAGGTGCTGGGACTGACTGACAATATCAAGTCCATCGGGTATGATTCGGACGGCGGCAGCTACATGCGTATCGATTTCGACAGAGAATACTATGAGGACGAGGTCGTAGTCTTCGAGTTCAGTGTGGTGCAGGACTATATGTATCAGGTGGACAAGCTGGAGGAGGGGTATACGGTCTATGCCTTCACTCCGGGATGGTTCGACGACATAGCGATAGACAGCATGACCGTGAGATGGAAAGCGGACAAGGCCTACAGCTGGACTCCCGACTGCCTGAACCTGATGGGTAATCTTGTATGGATGGAGACTAATATGTCCACCGGGGAGAAGTCGACCTTCACCGTCACCTATCCCAATGATGCCTATGGCTTCGATCTCTCCAAGCAGATAGAGGAGGGTGACAGCACCTCGGGCGAGGACTGGTTTTATATCATCATAGGTCTGGTTTTCTCGGTGGTCTTTCCTATTGCCATCTTCACTACTATCATAAGGTTGGTCAGTGCTGCGATATACAATGCCAGCGCGGCATTCGGACCTAAGGAGAAGAAGATCACCAGAACGAAGATTGTATACTATGACTCCTGTCCGGGATGCGGAGCAGTGAGAGGAGAAGGGAAGACGACCTGTGAGTTCTGCGGACGTGACCTCATCAAGAGCAAAGAGGTGATCGAGGAGAAGGACATCAAGGGGAGTGAGAAGGAGGCTGCGAAGTTTACCAAGGAGGGTGAGTTCAGATATACGGACGATCCGAATACCTTCATCAATGTGCATGTGGTCCCCATACCACGTCCTGCCAGGAGCTATTCCTCGGGACGCGGTTCATCGCATTCGCACCGCAGCTCCTGCGCTCACAGCTCCTGTGCGTGTGCCTGTGCATGTGCATGTGCGGGAGGCGGCAGAGCGGGATGCTCCGTGAAGGACTTCTACAGGACCAACCTGAAGCTGTCCATGCTGTTTCGCCGCGGCCGCAGGTGAAGGCCGGCGCATTACGGCGCATTACGACTCTCGGGTTTCTATTTACCCGGCGCATTACGAACGATGGCAAAAAGACATATATAATAAATAAATTGTCAAATATACTTGACATTATGCTACGGAGGCGTTATCATCTGCTCATAAGATGATGACGTCTCATTTTTGTTTTTGAAATCTGGTAAATATGTTACAACTGTCAGGCAGGATCTGAGATCAGATCTGTCGCAGGAAAGGGAGGATATTATGACAAGAGCAGAAGGTTTGGCAGCAGGAGTTGTGGTTGGTGTTATTTTCGCACTTATTCTCTGTGTGGTGCTTTTCAGGTTTGCAAATAAGGATAAGAAGATCAAAACAGAGTATGACGAGAGACAGAAGGAGATAAGAGGCAGAGGCTATACTATCGGGTTTTATACTATGGTTGCACTGCTTGCGGTGGAGTCGCTGTGGTCTATGAGCGGAAACAGCTTTCCGCTTCCGGATTACATTATGTATTTCCTGACCGTGATAATCGGTGTTACCGTGGTATGTGTACATTCCATATGGAAGGGTGTGTACTGGGGGATCAATAATGATCCGAAGCGGTATATAGTAATAATGATCGCGGCATTTGTGCTCAACCTGATACCTGTGGCCGGAGCTTTGACATCAGGCGGAGTATCACTCTCTGATCCTGTAGATACACTTCCGATGCTTAATGTGATAGTTCTTATCATGCTTTTTATAGTCGGTGCGGAGCTGATCATAAAATCACTCATTGACAGGAAGAGCGCGGAGGAGGACTGAATAATGAAGAACTTAAGGCTTAAAGCGGCCCGGGCCGGTAAGGATCTGTCACAGGACGAGCTCGCGAAGCTGTGCGGTGTATCGAGGCAGACCATGAGTGCCATAGAAAAGGGCGATTATAATCCGACCATCAATCTGTGCATTGCGATATGCAAGGCGCTTGGCAAAACTCTGGACGAGCTTTTCTGGGAAGAGTGAGCTTCTGCGTCACTCAGATACCATGCCGAGGAACTTGAAGACGAGACTCAGGATGATATCTCGGATGAGATGGCGGATGAGAAATACGATATGGATCCCCAGGCAGCCGCCTGCGATGCTTCCGAAGTGCAGGTAGCCGATGACGGCGCCTGCGGGGAGCAGGATGAGACCGGAGGTGAAGGTCAGGGTGCCGGTGAGGAACTGCAGGGTATATGCGATGAGGGATGTGGCGGTGGCTGCGTACAGCAGTCCGTAGCGGCCCAGCACGAATCCGATGACGCCTACTATGCCGACGGTCATATAGAAGATATAGGACAGATGAAGGAGCCTCGCGTATGCGTTACCTATGGCTTCTTCTGTCTGCTCGATGCTTTCTTTGTTTCCAGGGTTTCGGCTGTTCTTTCCGATGATGCCTCCGCACTCCGGGCAATGGAGGTCGCCTTTGCCAGATACGGCAAGGGGGGCGAAGTCAAAGTCTTTTTTACAGTTCGTGCAGTATCTTAACATGCATCCATTGTATCATTTTTAGGAGTCACCGGGGGAGTCACCGGGGACGGTTCTCGTTGACTCCCAAATTGAAAATTTAAATTCCCCCATCTTTCACCGATGTAGAATTAAGTCTTGCATATGTAGCATTTAATCTTTCACATCTGTTACCTTATTCCTGTGCCGGAATGGTGAGGAAGGAGGTAACTATGTCTAATATAATACCCGGCAACAATAAGCATCTTTCATTAAGTGACAGACAGTACATTGAAGCATGCCTAAGGGAGAATACCTCATTCAAGGATATAGCCCGATTCCTGTGTAAGGATCCTACTACTATATCCAAGGAAGTAAAGCTCCACAGAATGGACGATATTCATCCAAAGCGTATATTCAACAATCCTCATAACTTCTGTACCCGACGCTTCCGTTGCAAAAGGACCAATGTATGCAACAAGATCATCATCTGCGAGGGAAAGTGTCCCTCGTGCCGCTTATGCAACCAGCATTGTAAGGACTTTAAGAAAGAGGAATGCAACCGCCTTTCCAAGGCTCCTTATGTATGTAATGGTTGCAGCAAGGCCAAGCATCTTTGTACGGTTCCTCACAAGTACAGATACTGCGCCGCTTTTGCACAACGCACCTACGAAGAACTCCGCTCTTCCTCCCGAAAAGGCGTGAACATGACAAAGCACGAAGCTCTTAAGATGAATGAGGTGGTATCGCCGCTCATAAGGCAGGGCCAGTCTCCTTACCAGGTGCTAACAAATCATCCCGAGCTCGCTATCAGTGTGAAAACCCTTTATAACTATATCGATAAGGGCGTACTCCTCTCGCGCAATATCGACCTGAAACGCAAAGCCAAGTTTAAGCCTCGGAAACACACCCGCAAAGGGATCCGGGATAGAGAAGTATTCGTAGGTCGTACATATCAGGATTTCAAGGCCCTCGCACCTGATGACTTCATGGAGATGGATACTGTACTGTCCGCCAGAGGGTCATCCAAATGTATCCTAACGTTCTACAATCCTGAAACTGAATTGCTGATAGCGAGGCTGCTCCCCAGGTGCACTGAACGCTCTGTAAAGGCTGTATTCGACCGTTTGGAGCATTCTCTCGGGACGTACGATTTCCTTTCCGTCTTCGAGATCTGTCTTACGGACAGGGGCAGTGAATTTGGTGATCCTGTTCTCCTCGAAACGGGTGTATCAGGAATACAGCGTTGCAGCATTTATTACTGTGATCCTATGCGTAGTGGGCAGAAAGGCGGCATTGAACAGGTGCATACCATGCTCCGGATGATAATCCCCAAAGGCACCGTCTTTACTGACCTGACGCAATGGGATGTCCGTAAGGCAGTTGATCATATAAACTCCACTCCAAGGGCAAACCTCAGTGGGCAAACACCATACCAGCTGGCCATTGATAAATATGGAGCAAGGATCGTCAGATTCATGCTACAGCTCCGGTATGTAGCGCCTGACGAAGTCACCCTCACACCGGAGCTGCTACAGAAATAAAATCGTTTTCCAAACACCATTCCGGCAAATTTCATATTTTACCCGGCGACCTGTGGAATTAAGTTTTGCACACACACTTTCCATAGGTCTATTTGAGATGCGCCAAAAACAGCAATTTAGGAAAACAACTGCTTAAATTCTACCAATAACCCAGAGAAAACGCATCTAAACTTTTCATTTTTTCAATGTTCTGACCATGTGGTGGAATTTAATCATGCACACGGAATTTACTTTTACAATTCAGCGTTCTCGTTGACTTATTTTTCTCAGCTACCGATCCGCGGCAGCCGGAGTCAGTGGGGACGGTTCTCAGTGACTCATTTTTAGGGCTCCGCTGTCATCCACGGCAGCCGGCGATAGTTTTTGTTGCAAAACAGGGTGACGTTACTAAGCTCGCAGGCATCTCATAACGGCAAGTACTACACACAACTCATACGGGTTTCCCCGAATCAGTCGCGCTAAAGGCGCGACATCGGAGGAAACCCGTATTTCGGACAGTGTGCTCCGTACTTGCCAATCGATGCGCTGCTCGCTAAGTAACGCACCCAATGTTTTGGCAACAAATACATATCGACGTCTGCCGCGGATATACATGGATAGTGATCCTAAAATGAGTCACTGAGAACCGTCCCCGCTGACTTCCAGCGGGTGAATTGTAAATATACCGTCCCCGGAGTATCATGTGATACATGGAATTTCTTTCAAATAACGGGATGTCCGTCATAACTGTTCTGATACAGGGGGTTTTGAGCTTTTTTTCACCCTGTGTCTTGCCGCTTCTGCCGCTCTATATCGGATATCTTTCCGGTGGAGCAGGCGACCGGTCTGCCGAGGACGGATCCGGTATCAGCAGGAAGACAGTTCTGCTCAATACGGTTTTCTTTGTAGTAGGTATCAGCTTCTCCTTCTTTATACTTGGACTCGGTATGAGAGCGATCGGCAGGTTCTTCAGCGGAAACCAGCTGCTCTTCTCCAGAGTAGGAGGGATCATCGTTATCCTTTTCGGTCTTTATCAGCTTGGGATATTCGGAAAGTCTGCTGCGTTGATGACAGAGAAGAGACTCCCGGTACGGTTCGACAGGATGGCAATGTCTCCGCTTACGGCTCTTATCATGGGGTTCGTCTTCAGCTTCGCATGGACACCCTGTGTAGGCCCTACGCTCTCGAGTGTTCTCATCATGGCGGCTTCCGAAAAGGACAGCACAGCCGGTTTCGCACTGATCGGAGTATATACACTTGGCTTTGCACTCCCCTTTCTTCTGGCAGGGGTCTTTACCACATCGATATTAAATTTCTTCGGACGGCACAAGGGCTTTGTGAAATACACCTCAAAGATCAGCGGGGTATTACTGATCGTCATGGGAGTGCTGATGCTGACAGGCTCAATGAACAGTATCACAGATTTCCTCTCGAGGATGTCCGGATCCTCTGAAAGCAACGTCGCTGCCGAACAGGCAGAGACTGCAGTGATCGAAGAGGAGGACGTGGGAAAAGATACAACAGAGGCTGTAGAAGGAGCCGTGGAAGAGGAGACGACTGAGGCTTCGGAAGAGGTGATCCCGGATCGGGAGGAAGATGACGTCTATCAGGATGAAGGAGCGACTGAAGAGAGGGAAGAGGCAGAAGAAAATGAGGATGACTTGCCACCTGCTCCTGATATTACCCTGACCGACCAGTATGGAAATACACATACTCTTTCGGATTACAGAGGAAAGGTCGTATTCCTGAACTTCTGGGCGACCTGGTGTCCTCCCTGCCGCGAAGAGATGCCGTACATTCAGGAGATATATGAAGAAACCATGGAGGATGATGATACTGATCTGGTCATCCTGTCCGTTGCAGCTCCCAATCAGGGCAGAGAGACAAGCGAAAAAGGGATCCGGAGTTTTCTGGATGAAAACGGATATACATATCCTGTTCTCATGGATTACGACGGCGAGGTCAGTGACGCTTACTATATCCGGTCCTATCCCACGACATTCATGATCGATACCCGGGGGAATATATACGGATATGTGCCCGGAGCCATGACAAAGGAGATCATGGAGGAGATCATCCGCCAGACAAGAGGAGTCAACGGAGTCAGCGGGGACGGTTCTCCTTGACTCCTCAAAAGGAGTCAGAGAGAACCGTCCCCGCTGACTTCTGTCTAACAATAGTGCATTCTTGACATCCTGATGTGATAGAGTTATTCTTACGATACTTCTAAAACGCACGTCACCGGATATCACGCGTTTTCAGCGACAATTCCAGTGAAAACAGCTCAATCACATAAGACAAGAAGCAGGGATCCTATCGATACTGTCTCAGTATCTCTTTCATCATCAGAAAAATCCTTATCCGATGACTGCATGGCAGAAGAGCTACTTTTTGTTGTTTCGGGTAAAGGAGGAAAAACATGAACATTATCGTGAAACTGAAGAAGCTGGTGCTGAGAAGGAATCATAAGGACAGCCTTTTCTGCAATCTGTTCTCCGACAAGGAAAACGCCCTGTCACTGTACAATGCCATCAACGGCACAAACTATCATGATCCGGATGAGATGAGCATAGTGACCATGAAAGACGTGATCTTTCTTCACCAGAAGAATGATGTATCCGTGCTCTTTGACAGCAGGCTGACCCTATGGGAGCATCAGTCGACGCTCAACCGGAACATGCCTCTTCGAGGATTGTTGTATTACGCCAGAAATATGGAGGGAATATTGAATGATGATCAGCGCAGGCTGCTGTACGGCAGGTCAATTGTAAAAATACCTACCCCGGAGTATTATGTGATATATAACGGCAGTGAGAAAGCCCCGGAGCGAGAGGATCTGAAGCTTTCGGAGGCATTCGAGGTGCCGACGGAAGGGTATGAATGGACGGCTCATTTTATAAATATCAATGCCGGAAATAACAGTGAGATATTGGACAGATGTCCTGCGCTCAAGGGATATGCATATTTTATAGATGAGATACGCACAAACTGTGAGCGAGGCATGGATGAGCTGGAGGCCGTGGAGAGGGCTATACAGAGCACCATAGAAGCAGGCTATCTCGTAGAGTACCTGAGGAAGATAAACGCGGAGGCAAAGGCTATGATACTTACAGAGTTTGACGAAAAAGGATATGAGCAGACCATACGCGAAGAAGGGCGAGAAGAAGGCCGTGCTGAAGAACGTAAGAACACCGAGGCAGAGAGGAAACGTGCGGAGATGGCTGAAGCTGAGGTGAAGCGTCTTCAGGAAGAGATTGCCAGATTAAATGCATCGAACCGATAGGAAGTCAGAGGGGACGGTTCCAATGGCGTTAAGTTAAGATTTTAACCTTGATATAATCGAACCGCTATGAGCTATACAGTATAACATTATAGTATTGTGAAATAGGTTTATGCCAAAGGCGCTCCTATACAGGCAC
>Ga0256405_10003306_pt1 | contig 33640 bp, 35 predicted proteins | sample RumenRJG_02DNA_FD_189096 | JGI IMG/M metagenome (GOLD analysis project Ga0256405, IMG submission 189096) | Bovine rumen microbial communities from Lethbridge, Alberta, Canada - RJG_02 | ecosystem: Host-associated > Mammals > Digestive system > Stomach > Rumen | place: Canada: Alberta...
TCTATAACGGCGTGCTTCAAAGCCAGCTCGCGATCATGAAGAGCCGTGGCTATCAATCCATTTTGGAAAGCCATCTCTTTGATAATGCAATCTCCGAGGACGTCTTCTTAAATCTCATCGATGTTGCTTCGAAGAATGCAGAGCCATTAAAGAAGTATCTCAGGCTCCGCAAAGAATACCTTGGTTTAGAAGAATACCACACCTATGATCGTTTCTTAGAACTCGCCCACAGCGATAAACAATATAGCTACGAAGAGGCCAAACAGATCTTCTTTGATTCCATCGCTTCCTTCCCTCAAGACTTCCAGGATAAAGCCCACGAGGTGCTTCGCGAAGGCTTCGTAGATGTCTATCCAGGAGATGGCAAGCGCAGCGGCGCCTATTCCACCGGCGGAGAGAACATCCATCCATTCATCTTGCTCAACTTCATCGGCGAGCTTAACGATGTCTTCACCCTTGCCCATGAATCCGGCCATTCCATCCATACTATGTATTCTGAGGAATCCCAGCCAATCATGAAGCAAGATTACACGATCTTCGTCGCTGAAATCGCTTCTACTTTCAATGAACATAACCTCTTGGATTATTTCTTAACCAAAGGCGAACTCAGCAAGAATGACAAGATTGCCTTGCTCCAAAAGGAAATCGATGAGATTGCCTCTACCTTCTACCGTCAGACCTTATTCGCGCATTTTGAATATCTCGCTGCGAAGAAAGTCGAAGCTGGAGAGCCCATCAACCATGAAGTCCTCAATAAGATCATGATCGATCTCTACGAGTCTTATTATGGCTTGGATATCACCAAAGAAATCTATAAGCCAATGGTATGGGCCTATATCCCACATCTATACAATTCGCCATTCTATGTGTATCAATACGCGACATCCTTCACGTCTTCCATGCTCATCTATGAAAACGTGAAGCGCAAAGTGCCAGGCGCATTTGACCGTTACATCAATCTCTTACGTTCTGGCGGCAGCAATTTCCCAGTGGAACAGGTAAAAGAAGCCGGCGTCGATCTTACGAGCAAAGAACCATTCGAAGTCGTTGTCAAACGCATGGGTGAACTGGTTGATCAGCTTGAGCTCTTGCTGAAAGAATAAGCATCTTCATACATCGAAAAAAACGTCAGGGCATATGAACTCTGACGTTTTATATTAGATCTGATCTGGTGACCAAAGTGGGTCATCGGAAATCGGTTTATGCTTCTTCTTTTTAAGTTTCTTTGGCTTAACTGGCTTCTCAGCGCCCTGTGGCTTTGGGAGTTTGTCATTTGGTTTGCCACCTTTAACTGGCACTGGAACTTCTTTGATGATGATCTTTGGCTCGCCACCACCACGGGCAAGGAAGCTGAGGTCGCCATTGCGGGCGGATTCCAAATCTTCCAATGTCTGATTATAAATATTGCGGGCTTCGGCTTCCGTTTGCTTCAAGCCATTTTCAATCTCGTAAGCCTTGATTTCGCCAGAGGCATTGCCACCATGTATCTTCATGTAATAGGTTGCCTCAGGGATCAATTCAAGCTGAGAATCACGTGGCAAATATGGTTCAACCAATAAGCCAAGCAGCTCTTCTGCTTTGTTTTTCTTATAAAGGCGATAGAACTCACGCTTTACGTAGCGGCGATCCGCGCCATCTTTGGCATGTTTGATTCTTAATCTGCGAAGGGCATAAATGCGGCTATATTTTAATGGCGGGCAAACATTGTAGAACAAGCCGAGGAAGCAACAGAAGATCATGAATCCTGCATATCCCATGGCACCATAGGTGAAACCGTAGCCACATACTTTAAGCAAGATATTCAAAATGCTTGCTGGAAGGAAGGCATGCACTGGGGTAATCAGCATAAAGATGCCGCATAAGACATAGATGATGACGATAAATGAACTTGGAATTGCGAACCATAGATATGCAGCGCGGTATTTCGAAACGACCTGCGCGAAGATCCAAGCTGGCAAACATGTGACCATCATGCCCCAAGGAAGAATGAATGTGACCATGAATTCACGCAAGGTCCAATCCGTGCCCATGAGGTTGAAAACCGTGTCATTTAGGTTGGCAAGGAATGAAGGAACAAACTTCATCGCCAGCCAGAAACCCAATCCACCGGCAGCAATCAGCAAATCGACAAAAGCCCAAAATACAACGGCTTTACGTGGACGAGATTTCCACGATTTTTTAATCATTTCAATGGTTACCATAAATATATCATACGCTCTTTTTCTATTTAGAAAAAAGAGGAACCTGCTATATTGCGCCTCAAAACGGATAATCAAACGGGTGTTTATCAACTAGATTGTGGCTTTTTTGCGGTGATTCAGTATGATTATGGGGCACAAAAGAGGTCATTATATGCCAAAGAAAATATTGATTGCGTATTTCTCTCACGAAGGAGAGAACCTTGTCGACGACGAAATCGTTGACCTTACTGGAAAGGGCAATACCAAAATTGCCGCAGGTATCTTGCAAGAGAAGCTTGGAGAACTCGGATTTAAGGTGAATCTGCACCGCATCGAGCCCATGATCCCATACCCATTCTCCTATCAAGACACCAATGCCAGAAGCCGCCAGGAGTATGAAGATGGCGCAGTCCCACTCATCAACGATGGGCCAAACGGATTCGAAGCCTATGATCTAGTCTTCCTTGGCTATCCAAACTGGTATGGAACCATCCCTGGACCAATCCTTGCGTTCTTACGCGATCACGATTTCAAGGGCAAAACCATCGTTCCGTTTGTCACCCACGGTGGTCAGCGCTTCCTCTATTCTCTCGAAGCCATCAAGAAAGAAGCTAGTGGCAGTGAGATGAAAGAGGGCTTCGCGATCGCCGCGCCATATATGGCAAGCGCTAGCAAAGTGATCGCTGATTGGCTGAACAAAAACGCCGAATTGCTCAACTAATTAAGACGAAAAAAACCGCTAGGAATTAAAATGACCTAAGCGGTTTTATTTTGCGAAAACGCTGCAAATCGCGATTATTTATGCTTGATTGATCTTGCTAATCTCAATCTCTTTGTTTGGCGAGATATCGACAAGGTAACGGCAATTCGTCCGTAAAACACCAGCAATGATATCGTGCGCCAAACGGGTCTCAATCTGATCTTGGATAAACCTCTTAAGAGGTCGCGCACCAAACTCTGGCGAATATGCAGAATCCGTTACCCAGGCTGCAAGTGGCTTGGAGAATTCCACATGGATATATTGCGTCTCTAAGCGCTTCTTAAGGTCGTTGAGCATCTTGGTCGCAATCAGAATCTGCGTATCCTTGCTAAGTGGGTTGAAGTAGACGATCTCATCGATACGGTTTAGGAATTCGGGCTTGAAGGTCTTATGCAATAAGGCATCCGCGGCTAAACGGTCCCCATGCAACAAGTGCTCCGAACCTAAATTCGAGGTCATGATGATGACAGTATTTTTGAAATCCACCACACGACCCTGCGAATCGGTCAAACGGCCTTCATCAAGAACCTGTAGCAACAAGTTGAATACTTCAGGATCCGCTTTTTCGATTTCATCAAAGAGGACAATCGAATATGGGTTGCGGCGGACTTTCTCTGTGAGCTGGCCGCCCTCTTCATAGCCAACATATCCTGGAGCTGCGCCTATCAAGCGTGAGACGCTGTATTTTTCCATGTACTCGGACATATCAATGCGGATGATGTTCTGTTCGTTGTCAAACAAAGCCTCCGCAAGGTCTTTGCAGACTTCGGTCTTGCCAACGCCTGTCGGACCTAAGAAGAGGAAGGATCCAATTGGGCGATTCGGATTCTTGATGCCAGCGCGTTGCCTTAAGATCGCATGAGCCACCAAAGCAATGGCCTCATCTTGACCGATGACCCTTTCTTTCAATGTTTCTTCTAGCCCAAGGATTTTCTCCTTATCGCCCTTTTGGAGTTTGGCAACAGGGATGCCCGTCATCCTGGCGACAATGGTCGCGATGTCTTCTTCGTCAACATATTCATCAACCAGTGGCTTCTCAGACTGCTGAGACTCTTGAATCGAGGCAATGCGTTTTTCAAGCTCAGGGATAGTTTGATATTGTAATTGCGACGCACGGACATAGTCACCTTTAGAGAACGCAACACCTAAATCAAACTTCGCTTTTTCGATCTCTTTTTTCAAATTCTTCAGCAAATCCACATTCTTTTTCTCTTCTTCCCACTGCTTCTTCAGGGTATCGAACTGTGTTTTTGCCTCTTCTAAGTTTGCTTCTAGAATCTCCAAACGCTTTCTTGAAGAGTCATCTTTTTCCTTGGTAAGCGCAAGGCGTTCCACTTCCATCTGACGGATTTTGCGGTTAAGTTCATCGAGTTCCGTCGGCATGGATTCCATCTCAACTTTGATGGATGCACAAGCCTCATCTAACAAGTCGATCGCTTTATCTGGCAAGAAACGATTCGTTATGTAACGATTGGAAAGCGTTGCGGCAGCCACTAGCGCACCATCGGAAATACGCACGCCATGGAAGGATTCGAAGCGTTGTTTCAAACCACGGAGAATAGAAATGGTATCTTCCACCGTCGGTTCGCCAACCATGACTGGCTGGAAACGTCTTTCTAGTGCGCGGTCTTTCTCAATGTATTTTCGATACTCATCGAGGGTGGTCGCGCCAATGCAATAAATATCGCCACGAGCAAGCATTGGCTTCAGCATATTGGACGCATCCATCGCGCCATCGGTCTTGCCAGCACCAACAATCAAATGCAATTCATCGATAAACAAAATGATCTTGCCTTTGCTCTCGGCGATGCGTTTCAAAACCGCTTTGAGTCGCTCTTCGAATTCGCCACGATACATCGCACCTGCAAGCAAAGCGCCCATATCGAGTTCAAAGACCTCTTTACCTTTTAATGTTGCGGGGACGTCATCTTTTACGATACGTTCTGCTAGGCCTTCGATAATCGCTGTTTTGCCTACGCCAGGCTCGCCAAGCAAAGCAACATTGTTCTTTGTTTTGCGGGCTAAAACCTGAATGACCTTGCGAATCTCTTCATCTCTGCCAATGACAGGATCAATCTTGCCTGAAGAGACTAATTCATTTAGATTACGGCCAAATTTTTGTAATAGTTCCGGATCATTCTCAAGGTCCGGGGTATTGTTCATTCTTAATTCCATAGTTAGGACCTCCTGACACTTACTATTATAAAACGAAAATTAGCACTCGCAAGGTTAGAGTGCTAAAATTTCTTAAAATATTTTGGAATTGCAGTTCTTTTTTACGGTTTATTCTTGAATAAGATTGCAAATCGCTTGGAACAATGGGGCGTTATTTGGGTTGGTGAAGAAATATTCCTTCATCTTTTGATAGCTCTGCTGAGCGTTATCGTCTTCTTGGGCATACCCCTTTTTCGCGTACTCGAGTACCAATGGGCGATACGGATAAATCATCTCCGCGATTTCAATGGAATCAAATCCCATATGGAAACCAATGCAGGAAAACACGCAGAAGAGTCCAAGGTCACCCATATCTTTGTCAAATAGGCTCACATCCTCTTCCCATTCAGGACAAACAAACGAGCCGCCGTCAACCTTGATCTGCCTCGTCGAAAATAGATCGATGATCATATTGCAGATGATGTTAGGATCCAATCCAGAAACATTGGAAGGAAGGTTGCCAACCATCATCGATAAAGCCGCCATAACAAATTTGGCTTGTGTATATTGCTTAAGCTCAGGCAATGTTTCGTTTTGCCAATCTTCAATCACTTTGACGAGTGAACCAAAATGAAGCGATTGGGCCATCATGATTTTTGGATCGACTTCGATCTGATCGGTATGCATTATCGTTTCCATTGTTTATTCCTCACTTAATGATGCAGCGACCTCACGACCATCTTTGATCGCCGAAGCGATGTTTTTCGCGCCGTAACGGCAATCGCCACATAATATAAATTTGTCATTGCCTTCAATAATGGATGGCAGAATCACTTTCTCTCCCAAGGCAGGAATCAATAGATCGAAAGACTCCTCATATTCAGAGCCTGGAATTTCATGGAAGGAAGCGCGGCCGGATTCATCCTTCTCTCCTAACGCCATTTTGACCATCTTCGCGCCAAGGAGATTGCCTTGCTCATCGACCCTCAGTTCCTTAATGTTCGTCAGCAACTGCAGAGTCACGCCATCAGCTTCACATTCAGCGATCTCTTCCACGGAGGCAGGCATTTCTTCTTTGCCCCTACGATAGATGATGGAGGTTGGCACACCAAGTCGAATCAAACTGCGAGCGCAATCCATCGCAACGTTACCGCCACCCCACACAAACGCTTTCTTCGCGTCTTTATATGGCGCGTCATTTTTTAACAAGACCAAATCATATAATAAGGATAACCCACCGGTCACGCCATGATATTGATCATAGCCAAGGGTATTCTCTTTTTCAGCGCCAATACATAAGATGATTTCCTCAAAATCATTGCAGAATCCGTTCATTTCTTCTTCTTGGATTTCTTTTCCAAGGTGAAAAGCAACACCCATCTTCTGCAAATCCTCGCGGATTGAAGGCAGGCTTTTTTTATCATAACGGAAGGTTGGAATGCCTTTTAGCAGCACGCCACCGATTTCGGATTCTTTATCAAACACTTCAACAGCAAACCCATTTTTAGCAAGGAAGTAGGCTGCAGAAAGACCCGCTGGGCCAGCCCCGATGATAGCAATCCTTTTGCCGTTTGCAGGAGCTACTTCAATGGGCCTAGGATAAGTTTGGGAAAGATAATGTTCCAGTTCTGGGAAATCAAAAGGCTCTCCCCTTAAGCCAAGGATGCAATGCCCGCGACAATTACGGGTATGATCGCAATAATAAGAGGTCCATTCTGGGAATGGGTTGGTCGAATATAGAAGCGAAGCTGCTTCCACTTCCTTACCTTCTTTCACCAACGCAATGATGTCGCGGATGTGATTGCCACAGGGACAGCAAGGTTCGCAGAAAGGTTTCTTACATGAGATGCAACGGATTGTTTTTTTAAACATGCGCCTTATCATACCATCGCAAGAAAGATATTGAATGCTTTATCTTCCAAAAACATTCGTATTGCTATATCCTAACTTGCGATGTTAAGCCCAAAGCAATTAATTCGGAATTATCGCAGCAAAAAGAAATTCCTTAAATTAGAGGATGAATTACTTTTCTTATTGCGGAAGCAAAACAAGATCCAAGGGAACTATGGAACCCAGTTCAATGAGTTATCCTGCTGTGTGTCCCAACTTATTGAATTTCTATCATTAAGGTATGTTGATCGCGATAAGGAGAAAGAAATGCTGCGCATCTTTTCTCCTAACAAAGACCTCTTTAATTTCGCAAGTGAGATTGGATTAAAGACATCTACCTATCTTGCCTTTGAAGGAAAAAGCCTCGATGCTCAAGAAAGAATCCTAGGAAAAATAGCAGGCCCGCTGCAGGATAAAATCCTAGCTAACGAGTTATTCCAATGCGAATTCAATCTCATTTATAATGGAATTGCAGAGATATTGCGTATCCGTTACCCAGATTACAAAGAAACATTCCTTCATTTAGAGGAAGAACTCCTAGCCTATAAATAATAATCCGCGTCTTCAAGGCGCGGTTTTTCTCCTTTGCCTTCAAGGCCGGTTACTGGCAGGGCCAATCTTGGCCCTTTTCTGATTGCCCAATTGCCCTCGACCCTCTTACTTACCCGTGAACGGGTCCTTGTACTCCTTCAGGTACCCCATGAAGCTCGAGACGGAGAGCTTCGGGGGTATCCGTACAAGCATGTGTATGTGGTCGGGCATCGCGTGGGCCTCTATTATCTCGACCCCTTTGTACATGCAGCATCTGCGGATGTACTTCCCGATGTCCGCGCGGAGCTTCGCGAAGATCGCCTTCCGCCTGTATTTCGGCGTGAACACGATGTGGTACTTGCAGTCCCACTTCGTGTGCGAAAGGCTGGAGACTTCGTCGTTCTTCCGTGGCATAATAATGACGTCGTTCTTTCATCGGGTCGTTGGCAATTGGACGTTGCAATGATACCCCGATGAAAGAACCTTTTCATCATCGGCACGCCTTCCTTGCGTCCGCCCGCATAGCAGGCGGTTTTATGTTGCCCCTTCGGTCCACATAACAAAAATAAATGGCAGCCATCTGCCACTTATTTCGTTAATGTTTCGATTTGCTTTTGCAAGCGTTCTTTAAGGCGTAAGCGCGTTTGTCTCGTCTCTTCAACAGTCAACAACAAACGCACGCGCTTCTCTAACTCTAAATTAGGATTTTGATGATATCCTTCTTCAATTTCATCAAGTTTACGAAGCTCTTCTTCGTTTTCTTGATACATGCGTTTTAATTTTTCTAGGTCTGGTTTCATCCTCATTATGATAATGGCTATAGCAAGACTTTGCCAAGAAAAGATACAATAATGATAATATGGATAACTACGAAGTCATCGTTGAGACCTTCTACCAACGACTCATTCAAAAGCAAATCGATATCTCCACCGTTGCAGGTGGATCGCTTTTGGAATCGAGGATGGGGTTCACCACTTACAATAGATCCACGAAATATGGATTTCCTTTGCCAACGGTCGATGTCAAAGGCATCGCCGTCATTACCGTACTGCCGGATTCTATCGCTGTAGAAACCTTTGGGCCAAGGAATGAGACGCTGCGGATCAAGAAAGAATTCCACCGCATTCAAGAAGGCACGGCATTCATCCAGTTCACGCCATCGAATGACACCGCGGTTGTGAAACATATTTTCGCATTCCCATTCGCCACCAAAGGCGTGGATATTCAACGCTTCTTGCTCGTGCTAAAAGAAAAGGGGTTCACTAGCAGCAAACCCCGATAATCATTTTATTGGTTATCTTGCTCAACCGGAGTTTCTTCCGGCTTTTCTTCTTTTGGCGTGGGTTTTGGAGCCGGCTCTTCTTCAGGAGCAGGCTGATTAGCCTCTTTGATGATTTCCAGCATCTGAGCAGTTGGCTTAAAGTAATGATAGATGGCCATGAAGATATAGACTAAGGATAGGTATGTTAAGTCACCACCGATGAAATAACGATATGGCAAGGTCTCGTTGCATCCATTGATGATGCAATAGATGGAGAAAGAAATCAGCACAGGGGCGACTGGAGTGACAAGGAACTTATCCAGTAAGCAGACCTTCGCGCGACGCTTTTTGGAGGCCAAGGCCCAGATGATATCCACAATAAGCCAAGTGCCACCTACCAAGGTAACATAAGTAAATAGGTAACGCTTCCAATCCGCAGGCGAGATCACGCCACAGAGGAAAAGGATACCAAGTACGCCGAATACGACGGCGAACACCATCAACTCGCCGCTATAGACGAGTTTTAATTTCTTTTCATCAGACATCTTTTCTTTTTTCATGGTAGCAATATTACCCTCAAACCTTATTCCTTGCTAGATAGCAACGTTATCAAAGCGTAAAATATTCGTGATGAAATTCAAAGTTGGAGATTTTGTAACGGTGCTTGTAGCCAAAGACGTTGCTTTAGAAGGCGATGTCGGGGTGATTGATGCAGTTCATGCATCCTCACAATCCTATACCGTTGGTTTTTATGCAGCGGAGGATTGCATGGTTGGCTCTGCAAGGTACTATGAAGAAGAACTCGCACCATATGAAAAGAAGCATCAACAGCAAGGCTACGTCATTGGTGATCAAGTCCGTACACTCGTCCCAAATCAAAATATCCCTGAAGGAAGTATCGGGGAAATCATCTCTGTTTTTGAAAAAGAGCAGGGAATTGCAGTTAAATTTGAAATTCTAGCAGGAGCATTCCCAACCATCCTGCCATATTCTTTCAAAGATGTTGAACGGGTTGAGAAGGTCATTAAATTGCGTCGCAATTAATCTTGACCAATCATCGATAGATAACGAGTCAATATAACGGTGGCGGCCGCAGAGTCGATATTTTTGCGTTGTTTCTTAGCGTTCTTGCCGCTGAGATGCATCAAAGCGGAAGCTTCGACCGTGGAATTACGCTCATCGACTTTTGTGATGGTCGCGTTAGGAAACAAAGGACGAATCATCTCGATGAAGGATTCCACGATGGGCGTCATTTCGCAGGGATCCCCGCTTGGAAATAAAGGATAGCCCATAGCGATATGCTCAATGGTTTCGCCTTCAAGCGCCTCTTTCATCAAATCTATGCATTCATCAAAATGCATCGCTTTGAAACGGAGGTTCTCTAACGGCGTGACAAACATCCCCGAACGGGAAATAGCCATGCCAAGGCTGCCTTTGCCGAGATCTAATGCAAGAATGTTCTTTTCCATAACGTGCTTATTGAAACACTTTTCAATAGATTCGTCTATCTTAGACATGCTCCAGCCTTGAGAAAAAGATAAAAACAGGCATAATAATCCCCGTGGAAAAGATCTCGGATTACACCAAACTCAAATGGCTCCGCTACACCATGATGGGATTAATTGTTTTCCTTATCTCGGGCGGCATCGCGATTTATTTCCTCGTTGAGCTTGGGGCGACCAAATTCGAGATTGATGAAAGCCTTGTTGGAATGGCCGCAGGATTAGGTTATCCCTTCTTCTGCGTCATAACCTATATTGCCTATCTTCTTGTGCCTCGTGGCGAAGGCCTCATCCGCATCATTCCATTCTCCAAAAAAGAAGAATCCCTGCAGTTCTACGTTGCAATCGGCGGTGTTGTCGCTGGCATTTTGATGATGATTATTACTAGGAGCAACGAAAACGCACATCAGATGATGAACTTCGCGTGGATGCTCTTCTACCTTCCTGGCCTATTCTTTAGATTCATCGTCGCCTTCAAAAAATCACTCAAGAGCAAGAATCAGATTTTGGTTGTCACTATCACCTTTGTTTGCTGCGTTATCCTGCCAATCATTGTCGCAACGATCGGATATATAAAACAGGAATCCGGTTTCGGAATCCTGTGTTTGATTTATATGTTGCCATTACTCGCCTTGCTTACCATGGGTTACAAGGAAGATGAACTTAACGAGAACGACGAAATCAATTAACGGCTGAATCTTGCAATCATCAATAAGCAGACAAGTCGAATATTCATCGGGAAGAAGTATTGGGGGTCATCAAGCCTCCTTTTTAATTCCTCCAAGGAAACAAATTCAGAGGAGATGTCTTCGAAATCCTCAAGATGATTGCCCACTTTCTTAACAACCCTAGCCATGAGGAAGGACACCATTTCATCCGATAGTCCGGTTGAAGTTGGGCAAGAAGGTGCTAAGCGCTCAATATCGCCAATCGTATAGCCAACCTCTTCGATGGCTTCTCTTCTAGCGGCATCAAAGTCGCTTTCATCGTCTTTGTCCAATAAACCCGCGGCAAAGGAAGTCACATAAGCGCCGATTGCCGGACGGAACTGTTTGGTGAGCAAAATGGATACTTCTTTCGTTGCTTCATCAATCTTATATAAAGCAAGTAGCACGCCATCCGGGCGTCTATAATCTTTAGTCAATGCACGAAGTTCTTCTTTGCTATGCCTTGAAGCTAAAAAATAAGAATACGGATTGGTTTTGCCGTCTTTTTCGACTTCATAATGCATTGTAAAGTAGTTCAGAAACGGATGATTTGTTTCTTGAACGATATCAACTAAACGCCACTTCATAACCTAACCTCACATCTCATTCTTCAACGAGAAATCACCTTCTTTGATCCAACCGAATTTACGGAACAAGAGATCAACGCCAAAGACCAAGGCCCCACTGCCGATGACGCAGACAAAGATGATCAGTAACCAAAGCTGCCAGCTATCAAAACCAATCGCAGAAAGGAAATTCAATGGGCCCACTAATCCAGAGGTGCCCATACCAGCACCAGCAGATAACAAGGTAATGGTCTCAGCGCTTCCGCTTTCCACAAGCGCCTTCACGCCATCTAGTGGGAATAACATCGCCAAAGGACCAAGCACCGCCGAGACAATGATCGTTGGCAACCAAATCACTGGCTTACGGATGATGTTTTTGAATTGCAGCATTGATGTGCCAATGCCGATTGCAAGGACACTGCCCCATTTGTTATCACGGGCGCTTTCAACCGCGATACCAACCATCTGGGTGCAACATCCAATCAAAGCTGAAGCCGCGGCAAGAGGCACGCTGCCCATACTGACTGCGACGCAGATTGCAACGCTAGAAATCGGTGCGGTAAGAGCCATTCCAACAAGCGTCGAGATGATGATGCACATCAAGAACGGTACGGCATCAAAGGAGACCTTGATGACATAGGAAATGCCGACGGTCACATAATGGACCCACTCCGCTAAAAGGAAGGAGTATAGCATTGCGGCTACGATGCCTAATAGTGGGATTAAAAGCAAATCCACTGGGGTTTTGCGGTCTTTTAGCAAGGAAATTGCCCCTAAACCCGCCAATGCGCCGACATAGCAAGATAACGGATCGCTGATGAGCGAGACGGTAAATTGATGATCTCCAGTCAACCAATGAAAGGCATAATTGCCGATCATTCCGGCCACCATAATTGCCACAGCTTGAATGCCAGTTTTCTTCAACGATAAGGCAACGCCTAAACCGATGCCTGCACCCATAAGCGCCTGCACCGCTCCAGCCCACGTGCCGATGACACTAAGTCCAGGGATGCGTGAGAACAGATTGATGATAACGCCGATGATGAGCGTGCCAAATAAACCGATGGCCATGCCATTGGTGGTTGTCATGAAGAACACCTTAACGGCGTTTCCTCCTTGCTTTTTCGTTTGATCAGTCTCTTCCATAATTACTCCTTCTCGAAGATGTTCTTGAGATATTCAATTTTCTGAATCAATTGTTCGCGATATCTACGTGAGGCATCTTCATTCGGCATGAAATTGTTTTTGAGTTGCTCATAGATGCCTTTGATTTGATCGTCCTTAAGATGATAACCACTATCGATGCCTTCAAAAGCAATGCCAGAATAGGTGAAGATTCCGCCGAGATAATCTTTCAATGGATTGGTGCCACCCTTAATCGAAGCGACAAACCCATACTGGACCATCGCAATGTCCACAAGCTCATGGCAATCGCTGCATAGTGGGTCTTCCGGATCAAATGGCGGGATCGGAGTCTTAGAACCATCGGTATCAATGATCACATGATTGCTTGCTGCGTATTCTAGACAATACCCGAAGAATTCAAACACATCCTCCGGGATGATCTCACCAAGCAATTCCATCGACGCTAAGACACCAAGGTATTTCAAGGCGATAGACTCATCACCTAATGCCTCTTGATAGAGATGGGTAATCAGCCCAAGATTGCAAGAATATTGGAAGAACAAGGGCGCAGATATCTCAATTTCATTTTTTCTTTCGGCCATGTGGTTTCCTCTCTTTTTTATATGCGGGCCCAATGACATCGAGAAGTTGATCTCCGTCATAGCCAATAATCATATCGAATGTGCCTTTGTCTCCTTCCAATAATGGCAGGAAATAATAATCGCCTGGCCACATTGGAATCTCCGATAATCGGTCTTTCTGAACCCATTCCAAGGCCCCTTCATTGCACGGCCCAATCTCACCCTTGAAAGCATCAACGCGGTAAAGATACATGACTTCTGCAGGGTATTTTGAATTTAGGAAGTAGACTTTGCCGAAATATTTATATTGCTCGACCTGCAAAGCCGTTTCTTCAAAGACTTCACGCTTCATGCAAGCAACCGGAGATTCACCAGGCTCAAGATGACCACCGACTCCAACATATTTGCCTTCGTTGATATCGTTTTTCTTCTTGTTGCGGTAAAGCATCAAATAAGCATCGTCTCGTTGGACATAGACTAGGGTCGTACGCACAAAAGGACCCTGCATATGGGAAAGGATTTCCTTGCGGCGAGCAATGGCTGCCATCACCTCATCGATGACGCGATCGAATTCCTTCTCAATCTCAAAGCCCCAATAACGAAGGACAAGGTATCCTTCCGCTTTTAAACGCTCATTGACTTCTTTATCACGTTCGATGTTGCGCCTGATCTTCGGAATCCAATAATCCTGATTGGAATGGATTTTGCTTAGATTCTCCTCGAATTGATATCCATGCCAGAACTCTGAATCGCAGAAAATCGCAATACGGCAATCCGCAATCAAAACATCGGGATGCCCGAACACATGTTTCGAGCATACGCGATAAGAAACGCCCCGCTCACGCAAGGCCTTACGAAGTTTTAATTCAATTCCAGTATCCCGACCACGGATTCTTGACATCGTGTAGGATACGACTTTGGGATCGCGTTCCATGATTAGATTTTACGGGGCTTGCCCTTTCTATTGGCCGAGAAGCTCGGCTTATCCACGACGATGGATACCTCTTCATCATCCTCAACGATTTCCGCTTGCTCTGGATGGCTGTCCTGATTATGGAATGTCTTCTTCTTCGAAGGCACAAAGTTATCGATGACAACCTCAGGCGCCTCATAGTCTTCATCATCTTCGCCTAAGATGACCGTATGTTGACGCTGAATCGGCGCTTTCTTCTTTGGCTCAGGTTTCTTTTCTTCTTCCACCTCGGTTAAGGTTTCGACGAAGAAAGCGATGTCGATGCGCTCGCCACTGCCTTCATCAATATCTAAACCATCGAAATAGGCAGCCTTCACTTGCAAGGACATGCAATCATAAAGGTAGGCGATCTTCGGGTCTTTGCGGTACACCAATAATCCATAGACCATGCGCTCGCCACGCAGAATGACAGCAGCAAGTATCCAATCTTCTTTCTTGAAGCAAGCACGAGCCTCGGCGCATTCTCTTTTCTCATACCCACTGCGCGGATGAATATCCATATCGCTTGCGAGATCGATTTTCCCAATCTCCTCAAGCAATTCCATCAAACGCTGCTGATAAGGCAAAGAGAAAGCACTGCCATCGCATGGGATGAGTTCTTCGTTCAAACTTGCATTTGCAATTAGCAATGATTTCTGGGACTCGCTCATACGTATTATCATACGCGCGTAAAGATGTTTTGCCTATGCAAACAAGATAAAATGCTAGCAGTAAGCTTTGCTCGACCTTAAAATGTAGTCATGCAAAAAATCATCAAAAGTGCACCCTATTTGCAAGAAGCCTTGCATAAATGCTTCCGTCGCATAGACGAGCACTGTTTCATCCAAGACGAAGCGATGCTTTCTCGTCTAGAAGAAGATGGTTTGGTCTACGTGCTCGTGGATAACAAGCGTGTTTACGGCTATATCGTCTTAAGCAGGAACTGCAGATTGCTTTATGAAGATTATGAAGATGATGTTTATACATCGATGCCAGATGAACTTGGCATCTATGAAGACGATAAAGCGGCGATCATCGGCTTTGGGGTTGACCCTGCCGTGCCTTATGAGCCTTACCTTAAGCTATTGATGGATTTCGCCAAAAGCAAATACGATCACACGACACTGCTAATGCGTTTTGCCACATCTCCCTCTGAGCAAATGAAGGCCGCATTGAAAAAGCAGCACTTCTCCTTCTATCAAGACTATGGCTGCTATAAATATCGAAAAGATGGACTAGCCTCGCGGGGCTGGTGATTACTCAAATTGGCTATGATATAGGGCTGCAAAAGGCCCATTATTTTGCAATAACTCCGCAAAACCGCCCTTTTCTATGATTCTGCCTTTATCCATGACGAGAATCATGTCCGCGTTTTTAATAGTTGAAAGTCTATGTGCGACGACAATGGATGTTTTGCCTTTCATCAGTTCATCGAAGCTGGAAGAGAGGGCTAATTCGGTACGCAAGTCAATGTTGCTGGTGGCTTCATCTAACAATACGATTTCAGGGTGAGCAAGCAAAATACGCGCCACGCAAAGCAGCTGCTTCTCACCGGTTGATAAGTTCGTGCCGCTGCCGATAACGGTGTCATAACCATCTTTTAGGCGCGAGATGAATTCATGGGCATGGGCTTTCTTGGCAGCTTCAATGATCTCATCCATAGTCGCATCTTCCTTGCCAAAAGCAAGATTATCGCGGATGGAAGCATGGGCTAGCCAAGTATCCTGAAGGACCATGCCAAAATGGCTTCTCCAAGCTTTCTTTGGATAATTGCAGATCGATTGATCGTTGACGAAGAATCCACCGACTTGAGGATCATAGAAACGCATCAGCAGATTAATGATGGTTGTTTTGCCACAACCTGTCGTACCAACAAGAGCAATCTTCTTACCTAAGTGGATATCCACATCAAATCCATCAATAATGATCTTGTCTTTGTTATAACCGAACTGGATGCTTCTAGTGTCGATATAATCAATCTTCCCATCTAGTGGCAACGTACCTTCATCGATATCATCTTCGCTCGTCAATACTTCATTGATGCGTTTAAGTGACGCCGAAGCGTTGAGGATTTCGCCATAGGCATCGGCAATCTCGTTGAATGGTGCCATATACTGGTAGGAATACGTTAAGAAAGAAGATAGTCCGCCGACGGTGAATGTCACATGCATCCAAGAGAAGGATTCTGGGGTCAATAGCATCCACGATCCAAGCAAAATAACGGAAGCGTAAATCGTATTGTTCACCAGACGTGTTCCAGGATTGATCCAACTCGCGGCGAAAGCAGCTTTGAAATTGGCTTTGCGGACACGGCTAGAGATCTCATCGAAATGGGCACTCCATGCCTCTTGCTGACCATATGATTCCACCGCCTCTAGATTGTTCATGGTCTCTAATGTGAAAGCATGGAGCTCGCCTAAGCAAGCGTTCTGCTGTTTGAAATAACGGGCATTATGCGAAGAGATAAAACGCGAGACCAAGATGGATAATGGGGTAGCCAAAACAACGACTAAGCCTAAGATCCAGTTAAGCGAGAACATGAAGACCAAGGTCACCAAAATCTGAGTAACCCCCTCAAAAACCGCCCCAATTCCAGCGATGAAGCCAGTTTGGACGTTCTCAATATCACCAATCAATCGTAGCAAAAGGTCTCCATGATAATGGGTATCAATGAAGGATACAGGCACCCGAAGTAGCTTGGCATAGACGTCATTGCGAATATCGTTGACGACGCATTGCCCAATGTAACCGAGAATATAATCGAAGGCGTAACGGAAGAGCATGCCGAAGGCAATCAAACACCCCATGATGACTAGCAAGGTGGAGATCTCATATTCGCCAGCGCGGATATGATCGATGGCCAATCCCGTTAAGAAAGGCACCGCCATCTTGCAGCAAACGGAGATAATCGCGCAAAGGAAAACAAGGGCGATGCCAAGACGATGCTTGAGCAGGTAAGGTTTCAATGCTTTGAAGTTCTTCATGCTTGGCTCACCTGTGCTTCATAGATCTCGCGATAAACCTCGCAAGAAGATAGAAGTTCCTTATGTTTTCCCATGCCGACGATTTTGCCCTGGTCTAAAACAATGATATTATCGCAGTCCGCGACCGAAGAGGCGCGCTGAGAAACAATTAATGTTGTAAGGCCTTGTTTTTTCTTTAAAGACGCGCGGACCTGCTTATCGGAGCGATAATCCAAGGCAGATGTGGCGTCATCCAAAATCAAAACAGGGCGATTGGATAATATCGCTCTGCATAGCAATAAACGTTGTTTTTGACCGCCAGAGAAATTCGCTCCAGCTTCTTCAACCTCACGGCGAAGCCCTTCTTCCGATAAAGGCAGGAATTCACTCAGCAAAGAATCTTTCATGGCTTGGTAAATATCTTCTAAGGCATAATGCTCGCCCAACGTGATGTTAAACAAGACATCACCCTTGAAGATTTGACTCTTTTGGGACACGGAAGCAATCATTTGCCGTGGCAACGACAAGGCATATTCATCGAGCTGCTTTCCCGCTAAAAACAATTTGCCAGAACTAGGATCAATGAAGCGTTGCAGCAAACGAAGCAACGTCGATTTGCCCGAGCCTGTTCCACCAATGATGCCGACGCGCTCACCTTTATGGATGACGAAATTCAAATGTTCCAAGGCATTGGATTCGCCGCCAAAGGATAAGGTGACATCCTCAAACTTATATAATTCCTCGCCTAAAGCGACCTCTTCAACATGTTCGATTGGACCATCCTTAAGTTCAGTATCAAGGGCTAAGAAATCGTCGATACGTTTCTTTGAGGCTAACGCTTTGGATAAACTGGTCACAAGCCTTGTGAATTGAATCAAGGCCGTCAAGGACTGCGTTAAGAAGGAAATCAACGCGACCATAGAGCCAACGCTTAATCCTGTCGTAGGCTTTGCAAAACTGCCTAAATAGCATATTACCAAGATGGCGGCATTGATGAAGAAGAAGGTCAATGGATTGATAAAAGAGTTGATTTTTGCAATGAAAATCGCTTTTTTGCGGTATTTATAGGCGCTTTCTTCAAAGCGCTGTTTCATTGTATCCTCTTTGCCAAACGCGCGAATGACACGCGTGCCAGAAATGCCATCTTCACCCAAGGTGGAGATGCGGTCTAATTCTTGGTTCAACAAGGCATAATGTTTCGGGGTCGCCTTGATGACGATAAAAATCGTGAGACCGCAAAGAAGCAAGAAGAGCAAGACAAAGCAACCGGCAATCGGCGATACGATGAAAGAAGCAATCATGGAGCCGATGACTAAGAAAGGTGCACGCACCAATAAGCGCATGAACATCTGCACCCCCGTTTGAAGCGAATAACTATCCGCGTTAACCAAATTCAACGCCCTGGATTTGCCGAATAGTTCCAATTGATGATCGGACAACCGTAGAGTTTGGGAGAAGATATCCTTTCGCAGTCCAACCGCGAAGGAAGTCGATGTTTTAGAGGCCACATATTGGGTGACCATGGTTGCTCCAAAACCGATGATGGCCATCAAGAAAACAGATAAGCCAAGTAATAAAACGAATTGGCTGTCTTGATAATGACTACCCGTTGGAGTCAATCCTTCATCGATGATAAAGCGGACCACGAAAGGCACCAATAATTCGGTGATACATTCAACCACTTTGAGTCCAGGCGCTAAAATAACGGCTTTTCTATAAGGTTTTAAAGCGGATAGAGCTTTTAATTTCATCTTCGCTAGCCCTACTTATCCTCGTTTTGGAAGCGGATGGAAGCAATCTCTTCTTCTCCGTTATAGAAAGACCAGGATTCGCCATCCGGGGAGCCAACGCGGAAGAAAACACCATCTTTGCCTTTGAAGTGGGCAACATGGTTGAAAGACCAAACCACTTTACCTTCGGCGATTTTGCAATCCAAGAATGAGAAATCGATCAATGCCACTGGCTGAGAATAGCTGACCTCAAATTCTAGGATGCCTTCTTGTTCCTCATAACGAACGATGCGAAGCGTCTTCACGCTCGTCTCATCCTGGGTGATGGCGAAGGAATCATAGAACGTGTTGGAGTCATAAGACATGAGGTTGGGTTTCAACTCAAGTTTATCGGCAAGGCGGTTGATACGTTCATCTAATTCCTTGATGTCCGGCAAGAATAACGAACCAACATCAATAAGGCATTGATAGGCAAGCCGAGCGAACATATAGTAACGAACCGCATCCTCTTCGTCGCGTTCAGAACGGAATTCCTCTTCGTTGAGTTTTCCAAGCAATACCGCGAAATGATAGAAAGCGTAAATATATAATGGAGCATTACCCGTTAAATCGTTGAATAAGTCCTGGAAATGATGCTCCGCGATGGCAAAGCAAAGATCCACGCTGTGCTTCGCGCCAACCCCTTCCCAATAGCAGAGGGCAAGCCAATAAGCACCCATCGGGTTGCCTAATGCCAAAGCCTCGGAAGCATAAAGATAAGCCTCTTCCCTGCGTTCAGGATCCTCCATATTAAAGAGGATGCGAGCCATATTCCCTTTCGCCTGGCCATCATTGACAAGGATTGGGGAGGTATAGATGCTCATGGCCTTAGGAAGATCTTGCACACCGAATTCGCCACCCGTTTCATAGTAGTAGGCGAGATGGAAAGCGAAGACATCGTTATTCTGCATGTAAAGCTCGGTTAGATAGTCCACAAAACGATGTTCGTTCTTCTCGTTATGGGTGATTTTATGCGTCAGGTAACGAGCACAATAAGTCATGGCCGCGCCAAGATTTGCATCTTTAGAATCAAAGAAGCAGAGATTCATTTCCTTCAATAGCTGTTTGCTTAATGGCACGCCAGAAGCATCGCCGATGACGGTCGTCATACCGCATTCTGGGCAAACCGCAGAAACGTGACCATCTTCATCATTCCACTCATTTACCAAACGCGCTGGAAAAATATGACGGCAGAAATAACAACCGCACTCATTCGAATTCAGCAGTTCAATTTCATTATCCTCCGCGTGTTTGGCGTAGGATTGGAACAGTTCTAGGTTCGCTTCTTGGTTCATGGTGCGGCTATGTTAACATAGCCCACGCCAATTTGATATAGATATGCATTAGTTTTCTTTGAATGTAATGGCGTAGTGTGCCACAATAACCCCATGAAAATTCTAGTCGACATTTTAGGCGGGGATAACGCGCCTAGCGCAGTGCTATCTGGCGCCGTCAGAGCCCTACAAGAAAAAGAAGATCTATTTTTGTGCTTAGCCGGCAAAAAAGAAGATATCGTTCCTGCCATGGAGAAAGCTAAGATTCCAGCGGATCGTTATGAAATATTAGAAGCCGATTGCGCGGTCTTAAACACCGATCATCCTGCGACGTTTCTAAAAGAAAAACCGACCAGTACCTTATCCGTGGCGTTCACTGCCCTTCGTACCCGCAATGATATTGATGGCATGATCTCCGCCGGACCAACTGGCGCGTTGCTTACTGGCGCAGTCTTGAAGGTCGGGCGCATGGCTGGCGTAGCCCGCCCTGCTTTGATGGCGGCTCTACCAACCAGAAAGAACCAATTCACCTATTTGATCGATTCCGGCGCGAATATGGACTGCAAACCAGAATACTTGCTGCAGTTCGCGATCATGGCCTCGACCTATCTAGAGCATAATGGAAAACCAAAGCCAACCGTCGCATTGCTTTCAGTCGGCCAAGAAGAAGGCAAAGGCAACGAGCTTGTCAAAGAAACCTATGCCTTATTAAAGACCTCAGGTCTCAACTTTGTTGGCAACATCGAAGGTGATCACGTCCTCAAGGGCGACGCCGATATCGTCGTTGCAGACGGTTTCTCAGGAAACGTCTTCCTCAAGGCCAGCGAAGAAGCCTTCATGTTCGTCTCGGATTTATTCAAAGGCGCGATCTTCAAGAACATCTTCACCAAATTCGGCGCTTTGTTTATGGTCAAGCATCTTAAAAAGGTCAAAGAGCCATTTAGTAAAGCCCTAAAATCCTCAGCCCCGTTATTAGGCACGAAAAAGCTCGTTTTGAAGTGCCACGGCAAAGCGGATGAGGAAACATTCTATCAAACGATTATGCACGCTTATCGCCTCACCGAAGAGAACTTCATCGGTGAGATGCAACAAGCGTTATCTATCCAACAAGGAGAAAACAAAAATGGATAAAATCAAAATTGTCTGCACATCCACTGGGTGTCTAGAATACGGACCTGAGAAAGATCATATCCTCGAGAAGATCGATATCATCCGTATCCACATGAACTTCATGAACAAAGAATACCTCGAAGGCATCGGATTCGAGCCTGAGGAATTCTATAAGATCATGGAAAAGGTTTCCGATATCAAAGGCAATCTCCCACATACCGCGATCCCAACCCGCGAGGAAGTCGGCGCTGTCTTCGAGAAAGCCATCAAAGAAGGCTACAAGAAGATGATCGTTATCGCCTTGTCCTCTTATTTAGGCGGAACCTGGAACTTCATCCGCTTGGTTGCCCAAGACTATCTCGATAAGATTCAGATCGTCGTCGTCGATGCGAAGATCACCTGCTATAGCGAAGGTATGCTTGCCCTCAAGGCACAGGAACTTGCCGACGCTGGCAAAGATATCCCAGAAATCCTCCAAGAACTTGAATGGATCAAGGAGCGTCAGGAATTCTTAGGCGTTGCCGGAAGACTCGATTACATGATCCTCAATGGCCGTCTCAAAGGTGGCAAAGCTTTCTTTGGCAAACTCATGTCCGTTTGCCCCATCATCCACTTCTCCCACGAAGGCGTCCTTGAGCCTCTTGGCAGCGCGGTTGGCATCACTGGTGCACTCAAGAAGACCCAGGAAATTCTCCTTGGGATCATCGGCGACCGCAAGAGCGAGGATTATGTCTTGCTCCGTGGGTTCACCGGCACTTCCCTTGTCGAGCGCCAGCTGAAGCTCGAAGAGAAGACCGGCATCAAGACCAACCATCCAGATGTCATCTTCAGCTGTGTCACCGGCATCCATGTTGGACCATGGGTCGTTGGCTATATGTATATGCCAAAGCGCCGTGCTGATGAAGCGCTCCCTGAAGTCCCTGAGTATTATTACACTCAACTCGGTTTACAAAAATAAGCCTAAAAACATGAAAACCGTCGCAAATCCGCGGCGGTTTTTACGTTCATTGTGCTTAGAATAAAACCGATTCCGTACTGTGTCTAGTCAAACGTGTAAAAGCAATAACGGCAGGGAATAACGGCAATGTATAATGGATTACCATCATGATTTTAAGGAATAGATCCTCTTCCTCAATGATCGTGGAAGCAACCATGAAAGGCACATAGGCCACGAGCAGAATGACGCCGCTAACCATTAAGCCACGCCAAATGAAATTTTTCTGAGGCACGAAGATGGTCACTAAGAATACAATCAAGGATGCTAAACTCATTGCCGCTGCAACAAGTGTCAACACATGCGCTGAATTATTTAATGATTCGAACACGACAACAATGCCCATCGATAATGGGACGAGCAACGAAGCATTCACGCATAAGAAGGCATAACTATAGTTTTTGCGGAAAGCCGTGATATCTTTGGTGGTATCTTTGCTTAAGGAATCCACGAAAGTCATCAGCAAGGCTGCGAAAATCAATTCGGTGATGCATTTTGCAATCTCCAATCCATATGATGGCTGCCTTACGATGCAGGAGAAAACTAGCAGAATCACCGCCATGAGAATATGGCCAATATCAAAAATCGTGAATCCTAAGAAGGAAAAATGGATTTCTTCATGGTATTCCTCCTCGAAGTCCTCAGGAGTCACATACACATGTGGTTTCTTCTCGTGTTCTAATTTCATGGGTCAAAGTTTAATACGAATCAAATATAAAAGCATTACAAACGTTGAACGATCTTAGATGTGGATTTGACGATGCAATCGCTAGGATAGACGCCTCGGCAGCTTGTCAAAGGATAGATAGATGTGCGTTTCCCAATGATGACGCCAGGATTCAACACCGCTCCGCAGCCGACTTCGGCATGGTCGCCGATGAACGCACCGACCTTCCAAAGGTGTGTTGAGTAATCCTGATCACCATGAATCACAACATCTTGGTTATCGGAACGGACATTCGAGCAAACCGCACCAGCGCCCATATGGGCATAATTGCCAAGGATGGAATCGCCAACATAGTTATAATGCGGGACCATGGCATTATCTAAAAGGATGCAATTCTTCAGTTCGGTTGCATTGCCAACGATGCAATTCTCGCCGATATAGACATCGCCACGGATATAAGCATTCGGCCTGATTTCCGTGTTCTTACCGATGATGCAAGGTCCGATGATCGTCGCGTTTTTATCGATAGAGACACCCTCAGCGACAAATACCATAGGGGCGATTTCTGTATAACCTTTCAGGCCATTTTGAATGAGATTTGCAAGGATTTCGTGAATTTTTGGCAGCAATTCCCATGGATATGTACTCGCATCAAAAAGAGGCTTTATTAGAGGGTCCTTGCAATCAAACAATGCCTGAATCGTCACTTCTTTATTCATGGACATAACCGCCTTCTAGGATGGCTTTTTCAATCTTAGCGACGGCTTCATCACACTGATCAAGAGAAAGGCATTCGGCCGTGATGCGCAATACTGGCTGCGTCCTGCTTTGACGAAGCAACACGCGACCCTTAGAGCCGAGTTCACGCTGGGCCATCTTATATGCTTCTTGTACTTTCGTATCATTGATGGCCAGATTCTTGTCTATCACAGGAATGCTTTTGGTTTTCTGCGGCATAACTTTCATCTCTGATGTCAAAGCAGATAGGCTAGCTTTATTTTCAAGCATCGCTTCCACCACCATAATCGCTGTTAAGATGCCATCGCCGGTGGTCGCGTATTTCCTCATGATAATATGACCTGATTGCTCACCGCCTAAGGTATACCCACCTTCTAGCATCTTCAAATAGACAAAGCGGTCGCCCACGTCCGTCGTAATGATTTTGATGCCCTTTTCCTTCAAAGCCTCTGCTAAACCTGAATTAGACATGGACGTCGCCACCACTGTATTTTTGTATAAAGAACCTTCTTCCTTAAATTTCTTCGCGAGCAAATACAGGATTTTGTCGCCGTCTACTACATTGCCACGCTCATCGATGGCCAAACAACGATCAGCGTCGCCATCAAAGGCGAATCCAACGTCCAAACGCTCGTTCGCGACAAGTCGGATTAATCCTTCCAAATGGGTGGATCCCGCGTTCTGGTTGATATTGAATCCATCGGGGGTGTTATTGATCAAATAAGTATGGGCCCCTAATGCCTCAAACACCGATTTTGCAATCATCCAAGACGATCCATTCGCGCAGTCTAAGCCAATCTTCAAACTGCGGAAGGAATGCCTTGCCATGGAAATAAGATAGCCAATATATCGGTTTCTGCCAGAAGAATAATCCTCAACCATACCGATATCTTTTCGGGTTGCTAAAGGCAAATCATCGCCATCTACACCTAGCGCTGCCAGATTGCCATCCAGATACAATTCAATGAGATAAGCGATCTTATCATCGATCTTCTCGCCATCGCCATTGATGATCTTGATGCCGTTATCGTAATATGGGTTATGGCTCGCGGTGATCATGATGCCACAATCATAGTTATCTTGCCGAACGATATAAGATACCGAAGGGATAGTTGTAACATGGAGCAAAGAAACATCTCCACCGCTAGCGGCAAAGCCGCAAGCTACTGCGCATTCTAACATATAGGAGGAGCGTCTGGTGTCCTTACCAATGACAATGCGCGGACGATAAGTTGGATCGCCACTTAGATTATTCCGTTTGTAATACCAACCAAGGAAGCGACCAATTCTATAGGCACGATCAGACGTTAATTCCACATTGGCCTCGCCGCGGAACCCGTCAGCGGCGAAATACTTCAATACGATGTCTTCGTCGTCGATATCCAACATGCAAGGACGGGCGGCGCGAATCGATACATCCTCGCGAAGCAAACGGTCGGAGGTAATGCCGAAGATATCGCAGATTTGCAGCAAAGTATCGATATGTGGGATGGAATCTCCACCCTCCCAACGAGATACGGCTTGCCTAGAGACATTCAAAAGCTGCGCTAGGTTCTCCTGCGACATGTTTTTGGAGATTCTAAGCTTTGTGATCTTCTCACCAATCGTCATAACAATGCCTCCGCAACTAACAGTTGCATAAAGTTTACTATCGTAAGCGAACAAATACACCAAAAACTACATGACGCAATGGTCAGTTTACAAATCTACGAAGCATTAATAATGGATTTTGATGCCTCTACCAACGAGTTCTTGTTCCAAACTAGAATAATTGAATTTGTCTGTTAGGGCTAAAAACGAGCATAATCCCGCGACTTCGCCTGTCAAAATACCAATCGGAATGACGCGTATGGCCTCCCAGCCTTCACCATCGCTAGAAATAATGCGTCCAGCAGCGAAGAGATTATCAATTTTCTTAGAACAAAGGCATCCTAATGGAATCTCATAGTACTGTCCCGGACGATTGAACACGCCAATCACACCGATGGATTCTTTTTGATGCTTATATAAATCATCTTTGGTTAAGCAATACTCACCCACTATGGAAGCGATTTTGCGAAATTGCGGCATCGACGGAAGCATGGAAATATCTTTGATCTTCCCTACTTCATATTCTTTTAAGCACAAAAGCTGACCTTCCTTTAAATATCGATTCACATCGTCTTGCTTTAAACCATTAAAGGTCGACATGCCTTCTGGGTGACCATTGCCATCTAATCCGGAACCAGAATATTGGAAAACAGGCTGATTTGAACCATTTTTATATGTCGAAGTTGCATAGGTTAAATAGTTGACGCCTTCACGAACGTTAACGCCACATAAGCGGAATAAAACCGCGTTACCCGATGCATCAATAAATTGGTTGGCCTCTAACGATATTTTTCCTTCGACCGTCCATAGATCAATGCTTTGAATCCTTTTATCAACGATAGCCGCACCACAGAGATTGGATTCATAATAGACTTCGATTTGGTTTTCTACCATGAGCCGATTCAACGATAACGCGAATAAATTATGATCAAACCAACTGGATTTCCTCTTATGGTGATCTACCCAATTCGGATCCAATGTGGAATAGCCGTATTTAAGAGCTAGATCAAAGAATTCCTGACACTGCGAGAACAATAATTGATTGCCTTTGCCATCGCAAAGCGGCTCAAACCAATTGATCAATCCAGATGTTGCTAATCCACCGAGCAACGATCCTTTTTCAATCAATGCGGTATGCAACCCTTTTCTAGAGGCTGATAAAGCAGCGGAAACACCGGCTACGCCTCCGCCGATCACAATCAAATCATAGGTTTTCATCATATAAATGATATCGCACCATGCCGATTATGATGAATAAAAATACTTGGATTGCTTTAAAATCCAACATAAATAAAAGCTCCTAGCATTTTTCTAGGAGCAATTATGATTTGATTGGCGGAGGAAGAGGGATTTGAACCCTCGCTGGCCTTACGACCACTAACGGTTTAGCAAACCGTCCCCTTCGGCCTCTTGGGTATTCCTCCGTGCGGGGATTACTATACAACAAGAATCCCCATTAGGAAATCAAAAATTAATAAGCTTTGGCAAAATAGGCGATAACTTTGGCCTTCTTGCCACAGACTGGGCAGACGATGCCGTCCTCGTTGATTTCTTTATAGATGCAACGCGCGGTCCCACCACGAGTGACCTCTTTGATCTTATCTTCACATTCCGGATCGCCGCAGAACGCCATTCTCGCGTATCCGCCCTTTTCCAAAGCAGCCGTAAGCTCTTCTAGGCTCTCCACATCGACGATGCGGGCATTCAAGGAATCTAATGCCTTCTGATACATCGCTTCATGGATGGCTTTGAGCACACCTGGGATGGATGCTTCGATCTCAGCGATTGGGGCAAGGGTCTTCTCGCCATTGACGCGCTTGGTCAAAACCGCATTGCCGGATTCCAAATCACGTGGTCCGACTTCAATGCGAAGCGGCACGCCTTTCATCTCCCACTGGGCGAATTTCCAGCCTGGAGTATGGTCGCTATCATCGACTTTGACACGGATGCCCATGCCGAGCAATTTGCTCTCAATATCTCTACAAGCCTGCAAAACCCCTTCCTTTTCCTGACGGATTGGGATAACGACAACCTGGATTGGGGCGATCGCTGGCGGCAAAACAAGGCCATTATCATCGCCATGCACCATGATGACCGCGCCTAATAAACGGGTGGAAACGCCCCAAGAAGTCTGATGTGGCGTCTCCAATTTCTGGCTGCGTCCTAAGAAGGAGATGCCAAAGGCTTCGGCAAATCCCTGGCCTAAATAATGGGTCGTACCGGATTGCAAAGCTTTGCCATCGTGCATCAACGCCTCGATGGTATAGGTCGCGATCGCACCGGCGAATTTCTCGTGTTCGGTCTTTTGTCCGGTTAAGAATGGGATGGCCAAGACGTCTTTGCCAAGGTCGTTATAGACCTGAAGGATCTTCAAAGCATTGTCTCTAGCCTCTTCTTCAGTCTCAAATAAGCAATGGCCTTCCTGCCATAAGAATTCAGAGCCGCGGAGGAAAGGACGGGTCGTCTTCTCCCAACGCACGACGGAGCACCACTGATTGTATTTCTTCGGTAGGTCACGGTAAGAAGAGACAAGCCTCTTATATAAGTCTGAGAATAATACCTCGGAGGTTGGGCGGATGATGAGTGGGTCCTCAAGTTCTTTGCCACCACCATAGGTTGCGACAAGCGTCTCTGGGGCAAATCCTTCGATATGTTCCTTCTCTTTATTAAATAAAGAAGAAGGGATGATCATCGGGAGATAAACATTCTCCGCACCGTTTTCTTTGAAACGGCGATTGAGGTATTGCTGGATTTCCTCCCACATCGCATAGGAATAGGGAAGGTAATCGATGAAGCCTTTCACCGAACTGTAGTCCATGAGTTCTGCTTTGCGGCAGACGTCGGTGTACCACTGCGCGAAATCCACATCGCGGGCGGTAATGGAATCATTTTTATTCTGTTGAGCCATGATTGAACTCCTTCTAGTAATTTGAGCCTCGGTATTTTAGACCAATTAATCGCGAATGTCTTTGATGCGTTTCACAGATTTTGCAGGAGGCGGCAAAATCATGCGGTCAAACGGTGCGAATGTATCGCTGGAGATATATTGGATGGAGGAACGGATGAGCAATTCGATCGCACTCCAACCTTCGATATCCGTGGCGATGATCGGACGCTGGTATTTGAGCAATTTCTCGACCATGGAATGCAGTTGGGAACGGATGAGTCCATCCATCTCGGATGCCCTTCCAGCAAAGGCATAGGAACAAACGAAATAATCGAAGATCTCATAGATTTGCGACGCCAAGGATAGTTCGCCTTTATCGAAGGTTAAAGCGATCTCATAGCCCTTGGCTTTTACGGTACGAAGCTCGGCGATGAAATCATCAATATGGGCGGCATCAATATTGGACTTTATATCATCCTCATGAAAGGTGAAGACAATATGAACATCCCGGTTCTTATTGGCCTTTAAGAAGGCGAATGCTTTTAGCATATGCGGGCGAGACTGCATACGCACGGGGTAGAAGAGCTTGGCGTTAGGATTTGGCGCCTGATTCATAAAGACGGGGATCGCGTTTTTCGCGATGACGGTGAATAGCATCTGCTCATCGCCCGTCCTCAGCGCGTATTCATAGAGGTTATCCATCGATTCGAAATAGGTATTGATTGGCAATGCCTTCGCGAAATAGCCGATGACCGCGCTGCGCTTAACGGCATAGATTGGGCGGAACAGAATGGAGATCTTATTCTCTTGGATGATGCGCTCCACCTCGGTGCGGAAGTTCGCCCCTTGCAAGGCAAGCAAATATTCCCTGCCTTCTTCAAAGAAGAGGTAACGGGCATTCTCAGCAAGGGCGTCCATGGAAAGCTTATGGGCCGTTTCGACGATTTTATGGATATCGCCGTTATAATGGAAATGCTCAACGATGCCGCAGCGGACATCAAAGATATCCAACATGCCTTCTATGGCAAGGCGGCGCTGGACAAGCTTCAACGCATCGACAACAAGCTCTTCCACATGGCCATGGGATTTCAAACGAAGATCGGTCAATACCAGATCATTGGCCGAATATTGAGCCAAGATGCATTTAGAAGAAATATACGGGGCCAAAGCATTCTTGATCATATTGAAATGCAATAGGTCTATAGGATTATCTTGATCTTGAATGCGGCGATAGGCGACATGGAAGGCAATAGTCGCGCCACGATGATGATCGTTGGCGATGATCGCATCCTGGAGCATCTTCGGATTGGCTAAGCCGTGGATATCGCCTTTGCCTTGTGAAAGCGGGATATTCTTAAAGGCATAGGAATCCAGATTGATGAGTCCCTTTTCATAATCCACCTTCGTTAATTGCAGGATGGAGAAGAAGCGACGACGCGAATAGCGGTCATGGATGTCCGTCTCCAAAAAATCTGGGGTTTTCGTGGCAGGATCAGCAATCGCATTGACCCAGTTCACAACCCTCGCCTGGTCACCCTCAGGGAAACGGTTATAGAATTCATTGATTGTCAATTGGCTAGGATGGGAGAGATCATCGAAGCGGAATGTCGTCACGATCTGCGCCTTTATATCGACGATATAGGTGCGAACGAAAGACGTCATTTTGAACAATTGTTTGGTATAGTTATCATATTTGCGGTGCAACACCATCAACACGATAATGATGGTAATGGCAGCAGAGACAGCAAAAAACAGCGAGGCATAATACGGCCAATACTTTAAGAAATGTCTTAGGAACTGCTCAAGCATGCGTAAAGATTATCACAAAGTGATAGACAAATGAACAATGGGCAATGTTTTCTAGCGAAAAAGTGTTTCACGAGCTTATTGCCACCGCTACTGATAAATGCTAAGATACTGCACGCCGCAAAGAGTGGAGAAATACCCAAGCGGTTGAAGGGGACGGTTTCGAAAACCGTTAGTGGGGTCATGCTCCAGCCAGGGTTCGAATCCCTGTTTCTCCGCCAAAAAGCAAAATTGGGGCTGTTCAAAAACCGAAAAGGTCATGGCAGCTCCTTTTTCTATTTTTCCATACAAGGTATCAAATTCGCTTATTTAATCGCCGGCAAATGGAACCTGCCGTAAACGTGTTTCAACTCACTGACTTCAACGAAGGCCTTCGGATCGGCTTCACGAATCACGCGCACCGTTTCCTTCACTTCATAGGAAGAGACAACAATCTGGATGATGTATTTCTCTTGCTTGGAATACGCGCCATGTCCTGGAATGACCGTTGCGCCATGCGGGATATTGGCGATGATAATCGAAGCAAGATCGGGCAAGGAGGTGACGACCTGAATCTTCATCTTCTTGTTGCGGAGGTTGATCGCGTCAATGAGCAATGAGACAACCATCAAATACAAAACCGCGAATAAACTAGCGACCAAAACATGGGCTGCCTCGGATTCGCCGATGCCATAATCGATGACCGAGAGGATCGTGAATGTCACGATGGTCACGCTGTTCAGGAAAAGGCCATATTTGCCAGCGAGTTTATTCGTTTTAAGGGAGACACGATAAGCAATGACATCGATGCCACCTGCGGATGCATCCATCTTATAGGCCAAAGCAGAAGATAGCCCCGTGGCCACACCACCGAAAATCGCGCGGGAAAGAAGCCCACCATTTTCATTGGCCCAATAAGAAATCTGAGTGACAACGCCATTCTCACCATCGGCAAGGGAAAGCAAATTCGTGAAGATGGAAACGAAAGCGACGTTAATCACGGTCATAATCGCGAAACGTTTGCCAATACCAAAGAAAGCAATCAAAAACACTGGGACATTCAAGCCGAAATACAAGATGGAATATACTAACGAATAAGCATTTGATCCGCTGATGGAATGGTGGCTCACAAGGTCCACGAATTCAATGATCGTCTGGGAAATACCAGAGACACCTCCTGAAACAAGTTTCAAGACAGGCTCGAATTCCTGGCCATTGAAGCTAGTGGATACCATCAGGTAATTCGGGGCGACAAAGCACTTGAAACCGAAGGCGAAAATGAAGGCCGAAACGATCATCATCAGCCCTGCCCAACCATTTTTCAGCGAGCTTCTTAGTAGAGGATGATCGTAGAGTTTATCCTCCCAACGTTGCTTTAAAGTTCTGCGATGCGCCATAGCATGCATGATTATAGTTGAAAAAATCTCTAAAACTAGCAAAATTTATGCGACCACAAAACCACCTTACCTTTTGGTAAGTGGTTGTTGAAAGGTTTCGGGGTTGGTGATATGATTACCCCGCTGTTTTTAAACAGGTCTGAAATTTCGGAGGATATTGTAATGAACATCCTAAAATCAATTGGCGCCTTCTTCCAGCGCATCTGGCGTTGGATCGTCGAGACCGCTTGGGTCCAGCCATTGCTCATCGTCGGCGGCATCTTTGGTATCATCTTCTCGATTCCAAAGTTCACCTCTTGGGCAAAGCAACTCAATGTCTCTGCCGGTGAATCCTACTACACCACCTTCAAGGTCTCCCTCGAAGGCGAAGGCCGCGACAACGGTGAATTCCACACCGCCGCGGATAAACTCACCAGCGTCATCTCTGAGTATTCCAACTTCGAGACGGAATACGATAGCTATGAAGATTATCTCGCTGCCAAGCAGAGCAATGCCAAAAATGCATTCGGCAACCCAGCGGATTATCCAGACAAATTCTTCGTTGCCTATGTCGCTAAGGAATGTCCAGGCTGCGATACCGCAAAAGGCGGCTTCGAAACCCTCCAGGAACGCTGGGGCTCCTCCTTCAACGCTCTCGATGGTAGAGAGTTCACCCTCTACACCATCTTCGCCGATGATTCCTCTTCTAACGATGACGACTATGACACCGATGAAGACAAGAAGGCCTTCTGCCGTTACCTCGATAAGTTCGGTGGCAATCCAGTCGACTTCTTCTCCAAAGCTGCTGGACGTTTAGAGGAAACCCCATACAAGACCAATGCTTCCGTCGCGGATTCTTATTATGAACATATTGAGAATGCCGACCGTCAGAACTTCGACACCCCAACGATCTTCCTCATCGACTTCTCAAAAGAAGCCTTCGAGCTTGGCCGTGTTGGACTTTCCGAAGCCCTCTTCGGCGTCAGCGGTGAAACCGACTACGACAAAGCGAACTTGCTCTTAGACATGTGGAACCACACCGATAAGACCAACGACACCAACAAGTTCTCCGACGCTTATTCGAAGTAATCATCAAAAAGCCTGCACCACTGTAGGCTTTTTTTGATACACTATTGCTACCATGGAAAAATACGAAACACAACTAACACATTATCACGTTGATCTTTTCTCCAAGGAAGAAGAGCTTCCAAATGTGTCTAAAGTCATCAATAACGGTATTGCTGTCGTTTATCAGAAAGACCAAGCCATCGTCTTGGAAGTCAATGACGATATCCCTCTTTTCTTAGGCGGTAAAGGCTTCCTTACCGGCAAAGCCTATTCCTTAAACGAATCCATCCGTGAACGCCCATTCATCGACCTACAAGCCCTCTTGGAGCGTTTCCACCTCGATCCTAAAGAGATGGAGGCCTATATCGGTCCATCCTTAACCTTCGCCCATATCGAGCAGCCAGACGAAGTCCTTATGCGCGTGCGTGAATTAGGATATGAGCTCGCGTGCAAAGGAACCAGTGGCAAGCACTACTTGGATCAGCAGGTCCTCGTCTTATTGCAATTAAGAAAAATGGGTATTCCAATGAAGAATATCCATGTCTCTTGTTATGATACCTATGATGAGGATGATCTCGCCTCTGCCTTAAAAGGAGACGAAGGCAAGAATTACGTGGTTGCTACCCTACTATAATCCTTTGTTGGCGTAAGCTTCCACGACAGCTTCCGGAACCAAAGCGGCGATATCAGCGCCGCTTTTTCTTAACTGGTTGATCATGGAAGAGGAGATGAAGGCAGTCGATGAGGAAGACATCAAAAAGACAACATCGATGGAGGAATCCAAAAATTGGTTCGCGGCATTAAGCTGGAATTCATATTCGAAATCGGTGACCGCGCGTAAACCACGGATCATATGCTTCGCGCCGATCTTCTTGCAATAATCGACGGTCAATCCGTCGGTATAATCCACGACAACGCCTTTTAATTCAGCAGTGGCTTTTTGCATCATCAATAAGCGCTCATCGATGGAGAAGACGCCTTTCTTCTCGGGGTTGACCGCGAGCAATAACACCACTTCATCAAAAACCTCTAAGGCCCGCTTCAAAATATCCAAATGCCCGTTGGTGATGGGATCGAAGGATCCCGCATAGACTGCTTTCCTCATAATATACCTTGTATTCTCAATTCGTACCATTCAGACCCGAGAATACAATCTCCTTTCTTGGGAAGTCTGATGGGCGGGTTTGCCTCGATCGAGGGTCTCCGCTAT
>Ga0256405_10003307_pt1 | contig 33627 bp, 15 predicted proteins | sample RumenRJG_02DNA_FD_189096 | JGI IMG/M metagenome (GOLD analysis project Ga0256405, IMG submission 189096) | Bovine rumen microbial communities from Lethbridge, Alberta, Canada - RJG_02 | ecosystem: Host-associated > Mammals > Digestive system > Stomach > Rumen | place: Canada: Alberta...
AACAGGTACGCGCTCTTCCGCCGCACGTCCGCGAGCAGTCCGTCGTCGATGCGGTTCAGCACGGACAGAGCCGCCGCGCAGGCCACGGGATTGCCGCCGAAGGTGGAGCCGTGGTCGCCGTAGGAAAAGACGTCCTTCACCTTTTCGCCGAGAAGCGTTGCGCCGATGGGGAGGCCTCCGCCCAGTCCCTTCGCCGTGGAGACCACGTCCGGGGAGATGCCGTAGTTCATGTAGGCGTAGAGGGCTCCCGTGCGTCCGTTGCCGGTCTGTACCTCGTCCACCATGAAGAGGATGTCGTTCTCCCGGGCGAATTCCGCCGCCGCCTTCACATAGCCGGGATCCAGCGGGACCACGCCGCCCTCGCCCTGCACGCACTCCACGAGAATGCCCGCGGCCTTCGTCTCAAGGCAGACCCGCTTCAGCTCGTCGAGATCTCCGGCCGTCACATGGGCGAAGCCCGGCGTCAGGGGACGGTACAGCTCGTGGTAATGCTCCTGCCCCGTGGCGGACAGAGTGGTGAGGGTCCGGCCGTGGAAGCTGTTCTTCAGGGTCACAACGGTGAAATGCTCCGGGCCCTTCTTCTCCGCCGCGTATTTCCTTGCCGCCTTGATGGCGCACTCGTTGGCCTCCGCGCCGGAGTTGGAGAAGAATACCTTCTTCATGCCGGTGCGCAGGCAGAGCTGTTCCGCCAGGGACGCGCAGGGGCCAGTGTAATACAGATTCGAGGTGTGCTGGACCTTTCCGATCTGCTCCGTCACGGCCGCCTGCCACACCGGATCCGCCATGCCGAAGGAGGTCACGGCGATGCCCGATCCAAGATCGATGTATTCTTTTCCGTCGGCGTCCACGGCAATGGAGCCGTGTCCCGATACGATCTCCACCGGGAACCGCTTGTAGGTCCCCGCGATATACTGTTCATCCAGCTTCCTGATCTCTCCGCTCATGCTTCCGAATCCTCCTCTCCCACGACCATGGTGCCCGCGCCTTCATCCGTCAGAAGCTCCATCAGAATGGAGTGGGGCACCCGTCCGTCCATGATGATGACCTTCTTCACACCGCGCCGGATGGCTTCCACGCAGCACTCCACCTTGGGGATCATGCCTCCGGACACCACGCCCTCCTCTCTCAGCCGGGCCGCGTCCGATACGCTGACCTCCGGAATCAGAGTCGAGGGATCGTTCCTGTCCCGCAGGATCCCGGCGATGTCCGTCATGAGGATCATGCGTTCCGCTTCGAGGGCTCCGGCAATCCGGGCGGCAGCGGTGTCTCCGTTGATGTTGTAGGTGTTGCCCTCCTCGTCGCAGCCGAGGGTGGACACCACGGGGATGTAGCCTCTGTCCAGAAGGTCCTCCACCGGGGCGATGTTGATTTTCGTGATCTCGCCCACGTAGCCCAGCCGGGGATCCTTCACCTTCGCCTCGATGAGCCGCCCGTCCATGCCGGAGATGCCCACGGCGTGACCGCCCTTCTTCTCCAGCAGGTTCACCAGGGTCTTCGACACCTTCCCGGCCAGCACCATCTGCACGATGTCCACGGTTTCCCGGTCGGTGACCCGGAGGCCGTCCACGAACTCCGCCTTCTTGCCCAGCCGCTCCATGAGCTCCGTGATCTCCGGACCGCCTCCGTGTACCAGGACGATCCGCACGCCGATGAGCCTCAGCAGGACGATGTCCTCCATGACCTGCTCCTTCAGCTTCGGATTCACCATGGCGTTGCCGCCGTACTTCACCACGACGGTGGGCCGTAATACCGGCGGATGTAGGGAAGAGCCTGGGTCAGGACCTCAGCCCGCTCCGCATTGGAAAAAATGTCCATTTTCCGTATCCTCCCGCTGCTCCGGAATCAGGTCCGGTAATCCCCGTTGATCTTCACATATTCGTAGGTCAGATCACAGCCCCAGGCCGTGGCGGAAGCGGGACCGTCTCCCAGAGAAACCTCGATGACGATCTCCTTCTCCGACAGCACGGTCTTGGCCACCTCCTCGGAGAAATCCACTCCCGCGCCGTTTTCGCAGACCTTGATCTCCCCCGCCGCGCTGCGGAAGGAGACGCCGATCTTCGCGGGATCCACCTTCGCGCCGCTGTAGCCGATGGCGCAGAGGACCCGGCCCCAGTTGGCGTCCGCTCCGAACATGGCGGCCTTCAGCAGGGAGGAGGTGATGACGGACTTGGCGGCGGTTTTGGCCGTGGCCTCGTCGTCCGCGCCCGTGACCGCGCATTCCAGCAGCTTCGTGGCGCCCTCCCCGTCTCCGGCGATCATGCGGCAGAGACCCTTGGTGACGGCGGCCAGCGCGGTCCGGAAGGTTTCGTAATCCCCGCCCTCTTCTTCAACCGGAGCGTTCCCGGCCATGCCGTTGGCCATCACCAGCACCATGTCGTTGGTGGAGGTGTCGCCGTCCACGGAGACCATGTTGAAGGAGTCGGCCACGTCGGCGCGGAGAGCCTTTTCCAGCAGGAACGGAGAGACGGCGGCGTCGGTGGTGATGAACACCAGCATGGTGGCCAGGTTCGGGTGGATCATGCCGCTTCCCTTGGCGATGCCGCCCATCCGGCAGGTCTTTCCGCCCAGGGTGAACTCCACGGCGATTTCCTTCTTCACGGTGTCCGTGGTCATGATGCCCTCGGCGGCCTCGTCGCTTCCGTCCGGCTTCAGAGCGGCGGTCAGGGCGGGGATCCCCTCGGCGATGGGCGTGATGTCCAGGGGCTGGCCGATGACGCCGGTGGACGCCACCGCCACGTCGGAGGGGTCGATAGAGAGAGCCTTCGCCAGAAGCGCGCAGGTCTCCTCAGCCACCGCCTCGCCGTCCGCGTTGCAGGTGTTGGCGTTGCCGCTGTTGCAGATGACGGCCCGGCAGGTCCCGTCGGCGATGTGCCGCTTCGTCACGGCCAGGGGCGCGCCTTTCACCAGATTCGAGGTGTAGACCGCCGCGGCCGACGCCTTCGTCTCGCTGAGGATCAGGGAGAGATCCCGCTTGCTCCTGTTTTTCCGGATCCCGCAGTGGACGCCGGATGCGGTAAAGCCCTGCGCGGCACAGACGCCGCCTGTGATCTGTTTCATCATGTCAATCCGTCCTTCGATGTATAGTGATTATAGTAATGATAGTAATGATAGAAAAAACGATGGTCCCGCGCCGTCCGGGGATCGGACCTACAGGACCAGACCCTCGAACTCGTCCGCTCCCAGTATGAGGTTCAGGTTCTGCACCGCCGCTCCGGAGGCTCCCTTGCCCAGATTGTCGAACCGGGCACACAGAAGGATCCGCTCCTCGTTTCCGAACACGGCGATCTCCATGTCGTCCCGTCCGGCATACGCGCCCGCCGAGAGAAAGCCCGCCTCGTCCGGGGATTCCGCGAACCGGACCGCGCCGGTGCCTCCGTAGTAATCCCGGTAGACTGCCCGGATGTCCTCCGCGGTGCCGTCGATCCGGTCCGCGAACAGGGGGACGGTCACCTCCATGCCGGCGTAATAGGGCGCCACCACGGGGCAGAAGACGGGAGGCACGGTCAGACCGTTCACGGCGGTCATCTCGGGCAGATGCTTGTGGGCCTGGGTGAGCCCGTACATCCGGGGAGCCTTCAGCAGAGGGGAGGCGTCCGGGGCTTCGTATTCCGCAATCATCTTCTTCCCGCCTCCGGAATAGCCCGTCAGGGAGTATGCGGAGAGGGCGGCGTCCTTCGGAAGGATCCCGGCGGCGGTCAGGGGAGCCGTCAGGGCGATGAAGCCGCTGGCGTGACAGCCCGGATTGGCGACACGCTTCGAGGACCGGATCCTCTCCCGCTGCCCCTCCAGCTCCGGAAAGCCGTAGACCCAGCACTCCGCCGTCCGGTGGGCCGTGGAGGTGTCGATCACCGCGGTGTGCCGGTTGCCGGGATCCAGCAGGGAAACCGCCTCCACAGCCGCCGCGTCCGGGAGACAGAGGATGGCCGCGTCGGAGCGGTTCAGCGCGTCCCGTCTCGCAGAGGGATCCTTGCGCCGCTCCTCGTCCAGCTCGATAAGGGTGATGTCCCGCCGCCCGGCCAGCCGCTCCCGGATCCGAAGTCCCGTGGTGCCCGCCGCGCCGTCGATGAATACCGTGGCCATAGCCGTCCTCCTGTGCGTATAACTTTACAGCGATTTTGAATAATTATACGCACTCAAGGCCGGTTTGTCAAGTCCTTTTTGAAAACCCGCCGCCGCGGAGGGCAAAATCGTGAATCTGAACAGAGAACCCTTGAAAAGGCGGGGGAGGACAGGCGGTTTTGCCGGGTGAGGATCCCCCTTGACCGGGGCGGGCGGGACATGATATAATGAAGGAAATCGAAAACGGAACGGAAACGGAGGAGCGGAGCATGGAGGGGCATTGCGGCGCGGAGGAGCTTCAGAGGCGGAAGGACGCGCTTCGGCACCGGATCCGGCTTTGCGCCCGGGCCATGGATCCAGAACAGCGCGCGGTGTCGGACTGTCGGATCGCGGAATCGATCCTCGGCTCATCCCTGTGGCGGGAGGCGGAGTCCGTCTTTCTCTATATCAGCGTGGGCACCGAGCCGGACACCCGGGGACTGCTGATCCGGGCTTTTGAGGAAGGAAAGCGGGTGTACGTCCCAAAATGCCTGCCGGGACCGGAGCGGATCATGCTGGCGGTCCGGATCAGGTCCCCGGGAGAGCTGGTCCCGGGAACGCTGGGGATCCCGGAGCCGCTGCCGGATTCCGAGGGACGATATGAGACGGCGGAGGCGGGAGAGCTTGATCTGATGCTGATCCCCTGCGTGACGGCGGACCGGTCCGGGAAGAGGCTGGGTCACGGGGCGGGATACTACGACCGGTTCCTCGCTCCTCTTGCGGAGAGAAAGCGGGTGACGGCGGGGATCGGACGTCCGGCTCTGGTCTGCCTCTGCCATGAGGAGCTGCTGTCCGTTGAAATTCCGGCGGATGAGCGGGACGTGCGGATGGATTTCGTCGTTCCGGCGGATCCGCTTCCCTGATTGTGAACCGGAGAAAACCCGGTAAAGAAGCCGGTTTCGGGAGATGACGACCGGGTCCCTCAAAAAAAACAGAAAATTTTTTCCTCCGCGCGCAACATTCCCGGGGCGTGGATTGTATACGGGGCAGAAGGGACAGAACGGACCGCCGCGGGTCAGGACATCACAACAGGGATCGCGGTCCGTTCGGGAAGAGCACGGCACGCCGGGTCCCGCGCCGACAGCCGGGCCTCCCGCTCCGAGGGGGAGAAAAGGGACCTCCTCCGAAGAGCTCAGCCGCCGGCATACGACGCCATTCATGCAGAAAAAAGGCCGTTTGTGCGGATGGACTTGCAAACCGGAAAGGGGTGCTGTATAATCTCAAACAGCCAGTAAATTCGGGGGGAGCGGCTACTGCTGTCTCCTCCGCGGGTTCGTCTGATATCCCGGGCATCCGGTAATCGCGCGCCGTGAAATGACGCACGTCCGGCCTTTGTGAAAAAGAAATAGACGCGGCAGCAATTTTAAACGGTTCTTATATTAAACTTTTTATGAACATGAGGTTGACACGGGGGCGGAGATGTGTTATAATTAAGCATGTCTCTTATTGGGATAAAAGGCGACCGGCGGAACGGGTCCGATCCGACGCAGACAGGCTCTGTGCGGACGCACCCCGAACTGCGTGCGAGACTGCGGCCGAACATGCATCATTTTGAGAAGGTCGGTGTGCGGACTGCCGTTGCCAGCTCACCCGCCTGCGGGAACCGTCGAGGTGACGGCTGACCCGCGGGACTCATCCGGCGTCGGGCCGATGTGATTAAAGCTCCGGCGCGTCGAAAGGGGATGTGACACGATTGGATTTATATCTGAGTAACGAAACCGTCGTATCGGCGGCCAAAAGACGAAAGCGAAAGCTGGCGTTCTCCTGGCTGGCCTCGGCGGTGGCAGTTACGACCGTTGCGGCGCTGGTCATGCCTGCGACTACGACGGAATACGCTCCCGCGTGCGGATTTGAAGAACATGTCCACACGGAAGAGTGTTACGCCACGGAGACGCGGCTGATATGTCCGCTGGAGGAAACCGTCGGGCATATCCACACGGAGGAATGCTTCCTCTCCGAACCCGCGTATATCTGCGGTCTGGAGGAGACCCCGGGACACGCTCACAGCGAGGAATGCCGGAACGTCGAGAAATGCTTCGTGTGCGGTCTGGAAAATGATCCTGAGCACGTGCACACGGAGGAATGCGCCGGCACGAGGTACGTCACGATCTGCGGTCTGGACGAAGATCCGGAGCACGTTCACGACGAGTCCTGCTACGAGCACATCTGCGGTCTGGAAGAGACCGAGGGACATACGCACGGCGAACTTTGCCTTGATCCCGAACCGAAGCCGGTCTGCGGACTGGAAGAGGGGCCGGTTCACGAGCACACCGCCGACTGCATCGAATGGGAAGAAACCTTCGTATGCGGTCTGGATGAAGATCCGGAGCATGTACATACCGAGGAATGCGTCGAGCGGATCCCGCACTTCATCTGCGAGGTCCCGGCGGGAATCGGCCACGTACACAACGAGTACTGCTATGAAACCGTGCAGGTGCTGGTCTGCGGCAAGGAAGAGCACACGCATACCGAAGAGTGCTATCCGAAGCTGACGGGCGACCCGCACGCGGACGTGGAAATCTCCCTTGACTGGGAATCCACGCTCATCAACACGGAGCTCACCGGCGTCTGGGCCGACGACCTTGTGGCCGTCGCAGGAAGCCAGGAGGGCTACCGCGAAAGCGAACTGAACTTTATCACGGACGCCTACAACGTCAAACGGGGCTACACCCGCTACGGCGAATGGTACGGCAATCCGTACGAAGACTGGAACGGCCTGTTCGTCATGTTCTGCCTGCACTACGCGAACATCTATAACGTTCCCGTCGATCCCAGTCCGGCCCGGTGGATCACAGCCGCGGCGGACGAAGGACTTCTGAGGGATCCTGAGGAGCTTCCGCTTCCCGGCGACATCGCCTTCTGCGACGACGACACCGACGGTCTGATCGACCGGGTGGGCATCGTCCGCGAGGTAATGGAAATCGAAGGGGAAGAGGGACCCGATACGGAGGTGCGCCTGATCATGGGCCAGCGTCAGCAGGGCGTGGGCGAGGAAATCTTCACCCTCTCTGCGGGACACATCGCCGCGTACCTGGCGCTTCCCGAGAATCCCGAACCCATTCTGACGCCGGAAGAGGTTCCGGCGGAGCAGGCAGTCACGACGGTCCAGAACGAGGAGACGATCCCCGAAGAGGCCGTTCCCATGAGCGCCCCCGGCGACGTCTTCCTGACGGCCGATACGGGCGACGGTGTCACGGCGATTCTGACCGCGGCGGCTGATTCCTTCGCTTATCCGGCGGACGAGCTGGTGCTCACCATCCGGGAGGTCGGAGACATGCCCGAGCACATCGCCATGGACGAAAGCGACCCCTACGACAGCGCGGTACAGGCCATCGATTCGCTGCTGGCTCCCGACGGGAAGCGGGCGGCGGAAACGAGACTGTTCGACATAGCGGTCTGGCACAAGGAATACGAAGATGTTCCGCCCGCAGAGAACGAGATCCCCGAGGTACCTGAGGAACCGGCTCCCGCCGAGCTTCCCGAGGTCCCCGAAGATCCTGTCTCCGCCGAGCTTCCCATACAGGAGGACGAGGCGGCATCCGGATTTGAGGCGCCCGCCGGAGTCATTCCGGAGCTTGACGCCGGGGAATTCGGAAGCGCGGAATTCATCGGTTCCATGGAGCTGACCGGCGGTGCGGACGCGGAGATCCTTCCCGTGAAGGAAGAGACCGTATCCGACGAACCGGCAGCCGACGAAGCCGCCGTCGAAGAGATCCCCGCTGACGAGCTCCCCGCCGAAAAGATCGAGGAGATCGAGCGGCCCTACACCCTGGTCGAGATCATGCCCCTGGGACCCGTACAGGTCACGGTGGAAGGACTCGAGACCGAGGAGGAGGGGGAGTACCGGGTCTACCGCGTGAACAAGGACGGAGAAGCCACCGAGCTGGCTCCGGACGCCTTCCGCAGAGGAAGCGTCACCGTAACCACCGAGGCGTTCTGACGTCCGCGGATTCAATTCATCTGATTTGCACGAAGGTGTAAATACAAGAACAAGAAAGGAAAACACTACAATGAGAAAAATCGTAGCTGTGCTTCTGGCGACTATGATGGTCGTCGGCATGGGCATGATGGCTGTGTTTGCCCAGACTGTGGCTTACACTGGTTCCGGCTCCACCACGGATGGCTCCATCACCATCGAAAACGCCGCCAAGGGCGAAACCTACGCGATCTACAAGCTCTTCGACGCCACGTTCGGCGCCTCCGGAAGCCCGGTTGCCTACTATGGCACGATTCCGGCCGATCTGACCACTTACTTTGAGTATGCCGGAAGCGGCACCAATTATGTTCAGTACACCGGCTCCGGCACCACGATGCCCTCTGCCATGGCTGCTGCTCTCAAGACCTGGGCTCAGAGCCAGACTCCTCTGGCATCGGTTGTGAGCGACGGCGACATCCTGACCTTCACCAACCTGCCTTACGGCTACTACGTCATCACCAGCACCCAGACCGGTGAGGGCGCTGCCATCTCCGTTGACACCACGAATCCCCACGCGATCATCCACGACAAGAACTACACCGTGCCTTCTGTTGAAAAGACCGTCGAAGAGAAGAGCTACTCCATCGGCGACACCATCAACTACACCGCCGTGTTCATCACTTCCAACTACATCGGCGCCGGTTCCGGTTCCAAGCAGGTTATCAACTACGTCATCAGCGATACTCTGCCTCCCTTCCTCTCCGATGTGACGATTCAGAGCATCGAGATCAAGACTCCCGGTTCCACTGCCGACAGCGGCACTGTGCTCGAGGATCTTGGCAACAGCACTCAGTTCGACTCCAATAAGTCCATCACCCTGACCTGGGCCGAGCTCGTTTCCGGTTCCTACAAGAGCAAGTACGTGAACGGCGCTGTCATCGTGATCAAGTACTCCGGCGTCCTGACCGACGTTGTGAAGTTTGACGGCAACGGCAACAAGAACGAAATCACCATCGAGCCTTACGGCAGCGGCACCGGCAGCGGTTCCAAGATTCCTCACAGCGGCACCTGGAGCGACGATGAGGATATCTGGACCTATGGTACTGCGCTTCATAAGACTGACGCGTCCGGCAGTTCCCTGGCCGGTGCGGAATTCATGATTCCCGGTCTTACGGTTGTTGAGCAGAGCGGCACTCCCGGCGTGTATGTCGTTCAGAGCTACGATCCCAGCGGCACCACCGGCACCACGATGGTTGTAAATGCCGACGGTCGTATCTACATCCTGGGTCTTGCCAGCGGTTCCTACTCCATCACCGAGACCAAGGCTCCCGACGGATACAACCTTCTTGACCATCCCGAGACTCTGACGACTCAGGTGCTCGGCCACGTTTACACCGAGGTCAGCGGCTCCTGGTACATCGACGAAAACGGCAACCGTACCGAAGCCTCCGGCACCTACACCACTGTGACCTCCGGCAGCTACACTGACCTGGATGATCTCGCACTCCAGATCGTCAACAATGCCGGTACTCTCCTGCCCTCCACCGGTGGTATCGGTACCACGATCTTCTACATCGTCGGCGGTCTGCTGGCGGTTGGCGCGGGCGTTGTTCTGGTTGCCAAGAAGAGAATGGGCAAGGTTGAGGACTAATCCGGAATCCGGGTTGATCATCACTTGAATCCTGTGAAAGGATCGGGCCGAAAGGTCCGGTCCTTTCTTCATACTCTTGCATTTTCCCCGGTGGTATGCTATAATGAAGCCGAAGGATCACGGAGCGGGAGGAGGTTTGTCATGACGCCGTTACAGAGAGAAACAGCTGAAATGCTGGAAACGCTCCAGCCGTTTGAGATCGTACAGGTGATGCAGTATATTTCCTCTCTCAAACAGCAGAGGGGAAAGAAGACAAACGGTGTTCTCTTCGGTTTGGGCAAGAGTCTGATTTCCGGAACTGTCGATCCGGATGCCGGAAGCCGGGAGATAGAGGACATGTTTGAAGGGAAGTCGGACGAAGAATGAAACTGCTTCTTGACACGCATTACGCCCTGTGGACAATTCTCGATGATCCGAGAGCGGCCGTTTCTGCCAGATCGATCATAGAAGCGCAGGATACCGAGGTGTTTTACAGTATCCTTTCCGTATGGGAAGTCACAATTAAGAACAGTCTGCATCCGGAGAAAATGCCGATGGATGGAGAACTGTTTGCGCGAGTCCTGGAACAGTCCGGCATACAGTGTCTCGGCCTGAAGAAGCGTCAGATTGCCATGCTTCCGACCCTTCACAGAAGGGAAGGGTCCCGGGAGCACAGAGATCCGTTTGATAGGATGCTTCTCTGTCAGGCGAAAGCAGAAGGCATGATGCTTTTGACGCATGACAGACTTCTCGTGGATTACGAGGAGCCCTGTGTGATCACAATGATGTAGGCAATGACGCCCGGAGCCCGTCGGCTTAAACGGCTCGAATGCCCTCGCGCGCCGTCCGTTCGAAGGTTATTTCAAAAGGAGCAGACCGCAGCCCGGTCTCCTTTTCACAAAGAAGGGTCAAAATACTATGGAAAATCGGAAACGCATCGCCCCGGACCAGATCATTTTCGCGGTCCCTGCGGCCCTGTTCCTTGTCACGCCGCTTCTGGATGTTTTCATCAACTTTTTCCAGACGATCACCGCGAAGCGGGAATGGGAAACCTTTAAAATCATCCCGTATCTCCCCGTCGGGATCCTCGGGATCCTGTTTCTGTCCCTGATCTTCTTCTTTATCAGAAGCGAGGACAAGAACATTTTCCGCCTTGCGAACCGGCGGACCATGACCTTCCAGACGTCCCTTCTGATCTTCGTGATCTATCTGGGACTGGTGCTGATGTCCATCGGCGTCAACGGCTTCACCTACTACGCGCTCCACGGACATCCGTACACGAAAATGAGCATGTGGACGTACATGGCGAACGTCCTGCTCTATCTTTTCATCTCGTCCCTGGTCTTTGACGAGCGCGTGAAGACGTTCCTGGTCAAGCTGTGCTGCTATTCCGCCAGCGCGTACGCCCTGTACGGCATTCTGTGGCATCTTCTGAAGCCGGACGGCCGTGCGGTCCACGTGACCTTCCACAACAGCAATCACTACGGCTATTATCTTGCGGTCAGCATCGCCCTGACCTCCGCCATGCTCGTTCGGATGATGAGCGAAAAGCTGAAGGAAGGCGAAAAGAAATCGGATCGGGTGATCGATATCGTCATCTGGACTCTGATGATGATCGTACAGTGCGTGGCTCTGGCGTACAACAACACGCTTGGCGCCTGGCTGGCGGTGGTGTTCAGCTATGTTTTCCTCTTCATCGTGTACCGGATCCGGGACGGGAAGTTCAATTTCTATATGCTGATTCCCGTCGCTGTGTTCTTCGCGGTTTCCATCGTCGGGTCTCTCTTCACAAGGAGCATTTTCACTTCCGTCCTGAAAACGGTCAGCGACGTGGGCGAGATCGTCACCGGAGGAGAGAACGCGGACAAGGCCGGAACAAAGCGCTGGGGTTTGTGGAAGGCAACGCTGCGGCAGATCCTCCAGCGCCCTGTGTTCGGCAGAGGCATCGAAGGCCTTCTGGCCATCATTACGAAGGAACCCGGCATCGACACCGGAAGCCCGCACAACGAATTTCTGGAATACACCGCGTTCTTCGGCATCCCCGCGGGTCTGGCCTATCTGGCGGGATGCCTCTCCGTGTTCCTGCACGGACTGAAGTATAAAAAGGAACTGAACCCCATCACGCTGGTCTGCATGGTGGGCGGGTTCGCGTACCTGGTCAGCTCCTGCTTCGGCGTCTGCTTCTACTACACCGTGGTTTATCCCTTCATCTTCCTGGGCCTGTCGCTGAACTTCTCCGAAAAGGACAGACCGAAGGAGAAGATCCCCGAACCGCAGCCCGCGGAAGGAGAGGAACTGCCCGAGAGCGGGGCTGTGCCCGGGACGGGTGAAGGACCGGCGGACGGATCGGACGAAGCGGCGGAAGCGTCCGGGGAGGAATCCGGAACCGCCGAAGCGGATGCCTCCGAAGCCGGGACCGAAGCGGAAGAAAATCCCGGGAAGGAAACGGGGGAGGAAGAATCCTCCGAGGTTGAGAAAGAATCCCCCGCGGATGAGGGAACCGGGGAAGAGGCGTGAGCGCGGAATCTCGTACCGGCGCGGATCGGAAACAGGAAACGGAGCGGCTGAACACAACGGCCGCTCCTTTTTGCGCCTGGCTCCTTATACTCCGGAGGAAAGCCGCATGAGTAAAAAGTTTTGGATTTTTAAGTTTTAACACAGTGTAAACAGTAATGGAAAGTCCTTGCATTACATCTCCGGATCATGTATAATATTATTTACCTGTCAGGATCGGGGAGAGCAGGAAGCGCTCTGCCGCGGTGAAGGTCCGGACGAAGGCGCATGAAGTGCCGCCCGGACGCATAAACGGCGCAGTTAGCCGGGGCTATTTGTGCTATAATATATCCTGAAGAAGCAGCTATATGCTCTGCAAACTGCGGACCCCGAGAGCGGACCGAACATGACCGGAGCCGAAGCGCCCCGGTCACAATCAGAGACAGGACGGTCGGCGCCTCATTTTCGCGCAAGGACAACGGATCCTTTCCGGCCGGATGACAACGGTGCGGAGAGGCGGAGCTTTTTTACAATCAGACGACAGAGCAGCGGACACCCGGGGATGGACGATTGAGGAAGAGAAGAACGAGAATAGATAGAACAGAAGACGGGACGGGGAGGCTTTCACCCGGCCGGAAGAGGTGGTATCCATGGTTTGCCAGGAAAGATTATTGAAGAGAAGAAGCTTGTGCGGACGGGCGCTGAGTCTTGCGCTCGTTTTCGCCATGCTGTTTTCCATGGCGGCTCCGGCGTCGGCCGGCATGATGTTCGGCGTCGTGCGGACGGAGGACGAATTCTCCGTCGGCGAGCTGACCGGAGGCGACGGGACCTACGAGGTCCGCGTGGCATACGGCGAAGGAGCCGGACTGCCGGAAGGCGCGCGCCTTGTGACATACGAGATCGCGCCGGGGACTGCGGAATTCGACCGCTATCTGGCCGCCGTGGAGAAGACCGCGGAGGATGGGGTTGACACCGTCTTCACCCGGTTCTTCGAGATCGGACTGACGGACGAGGACGGCGCGCCCATCCAGCCCCTCGAGCCCGTGGAGGTGACCGTCACCGTTCCGGAGGCGGAGGAGCTTCCCGAGGACGGGGACGTGACGGTGGTGCACTTCCCGGAAGAGGATCCCGCTGAGCCCGGCGTTTCCGGGCTTATGGCGGATCTGCCCCTCATGGGGATCGGCCGGGAGGATACCGTGTCTCCGGACGTGATGCCCGAGGAGGAGCCGGTGTCCGACGACTTCACGGCTCAGGCGGAGGAGTCCGACGCTCCCAGGATGGAAACCGTTGACGCGGACCGGACCGGTTCGGGTCTTGTCTTCATGGCCGACGGGTTCTCCGTGTACGGCGTCATCGGGGCCAGGATGATCAGGACGCGCGTGCTGACCGCGGGCGGCGAAGAATTCGATATTACCGTCACCTTCGACGAGCGCGCCGGCATTCCCGACACGGCGGAGCTTGCGGCGGAGGAAGTGGAGAATCCCGATACGCTCTCCGCGGCGCAGGACGCCCTCGGAGGAGGCATGATCCGTTCCTCCCACCTTTTCGACATCAGAATCATGAACGGGACGGAAGAAATTCAGCCCCTTGTTCCCGTTCAGGTCAGAATCGAGGTGGCGGAGGAGGTCAAGGGAACCAGCACCGTCGGAACCGTTCACTTCCACGGGGAGGACGAGCCCGAGGTGATCGACGCGCAGGTGGAGACCATCCGCGAATGGATGGAAGCCGTGACGTTTGAAACGGACAGCTTCTCGATCTTCGCCGTTGTCGTTATCGACCATGAGGAAGGCGAGTTTGTCTTCAAGGATGAAAACTACAGCGTCACCATCGGCTATACCAAAGAGGCGAATATCCCGCTCGGCACGGATCTGACGGTGAGAGAGATCGCTTACGACACCGACGAGTACTGGGATCTTTGGAACAGAACGGTGGAGAAGCTGAACGAGGACACCCCGCCGTACGGCGAGCTGGAGGGAGATCACAGAAAGGGAATCACGGACGCCGTGTTCTTTGACATCTCGCTGGAAAAGGACGGCGAGCCGGTCGAACCCGACGTACCCCTGCAGGTCCGGATCGAGTATCTGAACGACAACGGCATTTTCACGCCCGAGGGCGAGGAAAACGGCGTCGTACACTTCGGCGAGGACGGTCCCGAGCTGATCGGGGACGTCGAGGCCTCCGGAGAGGAGAACTGCGTCCTGAAGGACAGCTTCTCCTACGCCCAGGGGAGCTTCTCTCCCGTCGGCACCTTCAGCACGGGGGCGTATATCGATCAGAGCCTGCCCGTGATCGAACCGCTTGAACCCTTTGAGGCGGTCCGGCCCCTGGGACTCGCTCTCCGCGCCGAAGGAGACGGCGACGCCATCAGAATGACCGCAAACAAGAGCGTCGATCCCAACGGAGACGGCACGTCCACTCTGCATCTCACTCTGACCGGTCAGGCCCAGTCCTCCCACGACGCGGAGGTCCCGAAGGTGAACGTGGTGCTGGTGGTGGATACGTCGGGAAGTATGGGCGAGAATACCGGCTATGAGCTTTATGGGTCCACCTCCGCCACTACCGCGCAGCAGGCGTTTGAGAGCGCAAGCTCAACCGGCCAGAACAACAGCAATACCCGCCAGTGGGTATCTTCGCCTACCTACTACAAGCAGAATTCCAACGGCACATATGCACAGGTATATCCGGTCCGTGTCAGGGATAATGTATACAGCAACTGGAGATATGTATGGCGCAACGGAAACAATTGGAATTCCTCTGAATATACCGGAGCCGTATACGTTCAGCAGACCCGTCTGGATGCCACAAAAGCCGCGCTTTATACGCTGGTGGACGCGCTCCTTGCCAACAACCACCCCGGAGAGTATCTCGAGGACAAGGACGGAAATCAGATCTCCCTGGGCGACATCATGGAAATCACGCTGGTCGATTTCTCCGGCAACACCACATACAACGGTTCCACCGACATCAGCGACGCGAGAGTCCATAATCCCCGGAAGGCGACCTCGGCGGGCACGGTTACCGATTCCTCCACGCTGAAGGGACAGATCGCCGCCCTCACCGCTTCCGGCGGTACAAACTGGGAGGCCGCTCTCAGAAGGGCAAAATCGGTCATGCAGGAGGATTACGGGACTCAGACCGGAGAACAGAACGTCGTCATCTTTGTGACCGATGGTATGCCCACCTTCTATCTGGACAACGCGAATCACAGAAGCGGCGGATACGGCGGAACCGGCGGAGAAGAGCGCGACAACGTGCACGATGCCTGGACCTATGCCGCCGACGACGCCCGCGCGCTGAAAACCGCCGGGTATGAGCTGTACAGCATTTTCGCCTACGGCAAGGATTCAACCGGGTGGAACAACGACGGCGGCAGAAAGCCCAACGAATATCTGGAGGCCCTGCAGAACTACTACGACACCGGGAACGGAAGCTATACCAACACGACGGACAACCCGAACTGCTTCAACGCCACCAATACGACGGCCCTGCAGGAGGCCCTGAAGAAGATCGCCAACATGATCAACAACCTGACCGCCTTCGGCGCGGTGGACGTGCATGACGGCGTCTCCTTCGGCGCGACGAACACCTCCCTGCTGCTCAACGATGGGTCCCTCGATCCCTCCAGCCTGACCTATACCGTCACCGGCGCGGAGGACGCGGACTGCTTTAGCGTGCGCGTGAAGAACGGAGTTCCGGTCTTTACCATCGGGAAAAACAATCCGCAGACCGTGAACGGCACCATCACCACCGTTAAGGTGCCGAATCCCGCCGACCCGAACAACCGGAGCGCCGATCTGACCTGCACGGTCTACAAGGCGACCGTCGGGGAGGGAGAGAACGCCAGGGACTACATTATGCCTCCCGCAAATCTCTACACGGAGCAGGGCGGCACGCGTAAGGGCGTCGAATGGAACCTGACCGGCGTCGGCCTGATTCAGGACGGCATCACCTACGACCTGAGCTTCATCATCTGGCCCAATCAGACCGCCTATGACCTTGTGGCCAAGCTGGAAAACGGAGACATCACGGAGGAGCAGGCGGCGGCCCAGTATCCCGATATCTGGCCGTATGTCGAAAAGGTCACAAATCCGGATACGGGAGAGGTCACCTACAACCTGGCCACCAACTGGGAACAGAACGTCACCTATTATCAGGTCGACGAGACGACCCAGAACGGCGAGACCACCTATACCTACAACGAACAGCCGCCCCTGCCGCTGAGTCCGGGCTCCACGACGCTGGCCAAGACCATGATGGACGTCATCAAGATCTGGAACGACTCTCTGGACGACAGCCAGCTGCACAACCTGCTGTACGATGAGCGCGGAAACAGCAGAAAGTATAATGTGGATCTCAGGCTGTACGCGGACGATACGCTGGCCGGAGTCGAAGCCAAAATTGATGCCATGGGCGACAACTTCGCCAAGCGTTTCTCCCTCGGCTGGGACAGTACGAAGAACGATTACGTATGGACCGACGAATACGCCGTGGCGCCGGGCGTCATGGTCCGGGAAAACAGTCCCTCGGCTGTGAATCTCGGTCTGACCAAGGAGAGCCATGAAGGCTATGACCTCGCGAAGTACAACGGACAGTATTATTTCATTCTGGAAAGCGGACACTATTATTCCTTCGTCGAGGAGAACGTCGACGAGCACTTCATTCTGGAGGACCACATTTTCCACCCGATGGTTGTCGACAGCGTCACCCAGGACGTGGCGTTCGGCGGCATTCTGGCGGACGATCCCTACGGCGCGATCGATGTGACGGACATCACTCCGATGTACTCCGTACACGCGACCAACACGCTCCGCGGCGGCATCAACATCTACAAGGAGGTCCGGGACCAGACGGGAGGCCTGATGGACACCGACCTGATCTTCGAGGCGACGGTCACGATGAACGCCCCGAAGGACCGGAAAGGAAACCCCGATTTATCCAATCTGGACTCCTACTACGAGGGTAACACCCTTATGGACTCCAGCGTCGCGTGGTATATCTATGTGGATGAGGATGGGAACCGCGTCTATGATGACGACTTGATCGAAGCGGGTATCCTTGCCGACAGCGGCGACACCTATACATGGGTCGATGCCGGCGGTACGGAGCATACGTCGAAGATCGGCACGGGCGTGAACCATCCGCGGGAGAAGTTTGACTACTACGGCTCCGGCTACTTCATGCTCGATTTCGACAATACGACCGGCGTTCTGACCGGCACGGTCAGGCTGACCCCGAAATACTCCATCCGCTTCGTCAACATGGCGACCGGAACCACCTACGCGGTCACGGAGACGGAGAAGCACGGCATGACGGACACCTACAGCTATACGCATGCCGGGATGGTTATGAGCGACCCGAACGATCCGAATTCTCCTCTGATCCGGCAGGAAACCGTCGATCAGAGCGCCGCGGACCATAAGGTCGAAGGCAACAAGGAGAACAACGTCACGGTCACCAACAGCACAAAGAGCAGCGACGTGAACGTGGTGAAGATCGGTGATTTCGCCGCGGATCATCCGCAGGCCGGCGTCAAGTTCAAGCTGTTCTCCGACGCGGCCCTGACAAAACAGATGACCTGCGATTCCCTGGGAATGCGGACGCTGACGGATGCCGAAAAGGAGGCGGCCAGCGTTCCGGCGGGTCAGACTCCGACGCCCGTCGGCGGAGCGGCGGGAGTGGGCTACGGCTCCGCTCTTGAACCGGTCACGAGCGAAATCACGGTCACGGACGAGGCGACAGGCGCGTCCGAAACACGGTACTACGCCGAGATCCCCGGGTACGACGGATGGCTTGTGACGGGTGCGGACGGAAGAATCAGCCTCGGAACCCTGATTGAAGGAACCTATTATCTGGTTGAGTACACGGCAAGCCCCGGTTACAATCTTCTGGCCCAGCCGGTTAAGATCATCGTCTCCGAGGATGAGCACGGGGACCCGATCGTGAACTACGAGCAGGTCGGATATAATGTGGATGAAAACGGGGATCCGATCCCCCAGGGAAGCCACACGTACGTGGTCGACAAGACGGACAGGACACAGAATCCCATCCTCCATTTCTCCTACGACATCTATGTGAACAACACCTCCGGCTACGAGCTTCCCTCCACCGGTTCCTTCGGCACTCTGCCGATTCTGGCGGCCGGAGCGGTCCTGGCGGTCGGATCCGCGACAACCCTTGCGCTGGCGGAAATCCAGCGTAGAAGGCGGGAGGAAGAGTAATCCCCGGACCGGTCGGAGCGGATCGGTCCGCAGCATCCGGACAAGCGGGGATCGGGAGTGATTCCGGGTTCCTCAGACAGTCAGAAACAAACGCCGTTTCCCTTTATGTGGGTGAAAGCCTGTATAGGGGAGACGGCGTTTTTGTTTTTGCCAATAAAACGGTGCTTTGTTTCTCCCACGTTTTGCGTTAAATGATTTATAAACACCCATAAGTTTTATTTATTCTGCTGCTTGCCATCGGAGTTGAAACGTGGTATAATCAATTGGTTGACTGGGACACTTCGGCTTGTGCCGGGCATATATACAAAACGATCAAACGCGATTATTTGTGCGCATTGCTTTGTATATTCACGGCTTCATCGGAGTGGATTCCGGGGAAAGCTTTTTTATAAATTGCCAAATTCGGTTTAGCGAACGCTAACTCCGAGAGAGGTTTCTCTTTTATTCATTCATTTTGATCAAGCATCCGGAGGATATCAGCAATATGAGAGTCAGACGTTTTATCAGCCTTTTCTTGTCGCTGATGATGATCGGCGGTCTGTTGTCCCCCGCCGCGGCCATGACCATCGCTGTGGTGGAGACGGAACAGGACGGAATCACGCTGTCCGCCGCCGCGGGAGACCTGACGGTGAAGGTGTTCGTGCCTGAGACGGCCGGGATCCCGAAGGACGCTGCTTTGAGGGCGGAGGAGATCCCGGCGGAGAACTATCTTCCGGGGATCCTGCGGGACAACGAACGGGCTGTGCTGTCCCGGTTCGCTCAGATCTCGATCCTTGATTCCGACGGGAAACGAGATCGAGCCGGAGGACGACGTGGAGGTGAGCCTGTCCTTTGACGCGCCCGCCGTAAAGAGGGGCTCCCTCCGGGTGGTGCATTTCCCGGAGGCTGGGAGGACCCGCACGGGCGCCCGTATGAACGGAGCGGACGGAACGGTCAGTCCCGCGGCGCTCACATCGTCGGACGACGGGAATCCCGACGGGGACGGTCCCGCGTATGAGGAGCTGTCTCACGCGCTGACGGAGGAGAACGGCCGGAGCACGGTCACCTTCTCCACGGACAGCTTCTCCGTGTACGGCATCGTCTACACGGTGGACCTCTTCTGGTTCGATGAAGAAAACGGAAGAAGGACCGAATACAGCCTGCCCGGCGGCGGAGGGATCTCCCTCGGCGAGCTGCTGTCCAGGCTGGGCGTCGCCCGGGACGATCCGGAGACGGCGGAGAACGAGCTTTCCGCGTTTCTCGATACCGTCGAAGCCGTGACCTTCTCGGATCCCGCGCTGGTCTGGACCGGATACGCGGATTCCGACACCACGGTGGGCGAGCTCAAGGCCTCCCGCGGTCTGGCCTGCGACTACAGCGCGGAGCTGACGGAGGAGGAGAGAGCGGAGCTCGACGGGTACGCCGTATCCGCCGGGGACTGGGCCCTGATCGCGCTGAAGGCGTTCTCCACCGAGGAAAAGCTGACCGTGGTGAGAACGGACGGGGAAGTCCTCGAGCTGCTGGTGACGGACGCACAGGGGGATTCTCCCTACCGGATCGAGTACACCTGGAGCGAGTGGTGGACATCCACCGCGAAGGTGAACGTGTGTTATTACGATGACAAGAATAACGACATTACGTCTCAGATCCCCGGCGGGTACACAAGGACGGCGGGAGATAATGAGTATGTTTATCTTGAATCAGAATTTGAAAAGGAAATCGAAGGGTATACGTTCGATCATTTTGAATACAATGGTCAGATCATCGATACCCTGTTCATGGAGAACTACCAGGGAACTCGCTACGTAAACTTCCTGAAAGACGGGCAGGCACTGAGCTACACGGATGTCCGTGACGGAGACTTCCTGGAGGTTCGGGCGATATACAAGAGCAAGCCCGCCGTCACCACCTCCTCGATTCATCTGACCTACGTGGACGAGAACGGGACCGCCATCGCGGATCCCGTGGACATTCCCGTGGAGGCGACGGCGTCCGGGAACGTGGTTCGGCTGGATCAGGCTCCCTGTCAGAAGGACATTCCCGGTTATACGTACCTGCAGAAGAGATGCGGCAACGAAAACGCCTTCGATTCCGTGCAGGCGATCCTGCGGCAGGACACCTCCGAGCCGGTCTGGAATCTTCTGAACGGAGAAAACGTAAAGGCAAGCTTTGCCTTCGGAGCGGATCCGCTGAGCATCACGTACCAGTACAAGAAGAACAGCGGCGAGGAGCCGGAGGTCAAGCCGAGCCTGTCCGATCCCACGGCCTCCAAGACTCTGACGCCCAACCTGAAGGACCCGGACGATCCCACAAGCGGCGACGGCACCTATACGCTGACCCTGAGCATGGAGGTCCCCATGGTCACCTCCTCCGGCGGCAGCCGCGCCAATGTGGTGGTGATCTACGACAGCTCCAACAGTATGCATCTTCCGGCTCCCGGAAACGAGTGGACCCGGGACGACGAGCACGGCACCTATGCCGAGTACAACGGGAAGTATTACCAGCTCAACAGCTTCGGAACCGACGTAAGAAAGGTCTTCTCCTTTATCGATGACGAGGGCGTTACGCACTCCTTCGGCACCGACCAGAAAAACAACGGCATCTTCTGCAGGCCGAAGTACACCCCCTCGCGGACCAGAATGGACGTGGCGGAGGAGCAGGTCAAGGAGGAGCTGGCGAAGAATCTGTTCAGTAACAACACGGCCTCGGATCCCGCCCGGGTGGAGGTCGCCTTCGTGGAGTTCGCCTCCGACATCCAGCAGGTTCAGCAGCCCACCACGGACCGGTCCGTGTTCGAGGGCTGGGTGAACGACTGCCACACCGCCATCGAGGAGACCCAGAACGCCGGAGACCTGAGAGGCGGCACCAACTGGGACGCGGCTCTGAGAATCGCGGGCGGACGGCCCTATGAGGGACACGACACCGCCATTCAGTTCAGCGACAACGATCCGAAATACATCATCTTTGTCTCCGACGGCAACCCGACGGCGCGTACCACCCCGGACGGACTGATCTCCGGCAATCCGGACGACAGCAGCGCCGAATACGACGACGGCACCCGTATCGGTTCAAGCGGACTGTTCGGCGGCGTCACCCCCGGCGTCTACGGCACGGGCATTTCGGACGACAAGAGCTACAACTACGACCGTGCCAAGGATCAGGCGGCCCTGATCGTGGGAGACCCGAACACCACCCTGTATACCGTCGGCATCTTCGGCGACGCGGACAAAATGGCCGGGCTGAACCCCAAGGCGAAGTACTATGACGGCAGTAACCCCCAGTCCATGAAGAACGCCTTCGACGACATCGCCAAGAACATTTCCTCCAGTCTCGGGTACACCAACCTGTCCATGCTGGACGGCATCACCAGCATGACCTCCACCACCCTCTCCGGCAATCCGGACGACTTCACCTACAAGGTCACGAAGAAGGTGAATAACGAGGACGGCACCGAGACCGTGGTGGACGTGACCGATGAGGTGCTGGGCAGCGACTTCAACAAAGCCGTGTACCACGCGGGCTCCGATCCGGACCATCCGTACGAGGGCGGCCACATCACCTGGGATCTAGGCTCGAACGATCTGCTTCTGCCCGGCGGCACCTACTCCCTCAGCTTCATCGTCTGGCCGGAGCAGGAGGCCTACGATCTGGTCTCCGCTCTGAACAACGGCATGAAGACCTGGGCGGATCTGACCGACGAGGAGAAGTCCCAGGTGGTCGGATCCGGCGACGGCACCGCGGCTCCCTTCAGCCTGAGGACCAACACGCGGCAGCAGGTCACCTACAGCACCGCGGAGGTGGAGGAGAAGGAGGGCGAGGATCCGGTCGTCAAGCCCGGGCCCGTGCAGACCGCCGAGCTCGATACGCCGGAGCCCATGCCCCTGACGGATACGGAGATCGAGGTCGAGAAGAAATGGAACATTTCCCTGAGCCCGAAGGAGCTGGACGAGTTCCTGGAGAACTACCGGAGGGACCACGGGGAGGATTATAAGCTGGAGCTGGCCCTGAAGGCCAAGGCGAAGCAGAGCGGGGAAGCGGATTCGGTCTACATCAGCCCGATCGTCATCCGCCCGGAGACGAATCCGGAGGCCGGTCCCGACGATTCGCAGTACAAGACCGTCTGGCACGAGCTGGACGTGAACGGCGACCCGGCGAAGCACCACATCCCCACCGGCCTGATGGTCAGCGCGAAGTCCGGTATCGATTCCGGGCTCTTCAAGGATGAAAACGGGGATGGGATCCCCGACGACAAGAAGGGCTACGAAGAGGTGACCTTCACAGCCGCCGACGGCACCGTGACGAAGTACTACATTCTGGAAAAGGGTCAGGACTTCTACTTTGAAGAGGTCAGCGGCGGCGACTACCACTTTGAGTTTGAGGAAAAGGTCTTCCATCCCATGGTGGTGGACGGCGTGAAGATGGACGTGACCTTCGACGGGAATACGGTGAAGGCGCTGGATCCTCTGACCGCGCTGACCGCCGTGAACGACCTGAAGGGCGGCATCAACCTGAACAAGGTGATCGTGGACGAAAACGGCTACGAGGTGACTCCTCCGGACGGTCAGACCTTTACGGTCACGGGCAGCGTCACAAAGGACGGAGAAGGAACCGCTCTGGAATACAGGATCTACGGACCGGACCGGGACGACGGCTCGGTCCCGGGACAGATATCCGGACGTTCGGAGAAATTCCCGATCGCGGACAGCAGTTCGTTCACGCTGGAGCTGAAGCCCGGCGAGATGATCCGGATCGGCAACGTCCCGTCGGGATACACCTATACCTTCAGGGAGAACACCGACGCGCTGGACGGAACGCCCTATACCTTCTACTCCGTCGCAGGAGTGGTGACCGAGGGAGAGGGGATCCCCGTGGACGATGAGCGGAGCGGACTCCGGATCGAGGGGGACACCCTTTCCGCCGTGACGCTTCCCAATGCGGCCCAGACCGTGACGTTCGCCAACGAGACTTCCGTGTCCGCTCCCGAGCCGGAGCTGACGCTGGAGCATCACAAGCAGATCGACTGGCTGGGAGACGGGGAGGCCAATCCCGACACCGAGGCATACGACGGTGCGGATCCGTCCGTGAAGAACGATCTGTACCGGCTGTATCTGGACGTGAAGCTGTCCCATTCCGTCACCAACGCCAACATCATCCTGGTGGAGGACTATTCCACCTCCATGGACAAGAACTACATGGACGGTGTCAGCCGGTACGACGTCATGCGGAACGCCCTGGCGGAGGAAGGCGGCTTCATCGACAGCGCTCTGGCGGAGGGATCCGGCAACCGTCTGTCCGCATCCGCTTCTCCGACCACCGGAACCACGACATCAAGCCCTCCGGGACCCTGATCGGCTCGGAGATTCTGAACAAGAACGTCAGCAGCGCCGACTGGCAGCAGGGCTGGACGGAGAGCGCCGACGCCGCGAAGACCCTGGTGGATCAGCCCTACGTGGAGGCCTTCACCAGCGACGACAACCTTGACCGGTACATGTGGTGGAAGGGCGGCATCGACAACAGCCGCTGGACCAACTACGACTACGCCCTGACTCTGGTGCGCCAGCAGATCGACAGCCTGCCCGCGGACCGCGCGGACTGTCCCACCTACGTGGTGTTCCTGAGCGACGGCCTGCCCACCGTGTACGGCGCGGACGACCGGGGCGGCTCGAACAGCTACGACATCCGCGGCAAGGAGGTGCTCTCCAATCTTCAGGTGGTGATCCCGAAGACGGAGGAGGCCATCCGGAGCTTCAAGGACGCCTATCAGGACCGGAACGTGTTCCTCAACGCCATCGGGTTCGCCGAGAACATGGACCGGGACATCGACGCGGGCTACGTCAGCGCGGTCGGCATCCGGTACAAGTACAGAAGCCTGCTGGAGCAGATGCAGAACAACGGCTACGAAACGGCCACCAACGGCGCCCAGCTTCTGGAGGCTCTGAAAAAGGCCATTTCCATCAAGCGGGTCAGCGGCGTGGAGATTCAGGACGTCATGAGCGAGTACGCCGTTCTGTACGCCAATCAGCCCGATTTCAAGGTGACGAAGAAGACGGCGGACGGGGTTGAAACCACGCTGACCGTAGGCGCGGAGACCGTGCAGCAGGAAACCGGCGACCGGGTGCGCGCCGTCACGGACAGCGAAGGAAACCGCGTCGGCGAGCTGATCGTCAGCGGACAGACGGTGCGTCTGAAGCTGGAGAACAATCTCAACTACGCGGACGGCGACACCTACACCCTGTCCTTCAACATCGTTCCCACCGCCAGGGCGTACGAGGAATACGCGAAGAACGGATACGGCGGCGTGACCGGCGACAAGGATACGGACTACGGGACTAACGACACAAGCTCGGAGCATCCCGGCTTCTGGTCCAACGACAACGGCCAGACGAAGGTCACCTATACCTACGACGGTCAGCAGAACATCAGCCACTACGAGAAGCCCGTGATCCAGACCGCGAAGACAAAGTTCACCGTGAAGAAGAGCTGGACGGACGCGGAAGGGAATCCCCTGACCGGACAGGACCTGCCCGATCATGTCACGATCCTGCTGTACACGCTGGACGGGAACGGAACCCGGGTCCCCGTGGAAGGGCGTCAGCTCGTTCTCCGCGGACCGGACTGGGAGGGCGTCTTTGACAGCCTCGACCCGAAGCGGCTGGTGTACGACAGCGGTACGAGGACCTATCGGTACGAGCTGATCCGGTACGTCGTCGGAGAGCAGGAGGACCCCGACACGTCGAAGTTCCGCGCGGTCTATGCCTACGAAGGGACCGACGCGGCGGACGGCGAAAGCTACGCAAGGGCCGACGCCAGACAGGACGAGGCGGGCGGAACCGTCCGGATCACCAACGTTCAGCGGAGCGGGAAGATCATCGTGGAGAAGATCTGGCAGGACAAGGACGGCAACCGTCTGGACACCGCTCCCGAGGAAAGCATTACGTATGACGTCTACCGCTTCCATCACGAGCACGACTGGGGCGAATGGACCGTCAAAACGGATTCCACCGAAAAGGAGGAGGGCGAGGAAACCAGTACCTGCAGCCGGTGCGGCGAGGTGCGGTCCCGTCCGATCCCGCTGAAGAGCCACGATCTGGCGGTGAGTGCCGAAACGGAGCCCACCTGTACGGCTGACGGATCCCGGACCTGGACCTGTCAGAATCCGGAATGCGACGCCGGGGAGAACGGGACGCCCTATACCTTTACGGAGGTCCTTGACGCCAGGGGACACACGCTTGAGGAGACGGCCAGGGTCGAACCGGGCTGCGAGACCGACGGATCCGTCACCCTGACCTGCACCGTGTGCGGCGAGGAGGAGACCCGGGTTCTGGTCCGGACGGGCCACAGCTGGGACGAGGGCACCCGGATCACGGAGCCCACGGAGACCACCGTCGGGAAGATTGTCTACACCTGTCAGAACGGATGCGGGACCACCAGAACGGAGGACATCCCGGTTCTGCAGAAGACCTACAGGAATACCGGCATCATCGTGACGAACTATCAGTGGCCCGCGACTCCCGCCGGTGTGACCGACAAGAACAAAACGGCCCCGGACATCGAGCCCACCGGCCTGTTCCAGTACAAGGACGGGGAGTACTATGTGGTCTACCGCAGGATCACCGGCAAGTCCTACATCCAGCTGGAGGCAGGACCCGGACCCGGCGGAAACTGCAACAACGAGACGGTCCGTCTGAATGGAAACGTCATCGACGCGTCTTACTGGAATGGAAACGCCAAGGCGAACAGCATCAGCCAGGGGACCCTCTACCGGACCGCCAGCGGCACGTACTACGTGTTCGTGGACAACGACAGCAACAACGTGGAAAAGCCCGACGGCACCATCGGAAACAGCCGCTGGATCCTGCTCCCCTCCAATCAGGCGCAGCAGCAGGCGGCCTCGGAACGTCTCTCGTCGGCACGGGCGGCCGGATTATTCTCCGCGCAGGACGACGCCTCCGGAAACGGGACGGATGTAATGACGAAGGAGGAGTTCGACGCTCTGCGGCAGACGCTGGACAATCCGGCGAAAGGGAACTATCTGGAGAAGATCCTCTCCGACAGGACCCTCGGCGATCCGTGGCGGGCTGAGATCACCCTGTCCGATGTGAAAACGGAGGACGGGGAGGACTACCGCTTCTACGTGGTGGAAACCGCTCCCGCGTCCGGGTACCTCGTGTCCTACAAGGGACAGAACGAGGGCGTGACGGAGGGCGGCACCGTGCAGATCATCAACCGTCAGCAGCCGGAGGACAAGACCGTCACCCTGAAGAAGGCCGGTGTCAGCAACCTGAACGGAGGATCCGGCGAGGCTCCTCTGGCCGGGGCGGTGTTCACCGTCTACGAGGAGGACGGCAGGACCGTGGCGAAGGATTCCTCCGGCGCGGAGCTGAAGAATCTCACCTCCGACGGCGCCGGTCTGATCTGGAGCGGATCCATCGCGCCCGGAACCTACCGGATCCGTGAGACCGGAACGCCCGACGGGTACCATCCCCTGGGCGGCGACATCCTGATGACCGTGGGCGATACCGTGCAGGCGGTTCCGGACTTCGTGACCGGGAATCCCTCCGCGGTGTGCCGTGTGGATTCCGGCGTCGTGATCACCGTTGTGAATACGTCCGGATATGAGCTTCCCTCCACCGGCGGTCCCGGTACGGCGCTCTGCGCCCTTGCGGGAATCGCTCTTCTGACCGTTTCGGCCGGAGCGTTCCTCGCCGGGAGCAGAAGGCGGAAGGAAGACTGAGCTTCGGAACAGAGCGGGATTCCGTCCGGTTCCGTGAGTATGGAAAACTGAATAAACGGGGAGAGCGGTGAAGCAAGCCGCTCTTTCTGTTTGTTTGCGGTTCGGAGGAATTGCGCCAAAGTTCTACAAAACGTATAATATTGAATTTAAAAATAAGCTTGCAAAACACAAAAAGCACATGATGAAAAATCGGATTTTTTGCAATCGGAAGGGGTTTTTTTTCAAAATATGCCCGAAAGGGTTGCAGGAAAAGGGAAATCGTGATATAATGCTATGTGCATTTTACTATCCGTGACATCTTCGGCTGTTGACTGGTTTCAAAATTATTGATCTAAGCTATATAAAAGACTTCATATACGGGTCCCGGGAAAGGGTTCGGTCCGAAGATTAGGACGAGTTCCGGGGAACCGTATCGGTCGGACTGATGGATTGGAGACATCTATGAAAACGGGAATTGGCAAAAGAATTCTGAGTCTGCTTATGTCGGCGGTGATGTTCACCTCCATGGTCCTGCCGGCCGGAGCGGACTTTCTTGCGTTTGTAGAGACGGAACGGGTCCCCGGATCGGTGGAGCTGACGGACGCCGGCGGAACGGTGCGGATCAGCGGCGGTCCCGAGGCGGGAATCCCTGAGGACGCGGTGCTGGAGGTTCGGACTATAGAGGAGGACGGCGCGTACCGGGCCGCGGCGGAGAAGAACGCCGGGATCAGGGAGCGGCTGGAATACGCCCGGTTTCTCGACATCGCCATCGCGGACGCTTCCGGGGAGAGGATCGAGCCCAGGGCACCCGTGACCGTGCAGATCGCCCTGCCCGAAGACATGCCCGAGGGCGGGAGAGTGCAGCTGATCCACTTTCCGGATCCCTGCCCGGAAGAGGATCGGGAGCTGTCCGGGGAAGAGGAGCTTCTTCTGACGGCTGACCTGTCTGCTGACCTGTCTGCGGACCAGTCTGCGGACCCGTCTCCCGAGGGGGATCTTCTCACGGAGGACGAACCGGAGCTTCCGGCCTTCGAGCTGATCGACGCCGTGGAGGCGGACGGGATCCTGTCCTTCACCGCCGACGGGTTCTCCGTGTACGGTATCGCCGCCTATACCGTGGATTTTCACTGGAGCGTGGACGGGAAGTCCTTTGAATACAGCATGACCGGCGGCTCGGGCATCGGGTTCGGCGAGCTGGCGGAGGCTCTGGGCATCGTTTCGGACGATCCGGAGACCCCGGAGAACGAGACCGTCCTGTTCGCCGACGACATCGAAAGCGTGGAATTCAGCGATCCGGACCTGCTCCGGGTCGGAAAGACCGAGGCGGATACCACGGTAGGTGCGCTCATCGCCGAATGGGCGCTTCAGGTGGAGTACGGCTCCGGGCTGACGGAGGAGGAGATCCTCGCTCTGAACGAAAAGGAGATCCGCGGAGGCGACTGGGCCCTGATTTCGCTGAAGCCCTTCGCGTCGGAGGAACGTCTGACCGTGTCCATGAAGAGCGGGGATCGGTTTGAAATCCTTGTGACGGACGCGCAGCTTTCCGCCCGTGTGATGACCGCGGACGGAGAGGACTACATCATAACGGTGACCTTCGGACCGGAGGCCGGTATCCCGGACGGCGCGCGGCTCGAGGCGGAGGAGATCCCCGAGGGGAGTGACGCATACGCCGCATGTCTGGAACGGGCCGCGGAGGAGCTGTATCCGGAGGAGGTCGAGAATGAAATCCTCTTTGCCCGCTTCTTCGACGTCGTCATTCTCGCGGACGGGGAGAAGATCGAGCCTCTGGCCCCGGTGCAGGTGGAGGTGACCTATGCGCAGGCGGTCGAATACGGCGATTCCGCGCAGGCCGCCACGGTGCATTTCGCCGAGGACGCCTTCGAGGTCATTCCGGCCGAGCTGTCCTTCAACGGGGAGTCCGGCTCCACCACCTTCCTGTACGAGCAGGGCAGTTTCTCCATGATCGGCACGGTCATTTCCAACCCCGTCATCTCCGACGGCAAGTATTTCATGGTGGTGGTGAAGGAGAACGAGACCGCCTATGCGCTGCTCAACGACGGCTCCACCGTTCCGATCACCTACGACCGGAACAGCAAGGTCGTGACGTTCAACGACGCCGCGTATACGCAGTCGGCTCTCTGGAATTTCACCAAGGTGGGCAGTCAGGACTATACGGTTCAGGGAGAGAACGGCAATTATGTGACCCTGGCCTATGATCAGATGATCAGCTCCTCCTCCACGGCTCTGCGCGTGGTCATTCAGTCGGACAGCGACGGCGGATACAAATTCTACCATATCGCCGGTTATGCCCCGGACAAGGTCATTTCCTACGACGGAAACAGCAACGAATTCGTGGTGCGGGACTACAATTACGACAACGGGATGTCGACGGACAACGCCCAGCGCCTCTTCCTGGCCAGATACACCGTGGGCAACACCAGCGAGGTGGAGACGGACTACCCGGTCACCACCGGACAGGAGGTCGACCGCCCGGCACTGGACGACTGGCTCGAAGAGCTCCTTGAGAGCATGTACGACAACCCGCTCATGGGCGACGACGACTACGGCAAAACCGCCCAGGTATACGATTACCAGAACCGCATCTATCAGATCGACATCACGGCCAGATCCAGAGCGCAGGGCTTCGCGCAGGGCATCGACCTGGGCTTCCTGCTGGATATGTCCAACTCCATGCTCTTCCCGTCGAAGCTGACCAGAATCGGCTCCACCAGGCTGAATTCCGGCGCGCTGGACGCCATCGATCCGACGCATTCGGGCACGTATTTTGTCATCAGCAACGTACAGGGAACCGCTACCGTCAACGCCGTGTTCTACGAGGGCGGAACGTGGAAATACGAGGACGCATCCAAATGGGCGCGTCACCAGCGGGGAAGCAGCAACACCGATTACGCGATCGGCAGCTCCGACATCCGGATCAACACGGCCACCGACTCCGTCGTATACACGCTGTATACCGCCGATCAGCGGTACGTGGATTATGTGGACGCGCACACCAACGCGGCGGATGTGTTCGACAATCCCTACAACCGTCTGCACGACCTGAAGAACAGCGTCAAAACCGCCTTCAATTTCCTGTCCATCATCTCGGATATGAGCAATTCCTACGCCAACGCCGGATGGAACGGATTTGCGGGGTATATCTCGAGAAATGCCAGCGGAAGCGACCCGGCCTATTCCTTCAGCGCCTCCCTGCATCCTCTGACGACGATGACCGGCAGCGCCTATGATTCGCTGCTGAGCGGACTGTACGTGGGCACCACCGGCGGCGGCACCAGACCCGACCTCGCCTTCGAGGACGCCGTGACGAACATGGGATTCAACAGGAGCAGGAATCCCGACAAGTACGCCATCCTCATCACCGACGGCGCTCCTCAGGGCGGCGCATCCCCCAACGGGGCGGACTACCTGATCCAGCAGACCAAGGAAAAGGCGGAGGCATTGAAGCGGCAAGGGGTGAAGGTCGTCACCGTCGGTCTGAGCATGGAGCGGGTCAAATCGGGAGCCGAGCTGCTCAGGGATCTGGCGGACGTGGGACCGGACGGCGAGAAGATGTTCTATATGGCCGAGGACGGAGACGCGCTGTACTATTGCCTGATGGATATTCTGTACACGCTGATGGCGAAGGCCGGCATTATTTCCGACGTGTCCGATACCATCGACGACGCCTTCTATCCCGTGGATGAGAACGGACTGCCCCTGGAGCCGGGCGACTGGATCGACCTGAACGGTCACAAAATGAAGAACAAGAATCCCGATGTGCCTCACGGAGTGATCGGGAAGAACGGGGAAAACTGGACCGTGCTCTGGGAGAATCAGGAGATCATCTGGCCCGACAAGGAGCACCCCAACGGCTGGAACGGCAAGATCCTCGTCAAGGCAAAGGAGGATTTCCTCGGCGGCAATACGATCCGCACCAACGAGACGGACGCCGAAATCGATATGAAGAAGGCCAAGATCCACGGCGTCTACGGTGCCGAGGACCGGCTGGCGGATTTTGAGGACTTCATCGTCATCGAGGATGAGGACTATCTGAAGCCGAAGAAAATGAAGACTCCGTACGTCAACGTGGATGAGTTCACGCTGGATAAGCACGACACGGAGTGGACGGTGTATCTCGGCACGGAGGTGACGCCCCGGGATCAGCTTCTGGAGTTCTTCAACAATACGCTTGTCTACGAGGTCGTTTCAAAGTCGGCCGGGGATCACAGAAGGACCGCCGACAGCAAAATGATCACGGAAAACGGCTTTGTCGCGGAGACCATGGTTCTGAAGGACGTGGTCGGAGAGCTGAGCGGCGAGGCGTTTCAGACGCTGCTTGAGAACGGGACCCTCGATCTGCCCTATACGCGCTATAACGACTCCCGGTACGGCACGGACAACATCGGGACCATCACGCTGACGGTGACCAAAAACGGGACGGGAAGCGATTACGAGACTCATCCCACCGAGACCACCGGAACGCCCGTGGAGACCTACACGCTGAAGGTCGAGTACAAGCCCAATCCCGTGAACACCACCCCGGATTATCATACGACGCCCGGAGGCTCGCCCGGCGATCCCGCGAACAATGCGGAGGCCCTGAACACCCACAGGATCAACGTATACGCCAAAAAGCTGACGCTGGAAAAGGTGGATGAGCGGGAGAACCCGATTTCCGACAGCGGCGCCGTATTCCTCCTCTACCGGAAGGCGGAGGAAGGGGACAGCGCGGAGGATCTTGTTCCCGAAGCGGACGTTCCCGGGATCCTTCCCGCCGGAAACCGGTATGTGCTGGTCGAGACCCTGACGACGTCCGCCGGACGGGTGACGACGAGCGGCGATCTGAACAGGGCATACGAGTATTATCTGACGGAGTCCAAAGCTCCGGACGGATACAACCCTCTGCCCGGATATCTGAAGGTCACCGTCGATACGAAGGATACCTATACCCAGACCCTCGATCCCGCGCAGACCTCCGAAACGGCCTGGGATCCCTGGGTCCTGTCCGGATGGGTGCAGACGTCCACCATCCTGATCAGCGGAGCCGGCGGAAACGCGGAATCCGGATATGCCGGTCCCGCGGAGGAACCGGTCTATGACGCGGAAACCGCCTCCGTCAGATGGTGGATCAAGAACTATCCCGGCGTCGCGCTTCCCGCTACCGGCGGACCCGGCGCGGCCCTGTTCTCAATTGTTGGCGCGCTGACGGCGGGAGCGGCCCTGACCGTCGCGGCTCTTCGGAAAAAGGAACGGGACGAATAAGCATGTACGCAGCCTCGATCTGACAAAACAGGTCGGGGCTGCGCGTTTTCGGATGACTGACGGGCTTTGTCCCGGAGGAGGGAGGAGAGCATGATTCTGCTGAAATATGGGAACACCAATACGTTTCTCATTCCCGGCGGCGGGCGGTATCTGCTGGTGGATACGGACTGGGCCGGGACCCTGCCCGCCTTTTACAGGGCGCTGAAGCAGGGCAGAGTCCGGATCGGGGACATCGCGTACGTCATGGCCACCCACTGGCATCCGGACCACATGGGCCTGATCCCGGAGCTCATGCGTCAGGGCATCGGACTCCTGCTCCCCGACGTGCAGAGGGCGTACGTTCACGGCTCGGACGTGATCTTTGTCCGGGACGGGATCCCCTTTGAGCCCGTCCGGGAGGAGGCTGCCCGCGTGATCTCCTGCGGGGACAGCCGGCGGTTTCTGCGGGAGGAGCTGGGCATCGGCGGCGAGATCGTGTCCACCCCCTGCCACAGCCCGGACAGCGTGTCCCTGATCCTGGACGACGGGGACTGCCTTGTGGGGGATCTGGAGCCGCTGCCCTGGCTGGACGCCTATGGGGAGGACGAGGCGGCGCGGACCCGGGCGGACTGGGAGCTTCTGTTATCCCGCCGTCCGAAGCGGATCCTGTACGGGCACGCCAACATGCAGGTCCTCTGAGGATTCCCGGAGAGCGGAAAAACGGCGGGATTTCGGATTCTTCCGTCTCCGGGCTCGCTTTCGGGCGGGAAATGTGGTATAATCAGAGCGGGATCCGCGGCGGGGAGGCGTTCTGTCTCCGCTCCCGCGGGAATGAGACTGGAAACGGCGGAGGTCGGAGCCATGAGGATCAGACGGTTTGGAATCGGCGGAGCGGCAGTCCTGCTCCTTCTGACGGTGTTCGCGGCGTGCCGGAGAGGTCCGGGACCGGTTCAGATCGAGCCCGGGAACGCCGCTCCACAGACGACGGAGACCATATCGGATGCGGAGGAGAAAAAGCAGGAGGGACCGGACTGCACGGTGGTCCGGGGAGACAACTCCACAAAGGCTGTGACGGACGCCGCCGTGGCTCTCCGGAAGGCGCTGGAGGATATGGGCCTGACCGTGGACCTGAAGACCGACTGGGTGAAACGGGGCGAGGAGATCAGGCCCTATCCGGGGGAGATCCTGGTGGGCCCCACCAACCGTCCGGAGTCCGGGGAGCTGTATGCCCGGATGGAGGAGGCGGAGGAGCCCCTCGACTACCTGATCTCGGTGGGAGACGTCATGGCCGTGGCCTGCGAGGACGACGAAGCCATGGACGCGGTGACCCTGTTCGCGG
>Ga0256405_10003308_pt1 | contig 33621 bp, 23 predicted proteins | sample RumenRJG_02DNA_FD_189096 | JGI IMG/M metagenome (GOLD analysis project Ga0256405, IMG submission 189096) | Bovine rumen microbial communities from Lethbridge, Alberta, Canada - RJG_02 | ecosystem: Host-associated > Mammals > Digestive system > Stomach > Rumen | place: Canada: Alberta...
ATCTCCCTGCCCATCCTGGTACTCACCGCCGGGACGGACTTCTTCGAAGAGATGATACAGTACAATCTGGAGCCGTCCATCCCCAACCTGGAGTCCCTGAAGGCCCTCGTGGCCGTGCTGGAAGAACGCGGAGTGAAGGACTTCCCCATCCATATAAAAATGGACACCGGAATGCACCGGCTGGGCTTCATGACAAGCGAACTGCCGGCGCTCTTCGAATACCTCAAGGGCTGCAGCGCCGTTCGCGTGAAATCGACCTTCTCGCACTTGGCGGTGGCGGAAGACCCCGAACAGGACGAGTTCACCCTGGGGCAGATAGAGATGTTCCGGACGAACGCCTCCGCCCTCGGGGAGGCCCTGGGCTATAAGCCCATGTGGCATATCCTCAACTCCGCAGGCATCGAGCGCTTCCCGCAGTATCAGTTCGACATGGTGCGCCTCGGAATCGGCATCTACGGCATCAGCGCCCTGCCTTCCGTGCATCTTTCCCCTGTGGCTTCTCTCAAGGTCAAGATCTTGCAGATAAAGGAGTTGAAGGCTTCCGATGGAACTATTGGATACGGCCGCTGGGGGCACATCGCCCCGACGGGCACAAAGATCGCAACCATCCCCTGCGGCTATGCCGACGGGCTTGACAGGCACCTCGGCCGCGGAAACGCGTCATTCAGTGTCAACGGCCACCGCGCCCCCACCATCGGGAACATCTGCATGGACATGTGCATGCTGGATGTGACGGGGATAGACTGCGCCGTGGGCGACACCGTCACCATCTTCGGCACCGACCCCACAATCTCGGAACTCGCCGAGCGGCTCGGCACCATCCCCTACGAAATCCTCACCTCCGTCCCGAGGAGGATCGAGAGGGTTATCGTGAAACAAATTCCCTTGGGCTTACCCCGAAACTCTCAGTAAATTTCTTACAGAAATAAGCGGGAGAGCAGAATAGAAGCAGTTCAGACACTTCAGATATTCTATAAGTTCCGTCTTTCAGCATCTGTGCGGCATGTTTTAGTCGTATGTCTTCGATGAACTCCCGAGGAGTCATGCCTGTCAGTTTCTTGATCCGATTAGTCAGGGCTGTTTTTCCCAGATTCAGTTCTGAGCACAACAAAGCAATATTTACTTTTTCCGAAAACAAATTGCGCTCGACAACACCTATTGCTGCATTCAAAAACCTGGCATCCCGGACAGCCGTCACCACCCGCACATCCGATGACCCGGATTCTATTTCTTCATTCTGGTCATCAACATATTCAGAGACGATTTCCCTTATAACTGTTGCTTTATTGTAGATATCCTGAATATTTTCTATTCCATTCGTACGTGCACCAAAATCCTTGAAAAACCTCTCCAACTGGCCAATAATCAAGTTAAGCGGAGTTCGTACTTTATAAGACAGATTCACAAAGAATCTCGTTTTCTCTTCCTTCTCTTTCACTTCTTTCTCCAATTCGGCCGACAGTTTTTTTCTGGAGTATATATTATAAACTATCACACCTGCAGCAAATAAAAACAGAAGGATAAAAGAAATTATCGCAATCGATGTCCTGTACCACACGTTATTTATTGTGATAGGGATACTTACCAAAGCCTCGCCACCATTTGCGTCACTGATCCGTGCGCTGAAGACATAATCCCCGGGAGGCAGACTCATGTATGATATGCGTTCACCCATTCTGAATTCCCGCCATCCGTCATCCAGTCCGGCCATCTTGCACTGCAAAGTAACCGACTGTGCAGAAATATAGTCAAACGTCGCGGCGACGAATGAGATATTGTTTTCTGTATAATCAAGTACAAGTGCTTCCGCTGGTGTTTTCATTATGTCGTACCCGACAACGTCGCCGTTAACTTCTATTTTGTCGATGACTATGTTCAGTCTTTTTTTTGATACATTGACACGCCCTCCGGGAATAGACTCAACACCTTCATTCCCTCCTATCCAAACTGTTCCATCCGACAGAACAATGGATGTCCCTCCTCTGGCAGAGGCAAAGATCAAACCATTTGCCACCGAATAATTAAAACACTCCCCCTTCTTCGGATCCAGAACCGAGATGCCGGAACTGGTTCCGACAAGACACTTGCCATCATTGCATGGAACAACACATTGTACAAAATCATCGGCCAGACCGCAATTGGCAGAATTCCAGACCTTCGTCACGTGCCCGTTCTCAAAGAAAGCCGCCCCCCTACGCGAGTATGCAAGCCAATATCCACCACTCTGTCCAGGAGCGATCTGCGAGCAGGAAAAAGTAGGAGCATCCAGCTTGCGGATACTCCCATCAGAAGAGTATTCATAAAGGCCCATTCCGGCTATCAGGACCTTTCCATCAGGACATAATTGCAAGTCGAAGGCAGGATTATCAAACCCGGAGACTTTTCTGCTGACAGTCTTCTCTTTCACGGGATCAAAAAGGAACAAGCCCTTCGTACTGCCGAGCAGAAGAGTCTTTCCCCGCCGGATTATGGTGAGGATAAAATCATCACTATCGCCTGTCAAATGGTATCTGTGCATCGTACCATTTTTTATTTCGTATCTGAGGACACCTCCCCTGAAATCGCCAGCCCATATCGACTTTGTCTGCCTGTCATAGTAAGCTCCTTGGAACTTGATTCCTTCTGTTCCTTTGATTTTTTGCGCAGCATTGATCTTCCGGTCAAAAACAAACATCCCGTTTCCGTCCGTAAGAATCCATACTTTCCCGTCATCATCCTCCGCCAGTCCCCTGATGACATTCACACTGCTGGGAATAGGAACATGTTTGAAAGGGAATGATTCCGGGTTGAAGACATATACTCCGTGATAATATGTCCCTATCCATATATTATCATCTTTATCTACAAAAACCGAATAGACAGGCCGACTGTCAAGTTCTTCAACGTCAATCGTTTCTCCACTCAATGAACGAGAGATTATAAACAATCCGTTCGAGGTCCCGCACAGCAGGCTGCCATCCCGGAGAGAAGCAAAAGTCCTGACATTGTATATGCCGGAAAGTGCATTCATGCTCTCACGATTCAACGACTCGCCGGTCAAATGATTGAAAGCGAGTATGCCTCCCTCCTTGAGCCCGGCCCACAATACGCCATACCTGTCAATGAAAAGAGCGAGCACTTCAGAATTGCATTGAATCTCATTAACGACATCTCCTTTCAATGTCATGAAAAACAAAGAATCATTTTTGCTTCCGGCGTAAACCATGCCGTCATCGGAGATCAGCAGCGTACTTACAGAATACCCGGGAGGAAACTCATGAACAAGAGAAAAGCTTACACCGTCAAAATGGAACAGCAGATTTCCGGCAGCGTAAACAAGCCGGCCATTATTGACATAGAATGCAGAATTATCGACGGGCACTCCGGGCAAAGGGATTTCTTCCCGCAAAAACGTGACAGTGTCGAAGCGAAGGAGTTTTTCTTTAGTCAGAGCAAAAACGAAACGATGCCCGTCATAATATATATGATTATTGAACAGATTGTCGTACCTGCTTTCAGCATCATTTCCATTGTACCGGAACAGTCCTCTTCCGGTATTCATCCATATCGCTCCAAGTCCATCCTGCGAAATGGAAACTACTGAGGTAGAGGACATTCTTTCGAGCGAGGGAGGAGTCCAAAACTCCGCGCCGGACAATATTGAGCAGTATAGTCCGAGAACCAACAGCAAAGCATATCTTTTATCGACCATGTCGCAAATATACACAAACGGACGATTTTATAATATATTCCGAACGTTTTTTTATTTTGCATAACCTATAAATAATCAAATTTGCAATAAGGCCAAATCATAAAAATATGCACGCAAACTATTTACCACCAAAAACAACCATTATCAGGCTTGAATGCGCCAACATCGTTTGCCAATCCCTCATAACCAACTACACAATCGGATATGCAGGAGTTTGGGAAGAAGAGAATTTCCTTGATTTTATAATTGAGTAATGCCATGAAAAAGTATCGTAGATTTACAACATTGGCAATCATCATTGCTGCAATATCCTGTTCGAAAGAAGAGGAACAAGTTGGACCGGGGACAAATAATGAAGGGCATTACTCCGATGGGAGCACGGTTACCTTCGTTTGCAAGTCCACTGAAGTCACTAAGATAACAATTGGAGAAAAGGAATCCGATGGTTATTATTATGGTTTTTGGGCAGCAGGTGATGCTCTGGCCGTTTACAAGACAGAAGACAATTCATCTCTGGGTACGGCAGCGCTTGTAAGTGGAGCGGGAGAGAAAAACGCCTCATTCTCTTTGGAATCCAGTGTAGCTGACGGAACAAGCGTCCGCGTTCTTTATCCCGCTACGGCAACCTTGGGCACCAATGAAATCCCGACAGAGCAAAACGGAAACGCGGACATAAATGACCGGACGATTGCATATTCATCGGTTTTGTCCACATCGAAATCTGCACCTGTCAATTTTTCACTCACCCACACGGCGGCGATTTGCCGCGTAATAGTAGGCTCGGACAGTTTCTCCGGAGGAACCCTTAACCACATTATCTTCAGAAGTATGGGTAACGCCGTATCAGGCACATTTACCACCAATTTCAGTACTGGAATCATAACTCCTTCCACAACAGAGGATTATGTTAAAGTAAATGTAGGCAGTACACTGTCAACGACACCTCAGGACATATGGTTTACCTGCCTGCCCGGGGATTTTAGCGGTGCAAGCATGTATATTGCCTTGAACATCACAAAGGACGGAAGCACTTTTACTATTCCCGTAGCTTTCGCCGGCAAACAACTCTCTCCCGGAAAGATTACAGTATTCAATATTCCCGACCTTTCTGAGAGTAATTGCGTCAGCTGGTATGAACCGCACGATACGCGCATGATGGTACATCCTACGTACGCATACGGCGAAGCCAACACCTTCTTCATACAATGCAAGAGCGGCAGCACTTATACCGGAGCGACATATACTCCCAATCCAAGCATCCCGAACTCCGTTGCCGTAAGTATCAAAGCCAGAGGCGATTTCACGAAAGTCGTCAATCCGATAGGTTCCGAATTCGAATGGGCGAAGAACAGTTCCGGCACAATTTATACCATGCGCATGAACGGTTATGTCGGCTCCGACAAAGTCAACCCAAGGGATAATTTCACCTTCTCTTACGACGGAGCGACTACCGTCACCGTTTCCACCAAGGGTGCAGCCTATGCGGGTGCCCCCATTCTGCTGATGAAAAAGGGAGGAAAGACACTTTGGGCTTTCAACTTTTGGAACATCGCGGCCGATGGTACGACGGTAGATGAGGTTACCATTGATGGTTACAAATTCCTCAATATGGATATCGGACAAGCAACCACTCAGTATGCCACGTGGAAAGCGGCGGCAACCAACAATCCTGTATACCGCACAATCAACAAATATCAGTGGGGAAGGTTTGTTCCGGTATTTTGGGAAACGAATTGGACCGTAGACAATGCGGCCTCTTCAAAGGTAGGCAATATTCCCACAAAATGGGGACCTGTAAGCCTGGAAGAAGAACTGGCCAACCCTCTTGGAATCGTTGCCAACAAGACGCTCAATGAAGATCTGACATCATGGTGCTCCGACAATATCACCAGCGCCTGGGGCGGTTGCGCCGCAACCACCGGGACCAAAGCTGTCATGGATCCATGCCCTAAGGGCTACAGAGTCCCCGACAAAGATGCACTTGCCGCAATAAAGAACTCGTCCTTCACAACAGAGTCGACTTTAGGGTACGGCGGCATTTACTCGGAAGGGAACCTGTTCATTGCAAGTGGTATTATCAATGCACGAAGGACCTCTGATGCCGGATTGTATATAAGCGGTAGTGCAAACACCGGCACTCTCAGTCAGGGCATTTACTGGTCCAATTACAACGCAGGTCCAGGCACCAACACATCGTATGGAATTCAACTGGCATATTCCAACCCTGCCTTTAAAATTAACGTGATTAATAGCGGGAATCGTACAATTGCGGCATCAGTAAGATGTCAAGTCGATGAAAACAACAGGTAATATGAACCGCTTGAATACATTGTTCATTATCACGCTGACCCTGATATCACTTCCCCGGGTGCAGGCGCAATCTTCCTTTCCGTTGAAAGGAAAGGTTGCAGACCGCAACGGGGAAGCGGTCATCGGGGCCGCTGTAATCATCCAGAGCACAGGACACGGGACCACAACCGGTTTAGACGGATCATTTGAATTGAAGGAGCCGGTCAGTGACACTACCAGTATCCGCGTTTCCTCATTGGGCTATTCCGACGTAGTTCTGGTGCCAGGGAAAAGCCGAATGCTGAACATTATCATGGACGAAAGCAACACTTCTCTTGACGAAGTAGTCATAATCGCCTATGGCAGTACTTCGAGGAAGAATTATACCGGATCGCTGGTCCAATTGCACATTGAGAACTCTCCAATTTCAAATGCTGTTACCAACAATGCCTTTACCACGCTCAACGGGACTGCCCCCGGATTGCGTTTTTCGCAAAGTGGAGAATCCGGAAATGCCGGCAGCATGCTGATACGAGGGCAGAAATCACTGAGTTCAAGCGCAGGTTCCCCGTTAATTGTGTTGGACGGCGTCATTTTCAGTGGTAGTCTCAATGATATAGATGCCTCGACCGTCGAAAGCATGACGGTCCTGAAGGATGCCACTTCGCTGGCAGCCTACGGATCAAAAGCAGCCAACGGTGTCATCATGGTCACTTCACGAAAGGGCAAGAACGGGAAGCCCATAATAGGTTTCAGCACTCAGGTGGGAGTATCGCAACCGGATTTCAAAACAAAGGTCAAGTCACCGGATGACTATATAGAACTTGTAAATGCCGGATATCATACATCCTCCCCTATCTGGATGACAACGTTGCAGAAGTCAAATTGGATAGCCGGCCGCACAACCGACTGGTTCGATTACATAACCCGCACCGGAGTCCAGCAGAATTACTCAATGAATATCTCAGGAGCCACAGAAAATATGAACTATTACCTGTCCGCATCCTGGTACGACAACGACAATTACATCAAGGGGGACAACTACAACAGGACACTGTTCTCCGGGCGTTTCAATACGAAGATTACTCCCTGGCTGTCTGCCGGTGTCAATTTCAACCAATCGTTCAGCAAAAATGACGGTGTCCGTCCGAATTACACCAGTGCTATTCTCATGAGCCCGTTCAATTCCCCGACCATCTCTGACGGAAGGATGAGGAAATATACCGACGGACAGGAGACCGGCAATATAAATCCACTCTGGGACACTTTCAACGGGATTGACAACGAAAATCACCGCACCTCTACAATTATGGGCGGCAACCTCGAAATCAAATTCCCTTTTTTGGAGGGACTGTCATATAAACTTATCGGCACATACACGCTCACAAACTCCACTCTCAGGCGATTCGTTCATGAAAGCAACTTCGTCAACATCACTTTGGGAGAAGCCGGATATGATCCGCAGAACCAGACAAGTTATCTTGACCAGACCAATGGCTACAGGCAGACCGCAAAGAACACGAACTGGGTCCTTGACAATATAGTTTCCTTTGTCAGGACCTTCGGAAAGCACTATGTAAATGCGTCCTTCGTCTATTCCCGCGACAGTGCTGAATCTGAAATCGAGAAATTCAGCGGAAAAGACTTCGCCACGATAGGCAATACGAATCTGGGGTTCTGGGGACTTCGCTATGGCGCAGTGCAATTGATTGACAATATTTCATATACGCTTCATAACGATATAGGTTATCTGGCACGCGCTTTATATTCATATAAAGAGACCTACCATATCAACGCTTCCGTCAGGCGCGATGGCAGTTCGGTATTCGGAGCCAACAGCAAGTGGGGAATTTTCCCCGCAGTCGGCCTGGCTTGGACTATATCCAACGAAAAGTTTTTTTCTTCCGTTCCCTTTGTAAACAATCTCAAGCTCAAGGCATCCTGGGGAAAGAACGGAAACCAGACGCTTGCTCCATATGGGTCGCTTACAACGATTAATCTTGGGATGGAAACCAATATTGCGTATATCTTTGACGATAAAGTACAATACGGTCAGACCATCGGGTCAATCGGAAATGCAAATCTGGGATGGGAGTCTACCGAATCAGTCAATTTCGGTTTTGATCTCGATCTGTTCGATAACAGGATCCACATGGAACTGGACTCCTATTACTCCAAGACTACCGACCAGATATTCTCGCGCAGGATTCCCATTATGGGAGCCGGGAAGACCGCCCAGGTAACTACGATGGGAAGAATAGACAATCACGGTACGGAGATTACGCTGAATACGGTCAATGTAAAGAACCGCAAATTCAGATGGGAGACCTCGACAAACTTTGCATTGAACAGGAACATTCTTAAAGATTTAGGATATACAGATACCGACGATATTCCCAATAACCGTTTTCTGGGCAAGTCTCTCGGAGCCATATACGGCTACAAATGGATAGGTATTGTTCAGGATAGCGACACCGAATACATGAATGCGAACGGAGCCTCACCCGGCGATGCCATGTATGCGAACGTGGACGGCAGTGCTGACGGACGCATTACTTCAGACGACAGGACAATTCTTGGATACTCCAAAGACAATTTCCGCATCGGAATGCAGAATACCATTACTTACGGAAGGTGGCAATTGTATTTCATGCTGCACGGTATTTTCAGCGGAAGTGGTTTCGGTTATGCCGACAATACACTTGCATACCTTTCTTGGAACAACAAGGGACCGGTACCCCTCGACCATCCTTTCTGGACCGCAGAAAATAAGAGTAATACATATCCTGCACCCAGATTTTACGATGCAAAATTCATGGTGCTCGACAAATACGGATATGTGCGTCTCCAAGATGTCGTTCTGTCGTACACTTTCGACCACAATCTCCTTTCACGCTGGAGGATGGCATCACTGAAGATATTTCTTTCCGGCAAGAATCTGGCTTTCATCGCTCCTGGCTGGCACACCAGTGATCCGGAAGTAAGGAGTTTCGAAAAAGCACAACTCCCCAGAGTTTTCTCCGCCGGGATTAACGTTTCTTTTTAAATATGCCCGACATGAAAAAGAACTTATTAATCGTAACAGCCGTCATCACAAACCTGCTTTGCGCCTGCAGCAGTGATGAAGCTTTCCTTGCTGAAAAGCCTAAAACGAGATACACTATAGAATCCGCATTTGTCCAAAGCAGCCAGGTCGATGCGACGCTCGCATCCGCATACAGATATACCTGTCTCATGTTCGGATGGGCATACCCGAACCGGCCGGCGGCATTGCTCGGCGGTATCGGGTCCGATTGTTATGATGCCCTCAATGAGATTTGCGGATGGGGGCAGAACGGACAATCTCATTTTGAACGATGGTCCACAGACGATCTGACCACGGAACGGACCTGGGACATCCTTTATCAAACCATCTCTTTCGCCAACCTCACGTTGAGGGGTGCTGAGATGGTAAAATGGAACAGCAATGCCGAGAAGGAAGCAGCTACCGCACAGGCTCATCTGATCAAGGGCTTTGCATATCTGCGGCTTGGCGAATGCTGGGGAGGAGTACCTCTGGTTACAGAAATAATAGATGTAGTCAAGGACGATTATGTCAGGGCCTCCCGCGAAGAGATATACAATTATGCCATAGAAGAACTCAAACTCGCCGAAGCACAGATTTCGGAGTACCCGGCGCAGGACGGACGCCCCGGAAAAGGAGTATGCCGACATTATCTTGCAGAAGCATATCTGGCACTTGGTGTAGAGACCGGAGATGACTCATGCTATGCTACCGCTGTGAATTATGCAACTAAAACAATTGAAGCGCACCCGCTTATGACTTCCAGGTTTGGCGTCCGTGCGGATCCCTCTAACACAGGAACCAATAATGGCGTGCCTAATTACAAACCGGACGGAGACGTGTACTACGACCTTTTCCAAATCGGGAACTATGACTACAGCACCGGTAACACAGAGGCACTTTGGGTAATGCAGGCCATGGATTACGACACATTCCAAAGCACCGGCCTCACCGAGGACCATCTGTATGACAACACCCTCCCATACACATGCCATGCATGGTCCTGCGGTCCTGTATTCCGCGATATCAAATGGAAGGAAGAATTGCAGGAGCCAAATGCAAACGCATCTCCCTGGAATGGCGATGTCGACCAGGAGAAATATCCCGGAGGTTATGTCTGCGCATATCTTGGCGGAAGCAGCATCGGACGCGTAGCCGAGACATTCTACCTTTCCGACGAGATCTGGGCAGGGGCTTGGGAGGATGACATCCGCTACAACGAACTGAATTCTCCGCACCACATTGTTTGCGTGGACCGCGCACACAGCAGATACGGCACAGTTGTCACGAGGGATGACATAGATCCGATGTTTTACTATAACCTGTATCCGATGCATTCGAAACTCATCATGCAGGATGGCTGGGGATGGCATCCTTCCCAGGAGGCCGAACACATCCGCGAATACGGCAGGGATTGGTATATGGCAAGATCGGCTGAAACATATCTTTTGCGTGCCGAAGCATACCTGAAACTGGGGAAAAAGGATCTCGCAGCCAATGATATCAACGTCATACGTACCAGAGCGAACTGTGCGAAGAAAGTTACCGCCGCAGAGGTGGATATAGACCTCATATTCGACGAAAGAGCCAGGGAACTATGCTACGAGGAGCATCGTTGGCCCCAGCTGCTCCGCCAGGGCAGCAGCAAGAACGGAGGGTCGAACCCTGTCATGCAGCGAAGGATCAAGGAGCACGCCATGTATGTCAAAGACCAGCCAGTGAGTACCGGCGACATCCAATGGACACTCTTCCCTATCCCTCAAGTTTATATTGACATGAATACCGGTGCGGTTCTGGAGCAGAACCCCGGATGGGAGTAATAATTATGAAAGCACGTTTTACTTTTCTGATTGCACTTTTGGCTTTCGCCTCTTGCAGCCACACATCGAAGCCGGATGACCCCGGCAACGGTACCGATCCAACTTCCGGCACCGAAACAGAATTGCGGCCAGGGCTTTGCGGACTTGGCGAGCCGCTGATGTCGACCCACCTGAAAGCCTACAATGCTTCAGGCACATACACGGATATTAATAATTATTCCAATCGCTCTCTGGCCCTGATAGCTGCAATACACCCACGAACCTATCGGATGTGGTTCGACACTGGGACCACTTATGGGGGCTGGAAATGGAATGAAGTGCAGATGACAAAAGAATCCGACTTCTCCAACTTCGGAGTCGGCATAAAGGCCAGAACCCATCAGATTCTTGGAACCTTAAAGAGCAATGGAGTAGAAGAAATCACCGCAGTGGTGGGGTGCCTTCCCAGAGTGCCGTCGACAGCCGTCAATACTGCCAAGAATTATGTACCGAAGCCGGATTCGGACGAGTACAAGACCTTCATGCAATATGTGGAATGGATGTATAAAGCACTTGCAAAAGAATATTCCGAAGTCGATGTATGGGAGGTAGGCAACGAAACAAATTACGGGGCCATAAAATACATCGACAACGACAATCTTGACTACAATACGCTTGCAAGGATCATGTCGGATATGTTCTATGCCGCGAGGAAAGGAGTAAAAGCCGGAAACCCCGATGCTAAAACAATCACGTCCGGATTCGCCCCCATCTCAAGCTACAAGCTGGCTGCCGATGAGACCATTGGCACAAAAAGCAAGACCGTTCTTCGCAAATATGGCATAGAGAGCACCGCCGACTTCATGGAGCTGATATATAAATATATAGAAACCGGCCGTTTTCCGTCATACCTTGAAAAAAAATCGACCGATCCGGACGATTATTTCGACGGGGTGACCATCCATGCATACGACCTCGGATCATCTCTCGTCATTGCTGAATCCAGACACCCGGACGACTGGTACAACTCCGAGCCTATCAATACGAACGATCCTGATTCTACCGCTTTTACCACATTCCATTGGCTGAAAGCGATTGAGACAGTCTACGAAGTCATGCAGGAGCACACCGACTCCGAGAAAAGAATCTGGATAACGGAATTTGGTGTAACAACCCACACCAAACATCTTACCCAATCAGCGGAACCTCCAGTGGGACATCCCTATGCAATGAGAATGCAGCTCGGGAGCAGTAACTATGCCTGGTATTATACATCTGACGAATACGAACGTCAGCACGCATGGATCGCGGAAGAGTATATGAAAGCCTTGAACACCCTTGATTGCGTGCATACCTGCCACTTTTTCCGCCTGCACTCGCCAAATGCGGACACTTCATGGAGCGGCGGTACCACCGCGACAATGTTCGGGATCTTTGCTGAACCTGACGAAACTCTTGACAGGGGAATCAAACCAAGACCAATCGCTTACGCCATCCAGAAACTATATAAAGGGGAAGGCGACTTGGAGCAATTTGCAAGTTGGAATTCAATCAAATAAAAATAACACGTTATGAAACTATTGACAAACAAAAGCATTGCATTGCTTTTCGCGGCCACAGTCATGATTGCATGCGGAAAGAACGATGAAACAAAAAAACTTGACACCACTTTCAAACTGGATCCCACGGAAATCTCACTTTCCGCCTTCGGGGGCACTCAAACCGTAATCCTTGGCATTGGGAAAGATATCCAGAGTTGGGATTTTACACAGAATTCGAATGCCTGGTACACTGTCAACAAAAACAGTGACGGCATTTCCTTTACGGTATCTGCTGGAGAAAATGTCGAAACGAAACGTACAGCACAGATTGTATGCGTCGGCAACGTTTCCGATGGAACGACTGTAGAAGCCAGTGTCTCGCTTAGCCAGGATGCTCTTGCCGATGATCCGACGATAGCAGGTGCAACCAGCCTGAATACGGATGGCGTCAGCGCGAACTGCTACATTGTAAGCAAAGCGGGCACTTACAGGTTCATTGGCAACAGAAAAGGGAATGCCGAGAATCTGGATGCCATCCTCAATGCCGGTTTTGTTGAAATGGAAGGCGCACCCATCGAGCCTGCATCTGCGAAGCTGATTTGGCAGGACAGAAAGGGACTCATAAAAAACATTTTCTATATAGGCGGACAGATATTTTTCTCAACTGCAGACACTTTCACCGAAGGGAATGCATTGATCGCTGCCTTGGATGAATCCGGCAAGATTCTCTGGAGCTGGCATATTTGGCTGACAGATGAACCGGGAGAATTGAAACACGTCGGACAGGAAGGGAAAGAATTCATATTCCTCGACAGAAACCTTGGAGCGACCGCCGTTGCTACTGAAGCCCTTGCAAAGGAGCCTGAGGCTTATGGTCTACTGTATCAGCATGGCAGAAAAGAGCCATTGAGAGGAGGTGCCAACTGGGATGAAAACACGAAAACCGTGCTGCCTTTTTATGACGCTGACGGCAACGATGTATTTTTCTCGATGGGACCCGACAATCATACTGATGTTTCCGCTATTGACAAGGGCGTACAAATCGGTATTGAGAATCCCCTGACCATTTACTCCAAAGGTGACACCGATTTTAATCACTGGTCCGGCTCATACACAGTGGATGTATGCCTGAGTGAATTCAAATATTTGTGGGGCCGTTGGACAGGAGGACAGAAGGATTACAATTTGGGCAAAAAAACGATATTCGATCCTTGCCCTGCCGGATACATCGTGGCATCCGTGGGAAGTTTCATAAACGAATCTACGACAGCATCGGATCTGTTGATTCCGGCAGCACCATGGACAGGAGCATCAGATGCTCATGAATTCAGAAGCGACGCATTCGGACTTATGTGGAGCGGGCAACCGGTCACCACAGGAGGCAATACCCGTCCTTCGGCGCGCGCTTACGGATATGTCGGAGGAGCATGGAAAATCATCGGTAATGGTTGGGAAAACTGCATGTCGTTGCGTTGCCTGAAAGACCAGCAGTATTAGGAGAATAAAACAAGAACAATGAGGCATCTAGCTACTATTCTACTTTCCTGTTTCCTGTGCCAGTTCCTGGCACAGGGACGGGATATTACAATCCTTGATAAAGGCTGGGAAATAAAGCCGATTTCAAATAACGCCCCCAACGCTCCCCGCAAAGAAGTCTCCGTTCCGCATACTTGGAATGCACACTTTCTTGAAGGGACTGTGGAATACAACAGGGAAACAATGGTATACCGGCGCAATCTGTCAATATCAGCCGTTGGAGGAAAAAGGCATTTCCTATATTTTGAGGGTGTAAATTCAGTTTGCGAGGTATTTGTAAACCATCTTCTTGCCGGAGAGCACAAAGGAGGATATACGGCTTTCTGCATCGAGATTACGGATCTCGTCAAACAAGGAGAGAATGAACTGGAACTCTGGGTCAGCAATTCATATCGCTCAGATGTGATCCCGCTTCTTGGCGACTTTGTCATCTATGGCGGCATACACCGTCCTTGCAGACTCATAACGACAGGGCAGGAATGTATTTCTCCACTGTTCTACGCTTCACCTGGCATTTTTGCCGAACAGAAAACTGTCAACAAAGAGTATGCAGATTTGAATATCAAGACCCTTGTATCCAGCCACAACTACGAAGGCCTCATGGTTCGAACAACGATTGAAGATCCGACTGGCAAAGTAATAAAAGTGGATGAAGTCCCGGCCTCACCCGTGACGGAAATACCATTGCATCTGGAGAGCCCATCTCTATGGCAAGGAAAGGCTGCGCCGAACCTATACCGGATATCATCGGAACTGGTCAGGAGTGGTAATGCTATTGACAAAGTGGAAATAAGCACGGGCCTGCGCAGCATTGAAGCAGATCCCGAAAAAGGCATTCTTTTGAACGGAGAAAAATACCCGGTTTACGGTTTTGGCAGACATGAGGACGTCGCAGACAAAGGCAGCGCCCTGCAAATGAGTGATTATCTCAAGGACATGGACCTGGTCCTGGAATCCGGAGCGACGGCATTACGTCTGACACACTACCCTCACGGAGAACCAATTTATGACCTCGCGGACAAATACGGCATACTGCTTTGGACTGAAATCCCTTTGTGCGGTCCAGGTGGCGGAGTATTTGCAGGCTTCATAAACAGCGATTCATTCAAGCATAACACCATAGAAACATTGAAAGAACTGGTTTACCAGAAATTCAATCATCCTTCTATCTGCTTCTGGGGGCTGTTCAACGAATTGATTTATGATGATGGCGGAGGACGGTTCAAGGATTATGGAAAGCCTTTTGATTTTATTGCCGAACTAAACCGCCTGTACAAAACATTGGATCCTTCGAGGCTTACCACATATGCCCTATGTGAAGACGGAGCGCCGTTTCTTGGCACATCCGACCTGGTAGCATGGAACAAGTATTTCGGATGGTATAACCCTAACATGGCCGCAGCAGGCAAGTTTTTCGATGACGTAAAAGCTTCGAGCGGTGCATATCCTGTCGGCATCTCCGAATACGGGGCAGGTGCCAGCATATACCATCATTGTCAGCCCAAAGATTTTCCCGAAAAAACCGCAGCCAAGTTCCACCCTGAAGAAAGACAGAGCCAAGTCCATGAAAAGATGTGGGAGCTAATCAAAGCCCGCCCGTGGTTTTGGTGTTCCTTCATTTGGAACCTGGCCGACTTCCAGTCTGCCATGAGAAACGAAGGAGATACGCCTGGAATAAACGACAAGGGCTTGACAACATACGACCGGAGCGTTAAAAAGGATGCGTTTTTCTTCTATAAAGCTGAATGGAACAAAGATCCCGTATTGTATATAAGTTCCCGGAGATTCTCCAAAAGAACCGATGCTGAAACCGAAGTCAAGGTATACACAAACCAATCTGACGCCACGTTGTTTGTCAACGGCATCAAAATCGGCACCGCCAAAAACGATGGCATGAGCAGGATTGTCTGGCCGGATGTCACTCTTAAAAAAGGAGACAACCTTATTGAGGTAACGTCTGGAAAAGGGAAAAAGGCTCTACGCGACTACTGTATTTGGACGTTAAACTAAGAGTTATGATAAAAATAGGCATATTCTCCAGCGGGCTTGACACTTACTGGGCGCAATTCCATGGCCTACTGAACAACCTCAACGGCTACAGGACAAGGATTTCCGACAAAATCAGATCATCGGCCGAAGATGTCGCCGTCATTGACGGAGGGATGGTGGACAGTCCCGAAAAGGCAAGGCATACTGCAGAAGTTTTCCTGCAAGAAAACGTAGACATGGTGTTCCTTCACATGGCGACTTATAGCCTTTCTTCCACTATTCTCCCGATAGCCCAAAGATTGAATTGTCCCCTGATTGTACTGAACCTTCAGCCGGCCCCGGCAATAGATTACGAAGCCATCAATTCACAGGAAGACAGGGGCATAATGACAGGAATGTGGCTTGAAAGTTGCCAAGCATGTGCAATTCCTGAAGTTGCAAGTGTTTTCAAAAGATCCAATATCAGATTCGAACTTGTATCGGGATATCTTGAAGACAAGCAGGCTTGGCACGAAATATCCGGATGGCTGGCAGCGGCGAGGGTTTATAAGGGCATGAGGGAAAACCGTCTTGGCATTCTGGGCCATTATTACGGGGGTATGCTGGATGTATACACGGACCTCACCCGCCAAAGCGCTATATTCGGCACACATATCGAGATCCTGGAAATGTGCGAACTCAAAAAGTGGCGGGATAATCTTAGCGAAGAGGAAATCAACCATAAAATAGAAGAATTCCATGCTGTATTCAAGGTCTCTCCCGAATGCGATGCTTACGAATTGAGACGGGCGGCGGCCACATCGGCGGCCCTTGACAAAATGGTAGATAACCACAATCTCGGAGCTCTTGCATACTATTATGAAGGAGAAGGAGAGCTGCAGGATATCGCCACGTCGGTTATCGCAGGCAACACACTCATTACCGGAAGAGGCATTCCGGTTGCTGGTGAATGCGAAGTAAAGAATGCTCAGGCGATGAAAATCACAGCATTGCTTGGTGCCGGCGGGTCGTTCTCCGAAATATACGCTGCGGACTTCAAAGATGACATAGTATTGTTCGGACATGACGGTCCGGCGCACTTCAGAATCGCCGAAGGACCCGTAGGGCTCGTCCCTCTCCCCGTATATCATGGGAAACCCGGGAAAGGCCTTTCTATCCAAATGAGTGTAAAACACGGACCGGTAACGTTGCTTTCCGTCTGCGAGGGTCCTGAAGGAATCAGTTTGCTGGTTGCGGAAGGAGAGAGTGTAGACGGCCCCACTTTGCAGATTGGCAACACCAACAGCCGCTACCGTTTCGCATGCGGGGCGAAGGCATTTCTTGACGCCTGGGCTAAAGCAGGCCCTTCTCACCATTGTTCCATCGGGATCGGGCATTTTGCCGACACCTTGGAGAAAGTGGCTGCATTGTTCGATATAGGGATAACGATCATCAAATGAAAAGATTATTACTGGCAGCAATATGTTTTACCATGGCAGCCTGCTCAGGGTCCGTTTATAGCAGCAAGGAGTTCGCTATGCCCGGCATGCAGTGGAGGCCTGTCCCGCTTTGGTTCTGGAATGATGCAAGAATTGATGCGGACACGCTGGAACAACAACTGGAGCACATGATAAGTGACGACTTTTATGGCGGCTGCGCAATTCTTCCCTTCGGAAAAGGATTCCAGCCGGATTACCTGTCGGAAGAATACTTTGAACTGTACTCAAGAGCCGTACAAAAGGCCGGAGCGCTCGGTGCACATATGTCTGTTTACGACGAGTACGGTTTCCCCAGCGGAAGCATGGGGGCAATCAACGGCTCCGGCATTCCCACCTTCAAGAACAATCATCCGGGACACACAATAAAACGTCTGGTGAAAAAAGAATACAAGGTTGCCGGGCCTTCACTTTTCTCACAGATTATTTCGTCGGAAGGCAGACTTATGAGCCTGGTGGCCATGAATGACAGCACAAAGCAGATTATTGGGCTCCGCGACCACCTGATTGAAAACACGCTGGGCTGGGAGGTCCCGGCTGGAGAATGGACAATAATGGCCTTCAATTGCATTACGGACGGAGATCCGAATGTCGATTATTTATCAAAAGAAGCCGTAACATTGTTTATTCAGGATACACACGAGCAATATTTTCGCAGATTCGGCAAGGATTTCAGGAAAACCATTGTTTCTACATTTTTCGATGAACCGACAATGTACAGGGCCAACGGGCAGATTTGGACAGAAAACTTCAATGAGGAATTCGAAAAAAGGCATGCTTTTTCACCCGAGCTTCTATATCCTGCTTTATGGTACGACATCGGACCCGGCACTTCTGCAGCACGGAACCTTTTGTTCGGTCTGCGTTCAGAACTGTATTCAGAGGGCTTCATGGGCACTATAGGATCCTGGGCGCGGAAGCATGGCATCATGGCAACCGGGCATCAGGACCAGGAAGAAATCGCCAACCCGACCAGCGTCGCAGGAGACCTGATGAAAGTAGGCAAACGTATTCAAATGCCCGGCATCGACAAAATAGGCATCAGGCCTGGAACCGAGGATTACTATAAAGTGGTGTCCTCTTCAGCATATAACTGGGACAAGTCTTTTGTCATGTCTGAAACCTATGGGGCCTACGGCAACATACCCATGGACTCACTATATAAAATAGCCGTGGAGCAGTACGCCAAGGGGATCAACCACCTGATTCCTCATGCCGTCTGGTACAACGACAGAAAAGTTATTTTCAAGCCCGAGCTGTCATGGCGCAACCCCTTGTACAATAAAGAGTTACCAGAATTCAACCTGTTCCTTGCCAGACTTAATTATATATTGGCGAGACCCGGCAGGCACGTGGCCGACATCGCTGTCCTCTACCCTATCCAAACCCTTTACGCCGGTCATTATTTAGATGGGCCGCTTGGATGGTACAAGGGCGGTGTAGAAGTTCCGGGAACGGATTATCCCCTGATTTCGAGTTTGCTGACCGATGAAATAGGAGCAGACTTTACATATCTGCATCCGGAAGTTCTGGACGACAGGTGCTGCGTCAAGGACGGCCGGCTGGTAATGAAGAACAAGATCAACACCGAGAGATTTAAAGCCATTATCCTCCCTGGAATAAAAACCATATCAAAAAGCAATCTGAGAATTATCGAACGGGCATGGGAAAACGGTGTTGCCGTCATCTTTACGACACAGCTGCCCAGAGAGTCGGCAGACATAGACGGAGATAATGCAGAGGTTTGTTCTACCATTGAAAAAATCCTTGCCGGCAGTCATGAGGGCAGATATGCCGCATTCGTGGAAATGCCGGAGGCACCGTCCCTTGAAGCGGCGCTAGCACCTGTACTCGAACATGCCGATGTCCGTTTCGAAGGTCCCGGGCGGCCCTTCAATTACATACATCGCATAATCAATGGCAAGAATGTATGGTACTTCGCAAACCCTGGTTCAGAAACATCCGCACATGTCATCCGTCTTGACACAGCTCCTAAGCGGGTTCGGATGATGGATCCAAGGACCGGCTCTGTCAAGAGCGTCGATTTCATGGAAAGACAGGGTTCGGGAGTAACCGTCAATCTCAAGCTGCCCCCGGCACAGTCCGTATTTCTGGTAGAAGAATAGAATCGTAATTATGAAAGTCCGAACAGCATATTGTTTATACACCCTTATTCTGGCCATGGCATGTGCCTGCGGAAAAGGGGTTGAAGAGCACACGCCTGTTATCGAAGATGACGGCGTCACCATCTTTAAGGGAGGCTTTGCCAATACAAAGATTTCTTTGGGAGAGAAGGATGGATCATTCTACAAAGCACTATGGGAAGATGGAGACAAGTTAACAGTCTCCAGTGGTGGAGCGATTCTTGGCACTGCTGTCCTTATAAGCGGCATCGGAAGCAATCAGGGCACATTCTCCTTTCCCGGAACCATTGCGGATGGAACGGCAGTTGAATTGAATTATACGAGTGCCGGCATTACAGCCGAGCAAAGCAAGGCGTCCACCGACAAGTCATTCAGAACCACTGCAACTGCAGATGCCACGATATATGATGGCAATGCTGCTTTCACGCTCACGCACAACGTTTCTATCATTCGCGTAAACGTTGCCACAAATACCTTCTCCGGAGCCACACTTAATTCGGTAACTTTCAGTTGCGACGGAAAGTCCTTGAACGACAGTGACGGCGACTATGTCAAGGTATTTCTTACGGATGCGCCGACTCTGAGCAGCACAGCGCGGGAAATCATTTTTTCCACCAAATCCGCCGACTGCAGCGGGAGCGTGATAAAGCTTGACTTCGACTTCGTCCGAGATGGTGTCAGGAACACGGTCGCGACCGGCTTCATTGGTAAAGAGCTTGCCGCAAACAAGGTAAACACCTTCACAATCAACTCTTTGGAAACATTTGGCAGCGCATCTCCCGGCATATTCTCCGACAACCCTTTCTTCCATGATGACTACTCCATACGGAAGGAATTGTGCGGCATAGGCGAGCCGTTGACCACGACCCACCTTAAGGCATACAACGCCTCCGGACTCTATACGAATATCAGCGGCTATGCCGACAAGTCGGTAGAACTGATAGCTGCGCTGAATGCCAGTACCCTGAGAATGTGGTTCGAGCCTCTCGGCACGTATAGCAACTGGGCATGGAACACGGTCAAGATGACCAAAGAAGAAGATTTCTCCAACCTCGGAAGCGAGATCAAGACAAAAACTCACAAGATTCTGACAGATCTGAAGAATGCCGGAGTAGAAGAGATCACAGGACTGGTAGGTTGCTTCCCCAGGACCCCGTCAACGGCAGCGGCGGCCGGTGAAAGCGGGTATTTGCATTTCGTGCCTGAAATCGGAAGTGCGGAATACGCGACTTTCATGCAGTATTATGAATGGCTGTTCAAGGCACTCTCTACCGAGTATCCCGAGATTGACGTATGGGAAGTTGCGAATGAGACCAACTACGGCGGAATAACCTATGTAGGGAATACCAATCTCGACTATAACACCCTTGCCAGAATCAACGTAGATCTTTGCTATGCTGCTAAAAAGGGTGTCGAGGCCGGCAATCCCACCGCAAAGGTGATAACACCGGGTTTCGCTCCGGTATCTTCCTACAAGCTCGTTACCGACGCTGCAGTCGGGACGACGGCAAAAACCGTTTACCGCAAGTATGGCGTTGAAACCACTGCCGATTTCCTTGAACTTATGTACGGGTACATAAAAACAGGCGCCTATCCTTCGTGGACTGTGGCAAAAAGCATGAATCCCGACGATTTCTTCGACGGAGTGGCGATTCACACATACGATCTGGGATCATCCAGCGGTTCAGCCACCAGCAGGCATCCCGCCTCATGGTACGACTCTGAGCCAATCAACAGCAACGATCCGGATTCCACCGCCTTCAGCACTTTCCACTGGCTTCAGGCAATCAATACAGTGTATGAAGTCATGCAAGCAGGCGGCGACATGGAGAAGAAGGTCTGGATAACCGAATTCGGTGTCACCACACACCCGAAGCACCTCACCAAGTCGGCATCAAGTCCTGCCGGTCACCCACTTGCCATGAGAATGAAAATTGGAAGCGACGACTACGCGTGGTACTATACCTCAGAAGATTACGAACGCCAGCATGCATATATTGCCAGGGAATACCTGAAAGCACTCAACACTCTGGATTTCGTGCGGACCTGTCACTTTTTCCGGCTGCATTCACCCTCTGCCGACACTTCCTGGAGCGGAGGCACCACAGCGACCATGTTTGGACTGTTCGCAGAACCAGACGAAACTCTTTCAAGGGGCATGAAACCAAGACCCATCGCTTACGCCGTGCAGAGCCTTTACAAAGGAAGGGGCAACCTTGAGCAATTTGCCACATGGGAGTCATTACAATAACATAAATAACTACAGTATTATGATCAAACTAAAACCGTATGAAGCACCTGAATCATTCTTCATCGACATTATCCAGTCATCTGTGATATGCGGGTCCGGAGGTGCGGGACAACTTGAAGAAGAAGTCTTTATTCCACTTATTCCTTAATTCGGCACTATCATGAAAAAGTATTTTGCAATCGCAATTGCACTTACCATGGTATGTGCCTGCGGAAAGGAAATCGTTGAAACCACACCGGATCAGGCAGATTCAGGTGTAACGCTCTTCAGCGGCGGATTCGCCGAAACCAAAATATCACTTGGAGACAAAGACGGATCAGTATGGAAAGCCTTGTGGGAAGACGGTGATGCCCTCACTGTTAAAGTCGGAGGGGGAACCAAAGGCACAGCAACCCTTGTCAGCGGTGTCGGAAGCAACCTCGGGACTTTCAGTTATCCGGGGACCATTGCAGATGGAACTGATGTTGAACTGATTTACGAAGAACAAGCCATAGACGCCGAACAGAGCAAGGCTTCCACAGACAGGTCCTTCAAGACCTCAGCTTCTGCAAGTGCCAGGGTAGAAGCCGGTTCAGCCACCTTCACAATGACGCACAATTCCGCCGTCGTTCGCGTAAACGTGGCATCTGAGGAGCTTTCCGGAGCTACTCTTAACGCCGTTATTCTTCGCTGTGAAGGAGCAAACCTGAATGCAGATGACGGCGACTACGTACGAATTACGCTCACCGACACTCCTGCTCTCAGCACAACAGCTAAAGAGATAGTGTTCTCCGTCAAGGAGTATGACTGCACAGGAAAAGAAATTGACATCGCCTTCGAACTCACAAAAGAGGAAGAGAACTTCACTCTCCCGGTTGGTTTCACCGGTAAGGCAATCGTTGCAAACAAGGTGAACTCCTTTGTACTCGGGACCCTTTCGGAAGCATACTGCGTCGGCTGGTATGAACCGCACGATACGCGCTTGATGCCAGGCCCGGGATATGCATATGGAGATGCCAACACATACTTCATCCAGTGCAAGAATGGATCTACATATGACGGGGGAACATACACGCCTAATGATGACATCGATGACTCCGTGGATATCTCCTATAAAGCCAGGGGGGATTTCCGATATGTGACAAAGCCTTCGGGAGTCAGTTTCAAATGGTTCAGAAAAGGCACTGTTGACGAATCGGGAACAGGAACCGGTGCGATTTATACGATGCGTACAAATGGATTCCCGGCAAGCGTCGACCCCACGCAATTCAGCTTTGTACCGGATTATGCCAACTACAAGGTCACGGTAACGAATAACGGAGCTTATGCAGGATCTCCAATTCTTCTCATGGTAAAAGACGAAAAGGTGATGTGGGCATGGACATTCTGGAACATTGCTGCAGACGGAACCAGCATAGAGCCCACGAAACTGCACGCCGCCCCTGAGAAAAAAGTTATAACGATGGATATCGGTCAGGCCACGAGTAACTATCAAAGATGGAGAGACAATGGAGACCTTCTGGCCCGAACTATATTCAAGTACCAGTGGGGACGCCCCATTCCTGTTTTCTACGAGAACTACATGTCACTTAACTTTCCTGATGAATATCCGAAAGCGAACATTCCTGCTGTCGTAGGTCCATTGTCTGTAGAAGAGTCGATTCAGAACAGTGGAAGGTTGATTGTAGCCTCCAAAGAATCCGGAGCGACCCTCAATGATTGGAGAAGCACCCCGGATGGATCTCTATGGGGCAATCTGTCTGCCACACTAAATAACACCGGTACGAAAACCGTTTATGACCCCTGCCCCAAGGGATACAGGGTATGGGACCGCTTCACTACGAAAGAGGTTGTAGTCGGTCAAGCAACATGGGGTGACATAGTGACCATTAACGGCACCGATTACTATTACCATAGTACATACACAAAAACCGGAGCGGAGAGCTATTGGAACAGGAGCGGTTTTTACACCAGTACCACTACTACGATTGATAACGCTGAAACTCCGATTGGAATCACCGCCAGGGCTGCAAATGCCACCGCTAACCTGAATACACAAGGCGGGGGTATTTGGTGGACAAATCTTTGCACAAGCGATGCTGATACACAACCATCAATCTTGCTTGCGGACGGAGCCACTAACTTAAAAGCCAGTGATGGCTGGGGGACCGCGTATGTGAGTGCGGCCGGTTCTGTCCGTTGTGAGGTGGACACCTTCAACCGCTAGTATGCCACAGCAGAATCTTCATTATCATCCAACCCCTCGAATCCGCAGAGGGGTTGGATTATTTATTGTCTTTTTGTTTCTCTGCATCTCCCCAGCTGCTGCTCGTGAAAGGCAACCGCTTTGGCCCGAAGGGAAAATGCCTGACAGGCAGCCGCATCAGATAGCTGCAATGCATGAGAAAACCAAAGACAAATCATTCAATCCCGACGAACATCGCGGCCCATATCTGGAATGGTTCGAAAAACCTGCCGACCCTAACGGTTCTTGCATGATTCTGGTTCCTGGAGGTGCTTACCAAGGGACGGTAGACATAAAAATGGTGGAAGGCTGGTATAAAGGGCTTACCGCCCAGGGCACGCAATGCGTCAGCCTGGTTTACCGTACTCCCCGGCCAAAAGGTCTTCCAATCTACCGGACTGCCTGGGAAGACGCCCAACGCGCGGTGCGTCTTGTCCGCAGTCAGGCTCGCGAACGCGGACTGGATCCTGATCGAATCGGAGCACTCGGCATGTCCGCCGGAGCACATCTTGTACTGATGCTTGCGACCAACTCACAAACACCGGCATACAAGAGAGTGGACAGTATTGATGATATTCCCTGCAACATTGATATTGCGGTCGCTTTCTCTCCTGCATATTTAACTTCCGATGGAGAATCCGGCACCGCTGCAACACGGGATGGATACGGCCCGGATGTATATCTTAGCAAGGTTTTCAATTTTGACAGCAGCACATGTCCTGTCAGTTTGCACCATGGCGGCATAGATTATATTTCTCCTAACGGATCCACGATGGTTTACAGAAAACTGCAGCAGGCCGGCATTCCGTCGGAACTCCACTTATATCCGGGAAAGGGGCATGTCCCTTGCGGATTCGATAAAGCACTGGAGTTTTTGAAGCGGCAAGGTTTTTTTTGTCCGGAACGGCGTGCCATCGGCTCTTTGTTTATTCCCGAAGAGAACATTGTGCCCGGCAGGGTAGATGTAATCCGGTCCGTAAACGAAGACACGGATATCGAATGGCATATCCCGAAAAAATTGAGCACCGAGGCCATTCAGGTAATCTGTTGCGAAGCTGCTGACAGTACATGGAGTACGGCTGTACGGAAATACCTGAACTCGATTGGTCTGACTGTCGTCACCCTGGAATATCACTTGCCGCCGACGCGGACATCGCCGGCCTGGTACCTTCCGGCCTTGAAGGAAATGCAGAGAGCAGTCAGGATTGTCAGACGTGATGCTGCATCATATGGTCTGGATTCTGACCGCATAGGCATAATGGGCGCCTACGACGGAGCCTTTTTGGCAATGATGGGAGTTTCATCTTCCCTGCATAAAGCATATTATCCTGCGGACGCAACCGACAAACTTTCCTGCAGTGTACAATGGGGAATATGCCTGTTTCCAAGTTTTGGGCGCAGCGAAGAGTTGACGCCGGATTTCAGCTTCGATCTCAAGACAGCCCCCACACTGTTTTTCAGCAGCGCCGATGAGGCGGAGTCTTCCATATGCACGGTCGCAGCATGGGAAAAAATGAGAGCAATTGGTATACAAAGTGAACTCCATCAGATATCTTCTCCAGCAGACGTATGCAGTCCTGTATGCCTGGAGAGCATCAAGGAATTCCTTCAAACTTCAATGCAAATCATAGAATGACCAATACTTAAACATGAGCAGTGCTGGAAGAATACGGGCGGACGCTCCGCAATTTGCGCTTTATCTCCGCATCATTCCTCGCTCTTTGCATCGTATAATCCGACTGCAGCCCCATAAGCAAATCGGCAGAGAGTCCCAATGCAGATTCAACGAACAAGGCCGTTGCGGCTGACAAAGGCCTACGCTCGTTCAAGATATCATTTAGCATAGTATAGGGTATTCCGATGCGCTCGGCAAAGTCCTTTTGGGAAATTCCCCGAGCAATCAATTCGTCCTTGATAACTTCACCCGGATGAGTGGGAGTGAAATTCTTTTGTGCCATAGTGCCTATTGATAATGGTTTGACAATTCAAAAATGCTGCAGACAGTTACAATGACCTCGCCCTCTACACGCTCCGTTTGAAACTCCAATCTATATTTGTCATCGACGCGTACCGACTCTATTCCGGCCTTGTCCCCGGATAGTTTTTCATAGTTAAGGGAGTTGAAAGGGAACAAGTCCTCAACCACTTTGGCATTCTTCAAGATATTCACAACCTTTATGTACTTCTTTATCACCTCCGGCTGAAACCTATGTTTTTTGTCGGCCGTCTGATTGTAATAAAGGCTGGACAAGTATTCTTGCTTGAAAACTATCTGCATCGCTCAAATCTTTATGCAAAGATAAAAACTATATCCGAATAATACACTAAAAAAGTGTACTAATTTTGACTATTGTGTCACCCTCCCCTACGAAATCCTCACTTCAGTTCCGAGGAGGATTGAGAGGGTGGTGGCTTGTCAGGACCTGGAGCGAAATCCTCGAAAAATGCGACAGGTCAGCGGACATGACAAATCACATTTTCGGGAAACCGGTGTACTATTTCGTAAGGATATTCACTTTTGGAAGGTTTCTTCTGCAAACCGCCTCGACTTCCCGCACTATTTCCATGCAGCGTTTTTCGGGGATGTAGATTTGTGTTCCCGCTTTGAGAACGAGTTCCAGGGAAGAATATCCAAACTATATTGCATAATATTATATGTAATTTAAGCCATTTTAAGACTTTTTCACATAACATATTATGCGAATATGACATAAAGTAAAGCAAACTTTACTTAAACGGGTTCGCTTTTGGAAGTATTTTTTAATATCCTGCCCGAGATTATTCGTATTCTTTATACGGGTCCGGATCCTCGTAGCCATCCGCCCAATTGCCGTATTTGATGTTCCACTCCTCCGGATTGAACTGGGGCTCCCAAGGATTGTAGCCATCCGGCCAAGTCGGATTCCAGATATTTCTGGGATCCAAACCTTCAGATTCCTTTTTCTCTTTTGATATCAGGCGGATATCCTCCAGACGGATAATTCTGTCGGAAGCATCCATGGGAGGATCCTTGAGGTACTCCACTGTATAGCGGGCGTTGACCGTATACTCATATCTTGGCACATAATCAAAGCCTTCCAGCCTGTGCACTTTGATCCATTTCGTTTCGTCGCTTCTACGGACCAAATACTCTTTGTAGACGCCTTCTCCGACGCCTGCCCACTGCCTGGATGCTATAATCCATTCGTTGGATGAACTATCCTTGCACCCTTGTGCGATGGATAGTATAAGAAAAATGATAATCCAGCGTTTCATAACTAAAATAATTCTGTGTCTGCCATCTTCGCTTCCACCATCACCTCCAGAAGGACGGCGTCGGAGGAGCGCGGTGCGAGGATGAACGACGGGCATTCGGCGGGGATCAGGACGGTTTCGCCTTCGGTCGCGGTGAGGAGCCGTTCGCCGTCGGGGCTGACTTCGGGCGTTGTCTGGATCTCGAATGAGCCTTTAATGGATGTGTAGGCGATGCAGACTTCGGATTCGGCGTTGCCGATGCTGAGGACCTGCCTGAGATTGATGCGGTTCACCGTGAACTGTGGCAGTTGCAGCAGGGTTTCCACTCCCGGCACGCTGGCGGATTTAGCATTCGCCGCATCTCCGCCTGCCCTGCCGGACAAAAGCATCTCGGGATACTGGTCGTATTTGATGAAATCCAGCGCATCTATGATGCTCAGAGTCTCATCAAATTCATCTCCCATATCATTTCCCCATCCGCAGAGGCAGAAATCCAGCGCCGAAGATTCGCTGACTTCGACTATGGTCATCGGCCCGAAGGCGCAGTGCGGAGTGCCGGCAGGAATATAGAAAAACTGCCCTGCACGCGGCTCGAGGGTATTGAGCAACTTCACAGGATTGCCTTCCAGACACTCGGCATAGAGTTCGGAAGCGTCGGTATCGCGGCGGAAGCCTATCAGCAGTCGCGAACCCTTGCCGGCATCCGCAACATACCATAGTTTCTCCTTGCCCAGATGGTCGTAGCGGTCGCGCGCGGTTTCATCGTCGGGGCTGACGCGCAACGGCATCTTCCCCTCAACCTTTATCCTGCGTATCTGGAAGGGAAACTGCTGCCCCCAGCCGTCGAAAACGTGCTCGCCGGTCACACGGTCGAGATAAGTCTCCATCAAGTCGCCGAGAGTGCTTCCGGCAAGCCAGCCGTCGTGGACGAAGGTGTCGCGGTAGCCGAGATCCGCCAGACGGAATTCCTCGCTGCCCCAGAGGTATTTGTCTTCGATGCACGTAAGCCGGAAAGGGTAGAGTTTCTTTTCTTCCATAAATCTTTTCTGTTATCAAACGCGAAGTTAGTAATTTTTAATAACTATATTTGTATGTTATGAAACAGTTAAAGATGTTGGTTATTGCAGCAGGGGCGGTGGCCGCAGCCGCCTGCACCCCTAAAGAGAACGCGTTCAAATATTCAATCGATTCCTTCGCCGACCTGCGCATAATGCGCTATCAGGTGCCGGGATGGGACGGACTCTCGCTCTCCCAGAAGGAATATATCTACCACCTCAGCGAGGCGGCGAAGGCCGGGCGGGACATCACCTGGGACCAGTACTGCCGTTTCAATCTCCCCGTGCGACACGCCATCGAGGCCATATTCGCGGATTATTCCGGCGCCCGCGAGGGTCAGCAGTGGGAAGATTTCGTCGTCTATGCCAAGCGGGTGTTCTTCAGCAACGGCATCCATCACCACTATGCCGAAGACAAGTTCTTCCCTGCCTGCAGCGAGGATTACTTCGCAGGCCTGCTGAAGGATGTCTCGGAAGATGAAGGCCGATGGACCGGGGCGGAAGGCCTGGTCCTGACGAATCAGGAACTCCTGAAAGTCATTTACGACCCGGACATCTATCCGCAGCGCCGCTCTTCCAACAGCGCAGGCGACATTGTGGCCGAAAGCGCGGTGAATTTCTACGGCGAAGGCGTCACCCGCAAGGAAGTGGACGAGTTCTATGATGCACAGGCGCTTGCCGGCGACAGGCATCCGGTTTCCTACGGCCTCAACAGCAAGGTGGTCAAGGAGGACGGCAAACTCGTGGAGAAGAAATGGATGGTGGGCGGAATCTATTCCCCCGCCATCGAACGCATCTGCTCCGAACTGCTCAAGGCCCGGGAGTTCGCCGAGAATGAGCTGCAGAAATCCGCCATCGACAAGCTCGTGGCCTACTACCGCAGCGGAGACCTCCGCACCTGGGACGAATACAATATCGAGTGGGTGCGCGACACCCTCGGCACGGTCGACTATGTTAACGGTTTCATCGAAGATTACGACGACCCGCTCGGCCGCAAGGCTACCTGGGAGGGACTTGTCAACATCAAGGATGCAGCCGCCTCCGAGCGCACCGAAATCCTGAGCGCGAACGCCCAGTGGTTCGAGGATCACTCCCCCATCGACACGCGTTTCCGCAAGAGTGAATGCAAGGGCATCAGCGCGAAGGTGATCAACGCCGTGGCCCTTGCGGGAGCGACCTATCCTTCCACGCCCATCGGAATCAACCTCCCCAACGCCGACTGGATTCGCAAGGAATACGGATCCAAGAGCGTCACCATCGCAAACATCACCCACGCATACGACGCAGCAGCCCTCGAGCAGCCCAACAGCGTGCTCGCCGAGTTCGCCTGGAACAAGGCGGAAATCGAGTTTGCAAAGAAGTTCGGCGACACTATGGACGAGATCCACACCGACCTCCACGAATGTCTCGGGCACGGCAGCGGCCAGCTCCTCCCGGGGGTTTCCTCGACCGCGCTCGGCGAGTACCAGAGCACGCTCGAAGAAGCCCGCGCCGACCTATTCGGGCTCTACTACTGCGCCGATTCCAAGATGGTGGAACTCGGCATCGTGCCCGACAAGGATGCCTACAAGGCCGAATATGCCTCCTACATCCGCAACGGCATCATGACCCAGTTCACCCGCGTAGAACTCGGCAAGAAGAATACGGAAGCCCACATGCAGAACCGCAAGCTCATCGCCGAGTGGTGCTACGAGAAAGGCCTTGCAGACAATGTGATAGAAAAGCGCGTGAAGGATGGCAAAACGTATTTTGTAGTGAACGACTACAAGGCTTTGAGGGGCCTGTTCGGCGAATTGCTCGGAGAAATCCAGCGCATCAAGAGCGAAGGAGATTACGAGGCAGGCAAGGCCCTGGTGGAAACCTACGCGGTGAATATCGATCCTGATCTCCACCGCGAGGTGCTCGAGCGCTACCAAAAACTGAACCTCAAGCCCTATGGCGGATTCGTGAATCCCGACATCAAACCTGTCCTCGAGGCAGCCGGCAAGGCCGTCGATTTTGAAATCAGCTATCCCGACGACTATCTGGGACAGATGCTCGAATATGGAATAAAATATCGTACTTTATGAAAGGCATATACATTTTCCTGGCCGACGGTTTCGAAGATGTCGAGGCCCTTGGCACGAACGATGTCCTGCGCAGGGCAGGACTCATGACAACGCTCGTAGGCATAGGCGAAGAGCCCTTCGCCCAGACTTCCCACGGGGCCCTCGTGGGAGTGGAGGCCAATCTCCCCTTCATGGAAATCGACCATGAGGGCACTACGGAAAAGGACGTTCTCATCTTCCCCGGAGGCATGCCCGGCAGCAAGAGCCTCGCAGCATGCGAGCCCCTCATCAAGCTTATGCAGGAGCACTACGACGCCGGCGGCACCGTGGCGGCCATCTGCGCAGCTCCCGGCCTGGTACTCAGCCAGTTGAACGGAATCGCAGGCGCCGAAGTCACCTGCTTCGACGGCTTCGAACCGTATCTCGAAAAAGCCGGTGCGAACTTCTCTCCCAAGAGCGCAATCTGCTCGGGGCGCATCATTACCGGACGCAGTGCCGGATGGGCCCTCGAGTTCGGCCTGAAAATTGTGGAGAAAGTTCGTCCGGAGAAGGTGGACGAAGTGCGTCACGCCCTCTACCTGAAAACCGAATAGAATGGAACTCAGACTCGACAAATACCTCTGGTGCATCCGCGTGTTCAAGACGCGCTCGGAGGCCACCGAAGCCTGCAAGGGCAACAAGGTGCAGGTGAACGGAGTGCCCTCCAAACCCTCGAAAGAGGTGAAGGTCGGCGACATGCTCGTAATCCGCAAAGGGCCCGTGGAACTCACCTACCGGGTGAAGGCCGCACTGCACGCCAGGGTTGGCGCAGCGCTCGTTCCGGAGTACGCCGAGAACCTCACGCCCGAGGCCGAACTGGACAAACTCCACGCTCCGAAGGAAGTATTCTTCGTGAAGCGCGACAAAGGGACCGGCCGTCCCACAAAGAAAGACCGCCGCACTCTGGACGCGCTGTGGGATGCCATGGAAGAAGATTAAATACCTGATTATCATGAATTTTGCCTGGATAATAATGATAGTGGTGATGGTGCTCTCCCTGATAGTGCAGCAGACCCTCACCAGCCGTTTCAAGAAATACTCGAAAGTGGGCATCAGCCTCAGCGGTGCCGAAGTCTCCGCCAGGATGATGGCCGACAACGGCATCAACGATGTGCGCATCGGTTCGGTGAACGGACAGCTTACCGACCATTACGATCCTTCCAAGAAGGCCATCAATCTTTCCGACTCGGTGTACGCCCAGCGCAACATCGCCGCCGCGGCCGTCGCCGCCCACGAAACGGGCCACTGCCTCCAGCATGCCCAGGGCTATGCACCGCTGAAGTTACGCAGCGCGATGGTTCCCGTGGTCAGTTTTGCCAACAACACCGTGCAGTGGGTGCTCCTTGCCGGAGTCCTCTTTATAAACGTCTTCCCCGGCCTGCTGTGGATAGGCATCGCCCTCTTCGCACTCACCACCATCTTCAGTTTCGTGACGCTCCCCGTCGAGATCGATGCCAGCCGCAGGGCCATCGCCTGGCTGGAATCCTCCGGCATCGCCACCTACGAAACCCTCCCAATGGCGAAGGACGCCCTCAAGTGGGCCGCCTACACCTACGTCATCGCCGCCCTCGGCTCCCTCGCCACCCTCCTCTACTACATCGGCATAGCTAGCAACCGGCGGTAGGCCGCCCTCCGCTGCCGGGCAGTCATCTTGCTGTATATCAATGTTTTACTGAAAACAAATCGCCTTATTCCGGCGATTTGTTTTCAGTAAAATGCTATAGAACAATCACTTAGCCACCCGCATCATATTTACATTTTTTTGCTATATTTGTGAGCTGAATAGTATTTACTAAAACCTATTTAAATTATGGAATATAAAATCATCGTGCTGGCCAAGCAGGTCCCGGACACGCGCAACGTGGGCAAGGACGCAATGACGGAGGCCGGCACAGTCAACAGGGCTGCGCTTCCGGCCATCTTCAATCCCGATGACCTTCTCGCTCTCGAGCAAGCCCTCCAGATCAAAGACCAGAATCCCGGCACCAAGGTAGGCGTGCTTACCATGGGTCCTCCCCGCGCCGGCGAAATCATCCGCCAGGGGCTCTATCGCGGAGCCGACACCGGCTGGCTTCTTACCGACCGCCTCTTCGCAGGGGCTGACACCCTTGCAACTTCATACGCTCTTGCAACCGCAATAAAGAAAATCGGCATGCCCGACATCATCATCGGCGGGCGCCAGGCAATCGACGGCGACACCGCCCAGGTGGGCCCTCAGGTTGCCCAGAAACTCGGTCTCACCCAGGTTACATATGCCGAAGAGATCCTCAAGATCGAAGACGGAAAGGCCACCATACGCCGTCATATCGACGGTGGCGTGGAGACCGTGGTCGCTCCCCTGCCGCTCGTGATCACCGTGAACGGCAGCGCCACCCCTTGCAGACCCTGCAACGCCAAGCTCGTGATGAAGTACAAACGCGCCACCTGCCCGTCCGAAAGGCCTGCAGAGCCCGGAAAGTACGATTATCTTTACGAGCAGAAGCCCTACCTGAACCTCACCCAGTGGAGCGTCGCCGATGTCGACGGCGATCCGCAGCAGTGCGGAGGCGCAGGCTCTCCCACCAAGGTCAAGGCCGTGCAGAACATTGTCTTCCAGGCCAAGGAGAGCAAGACCCTGAGCGGCAGCGACGCCGACGTCGAAGGCCTGATCCAGGAATTGTTGAACGAAAAGATTATCGGGTAGAGCCATGAAGAACGTATTCGTATATTGCGAGATCGAAGGCACCAGCGTTGCCGAAGTCTCCCAGGAACTCCTCACCAAAGGACGCAAACTCGCCAACCGCCTCGGAGTGCAGCTCCATGCAGTTGCAGCCGGCAGCGGCATCACCGGCAAGGTGGAAAGCCAGATCCTCCCCTACGGAGTGGACAAGCTCTTCATCTTCGACGCCCCCGGGCTCTTCCCGTACACCTCCGCGCCCCATACCGACATTCTGGTGAACCTCTTCAAGGAAGAGCAGCCCCAGATCTGCCTGATGGGCGCTACCGTGATAGGCCGCGACCTCGGTCCGCGCGTCAGCTCCAGCCTTACCAGCGGCCTCACCGCCGACTGCACCCAGCTCGAGATCGGCGACTACGAGGACATCAAGACCCACGAGAAATACACCGACCTCCTCTATCAGATCCGCCCTGCATTCGGAGGCAACATCGTCGCCACCATCGTGAATCCCGAGCACAGGCCCCAGATGGCCACGGTGCGCAGCGGAGTCATGCAGAAGCAGGTTCTGGACGAGAACTACAAGGGC
>Ga0256405_10003309_pt1 | contig 33620 bp, 38 predicted proteins | sample RumenRJG_02DNA_FD_189096 | JGI IMG/M metagenome (GOLD analysis project Ga0256405, IMG submission 189096) | Bovine rumen microbial communities from Lethbridge, Alberta, Canada - RJG_02 | ecosystem: Host-associated > Mammals > Digestive system > Stomach > Rumen | place: Canada: Alberta...
CTGAGCAGGATAGCGACTGTCAATTACGCCAAGGGCCTTGATACCCTGATGAACATTTCCACGCCGATCCCTTCGGAAGTCCTGCTGAATGCTTTGAATGACAAAGGCATCATGGTCTCGTCAAAATCGACCTGCGGTTCCAAGAAGAACGAGGAAAACCGCACGTTAAGAGCTTTGGGTCTCGATGAGGACCATGCGATCCGCATCTCATTCGATTACACCAATACCATGGAAGAGGCGGATTACTTCTTAACACAGTTAAAGGAGATTTTAGATAAATATGCATGAGATAGCTTACGATCATGTCGTGGTGCGTTACGGTGAGCTTTCCACCAAAGGGAAGAACCGCAAAGATTTCACCAGGCAGCTGACAAACAATATCAAGAAGCGTCTTAAAGACCACAGCGCTTTGACGTACAACACTTTGCATGACGGTCTTTTCATCAAACTCAACGGTGAAGATTATTCCGTGATCCGCAAAGAGCTCAAAGATGTCTTCGGTTATTCCTATTTTTCCGGTGCGATCCGCGTCGAAAAAGACATCGATAAGCTCAAGGAAGTCACCCTGTCTCTGGCGGAAGGCCATAAGGCAAAGACATTCAAGATCGCTACGAAGCGTCATGACAAGTCTTTCCCGATGCGTTCCGATGAGATCAACCGGGCACTGGCAGGAAACATCTTGCACAACAGCGAACTGCTGGTAGATGTCCATGAGCCGTATCTGATGATCTATGTTTCGGTCGATAAGGATTACATCTACGTCATGGATGAGAAGGTGAGAGGAGGCGGCGGTTATCCTACGGGCATCAACGGCATGGCTATGGTCATGATGTCCGGCGGCATCGATTCGCCGGTCGCAGCCTACATGACGATGAAGCGGGGTCTTCGCATCGAATGCATCCACTTCGCTTCCGAGCCATACACCTCCAAGCAGGCCCTTGATAAGGTGCTGACGCTTGCGGAAAAGCTTTCCGTCTGTCAGGAAGAGATCAACGTCCATATCATCCCGTTTACCGACTTGCAATTGGCGATCTACAAACATGTGGATGAGCCGTACTGCATCACAATCATGCGCAGGATGATGTACCGCATCGCGGATGAGATCTGCAAGCAGAGAAAGATCAAGGTCATCACAAATGGCGAATCGATCGGCCAGGTCGCATCGCAGACCCCGGAATCGATCAGCGTCATCGGCAAGGTAGCCGATACTTTGATCCTTCGTCCTTTGTGTATGATGGATAAGCTGGAGATCATCGACATCGCCAAGAGGATCGATACCTATGAGACGTCGATCCTGCCGTTTGAAGACTGCTGCACGATCTTCGATCCGAAGAATCCGGTCACCAAACCGAAGCTTGACAGATGTCTGCATTATGAAAACCTCTTCGATTATCAGATCCTGGTCGATGAGTGCGTGAAAAATGACAGGATCGTAAATGTATCTTACAGAAAGAGAGATGAGGAAGATGAATCTTTATTCTAGCCGCCGTCAGGCGATCTTGAGATCTTTGCAAAGCAATGCTGCGATCCTCTTGTTTTCCGGCAAGGCGCCGATGCGCTCGGAAGACGAGGCTTATGACTTTTCGGTCAACCGCAATTTCTACTATCTGACAGGTCTCGACAGGCAGGAGATGGCACTGCTGATGCAGAACGTGGACGGCGTATTGAGAGAAACACTGTTCATATTGCCATACGATGAATCACTCGCCAGATGGGTCGGCGGCAGGATGTCACAAGAAGAAGCGACGAAGATCAGCGAGGTGAGAGATGTCAGAGATCTTTCGGAACTCGATGAGACGATCGCGTCCTTGCTCAACCGCACGAGAAGAGACAACGGTTTCCGTTTCTGCCTCGACTTATGGCACTATACGATGGGCCAGGAAGAAACACCTGCCTTGCGTTATGCCAGAAAACTGAAAGACAATTATCCGGCTTTGCAGATCAAGGATATCTATCCGGTCCTCACCAGCATGCGTCTGATCAAGGACGAATATGAGATCGCCTGCATCAAAAAAGCCATCCATACGACGAACCTGGGCATCCGTCAGATGATGCGCACTTCCAAGCCGGAACTCAACGAGATGACGATGGAAGGCGTCTTCAACTTCGTACTTGCTCAATCCTTGTGCCGTGATACGGCCTTCAAGACGATCGCTGCTTCGGGTATCCGGACGACGATCTTACATTATTCGGACAACGACCAGGTCATGAAAGACGGCGATCTGTTCCTTTGTGACCTCGGTGCGACATATGATCATTATTGTGCCGATATCTCCCGTACCTTCCCGGTCAACGGCAAGTTCACGCCGAGACAAAGAGAGATCTACGAGATCGTATTACAGGCTCAGAAGATCGTTGAAGAACACGCCAGAGTCGGTGTCAAGGTCCGTGAACTCAACCAGCTGGTCGTCGACTTCTATAAGAGCGAACTGCCAAAGCACGGCCTCAACGAAGATGTCAGCGAATACTACTTCCATTCCGTATCCCATCACCTGGGTCTGGACACCCACGATGTCGATGGCGGCATGGGTGCGGTGCTGCAGGCAGGCAATGTCATCACCAATGAACCGGGCTTGTACATCGCCAATGAGAAGATCGGCATCCGTATCGAAGATGATCTTCTGATCACGGGCACGGGCTGTGAGGTCTTATCCAGGGAGATCCTCAAGGATCCGGATGAGATCGAAAAGCTGATGAGAGAGGGACAGTGAAAACTGTCCTTTTTGTTTAATTTACCAAAAAAAAGCGGATGGGTTAAAATAGGGATATGAAAAGAAAACATTTTTTATGTATACTGATGATCCTGATGCTGTGCTTAAGCGTGTCCTCCTGTGCAAAGAAGAAAGAAGAACTTCCTTTGCCGGAAACCGATGAGGGCATGCGCGGACAGCTGGGTATCGATAAAAACATCAACGAAGCTGCGATCGACCGCTATCTTGGAAGAGATGATGCGGTGTATCGCGACATGCGTATGCTGGTGGATGAAGCGGACTATGAGGCGATCGGCGGTGATTCCTATCTTTCCGGTTATGTGAAGGGTTTTGAAGTCGTACCGTATCCTTATCTTGTCAATGTCAGCGGACTTCCTGATGAAGTCGGCACGACCTATCAGGGAAACACGCTGTTCACCGAAAACGCGGATGGGACCTACAGTCCCAATTATGAGGAATCCTACCACATCCTGGAGTCGCTGTTTCCTAAAGACAAGTACATCTTCCTGATGTGCGGCGGCGGCGGTTATGCCGGCATGACCAAGAAGCTTCTGACGGCAAGCGGCTATGACGAAAACAAGATCTACAACGTCGGCGGTTACTGGTATTACGAAGGGGAAAACAAGGTCGAGACCTTCTATGAAGAAGACGGGGAAAGACATTACGATTTCTCCGATGTCGACTATCATCCGATCGTATTTGAATCTCTGACACCGCTTCCGGGTTATGAGGAAAAGGAAGGCGGGAAAGAAAAAGAAGATCTTCCAAGCGATACTTCTTTCATTGAGATCGAAGATGCCGATGCATTAAGAAAGATGGAAGAAGAAAACAAGACCTTCTTGCTGTATGTCTATCTTCCGGGCTGTTCGAGCTGTGCTTCGTTCAAGCCGATCGTGAAAGAATTCAGTCAGGCCAACGATATCGACATCTATGCGGTCGATCTCTCAGTGATCTTCAAGGACACCAATTCCGTAACTGAAAGGGTCTCCTATACGCCGTCACTGTTTGTCTATATCGATGGTGAAGTCGCGGGATATCTTGATCCGGGTTCCGATGCGGATCTTCCGTACTATCAGACCCTGGAAGGCTTGAGCAGCTTCGTGGCGAAGTATCTGGATGTGGAAATCTTAAAGTCTGACACTTTCAATGAAGTCTCGGATTGCGAATCCGCCTGTTCCATTACCGGCTAAATCAAAAAAAGAAGGCTAGGCCTTCTTGCATAAACGTTCATAATGATCCGTGAGCCTCTGATTGGCCTCGCGGATCTTTTCTTTATCGACTTTGCATTGTCTGCGGTCGTAGGTAAACAAGCCATTGACCTCACCTTCGACGTCACTGATCTGGGTCATGATATAGCCGACTAAGCCGTTATCGATGGAAGGGAGGACCATCTTTTCATGCATATCGATGATCTTAGCGGTGAGCTCTTCTTCGCTTTCCGCTTTTCCATAGCCCCAGGCTTTCTTGGGATTCTCGCTCATCTGACGTATGAATCCGCCGCATTCCGATAATAATAAGAGCTTTTCTTTGCCTTTGAGGACTTTGTTTCTGAAGTAGATGTGATAGGAATCAAAATCCGAATGATCATCGAAGAACCAGCCGGAAGTGGAATCAAAGAGCCTGTGCGGATCGAGCTTTTTCAGGATGTCATAGGTCTTTGATGCGGCCTGCTGGCCCCAGCCTTCGTTGTAGATCGTATAGCCGATGATGCAGGGGTGAGATCGTAAATGTTCGATCGTTTCTTTGCAATGGCGCAGGAAGAAGTCGTAGCGCTTCTGATCATCGATCGGGCAGGACAGATGTGTCAGGCCGATGGTCGGAAGTATCGTATCTCTCAAGAACCGGTACGGTCCGTTATTGACCATATCCTGTAAGACCAGGATGCCATGCTTATCACAATAGTGATAGTAGGCTTCCATTTCCACTTTGATGTGTTTTCTTAAACAGTTGAAGCCCATCTCTTTGATCGCCAGGATCTCTTTTTCGTACTCTTTCGGGTCTTCCGGCAGATAGATGCCTGATTCAAAGTAGCCCTGGTCGAGCAGTCCGTTCAGGAACAGGGGTTTGTCATTCAGAAAAATCCTCTGATGGCCGTTGATCGTCTTTGTCCCGATCTTGCGAAGGGCAAAGTACGAAGAGATCGCATCGTTATTTGTTTTGACGGACAGATCATAAAGATACGGATCTTCCAAAGACCACAGATGTCCGTCAGGGATATCGATCGTGATGTCTTTTTCCTTGAATGTCTTTTCAAAACCGTCAAAGCTGACGTGGAATTCTTCGCTTTGGGATTCGATATGAAGCTTCAATGTGTGATCGTCGGTCTCAATCTTCAGATCATCGATGCCGTTTCTGTCATAGCTTTCGATCCAGACGCTCTGCCAGATGCCGGAGACCGGCGTATACCACATGCCGGAAGGCTTGGCAGACTGTTTCCCATAAGGATAGAAAAGATCGAGGTCATCTTTAACGATGACTTTCAGTTCGTTTTCTTTTTCAAGAAGATCGCTGATCTCCATGGAAAAAGGAAGGTAGCCGCCTTCGTGGCGAAGAAGGAAATGATCGTTGAGATAGATATCGGCGATCTGATCGACAGCGGAAAAATGCAGGATGACTTTATCGTTTTCGTGCACGAAATCTTCATCCAAGGAGAAGCTTTTCCGATAGATCAGTTCATTCATCTCTCCTTCATAACCGGAAGCCTGAGATTCCGGGGGAAAGGGGACCTCGATATCATGCCCGTTGAGATCCCAGGTCCCGCAAAGGGAAAAGAAAGGGTCTCTTTTCAATAAGGGTCTTGGATAATATGACTGGTATGCGTTCATACTTTTATTATAGACCGTATATTTCGTAAACTGAAAAAGCACACTGCTTCATGTGTTTGTTTTATGCATGTTCTCAGCTTCTTTTCTGCACGCTTTGGCAGGATCTGAAAAGCGATTGATGAGCTTTGCGGCAAAGGATAGAATAGAACCATAGAAAGAAAAGGGTGGTTTTATGGCAGACAGACCGGAAACGACACTGTACATGCTGATGTCGGTCGATGGGAAGATCTCGACCGGCGCGAGCGATGAACTGGATTTTGACAGCGACCTCACTTTGATTGAAGGAGTGAAAGAGGGTCTTTTCCAATACTATGAGATCGAACAGACGACGGATCTGTGGTCTTTCAATACCGGCAGGGTACAGGCCAAGATCGGCGTCAATGAAAAGCCTCTGCCGTCAAAAACACCGGTCTCGTTCGTTTTATGGGATAACTCTCACCTTAAAGAGAGCGGCGTGCGATATTTCTGCGCAAAGTCAGAAAACTTCTATCTGATCACCTCAAATAAAGACCATCCGGCCTTTCATGTCGATGAAGAGAACCTGCACATCATCTTTCAGGAAAAGCAGGATCTGTCTGATGCTTTGAAGATCCTGAAGGAAAGATATGGCTGTAAAAGACTGACGATACAGTCCGGAGGAACGCTCAATTCCATCCTGCTGAAAGAAAAACTCATCGATCACGTCGATATCGTTGTCGCTCCGCTTCTTGTGGGAGGAAAGGATACGCCAAGCCTTATTGACGGTCTTTCACTCTTGAAAAAAGAGCAGCTTCATGAACTTTGCGCATTGAAGCTGACCGATTGCATAAAACTGAAGGATTCCTATATCCGGCTGACTTATGATGTGATCTCTTGATTCAAAGGAAAGATGATATGAAAAGAAGAGTATTGTTTGTGTGCCATGGCAATATATGCCGCAGCGCCATGGCGGAATATATATGTAAGAAGTTAAGGCCTGAGATCTGCTGCGAATCGGCAGCCGTTTCTTATGAAGAAGAAGGCAATGACATGTATCCCAAGGCCAGACGCTGCCTGGAACGGCACGATGTGCCTTATGGAAGACACCGGGCAAGAAGGATACAGAAGAAGGATTATGACCGCTTTGATGAGATCTATGTCATGGATGGCTACAATATGTCAAACATCTTAAGGATCATGGATGATCCCGAAGACAAGATCAGAAAGCTTCGCCCATATGACATCGAAGACCCATGGTATACGGACAACTTCGATAAAGTATTCGAACAGATCGAAGAGGGAATAAAAGAACTGTAGATCGATCCTCAGAATGTGAAAGGCTCTGATCGATCAGAGCCTTTTTGAATGATAGACAGGTTTTAAGGGATCAGAAGACGCCGTTTTCCAGATCGCAGTCATCCGAAATGTCGCCGTTTTTTCTGTCGATCATCTTTAAGAATGCGTCGGCCTTTTCTTTTTTCATGGGTTCATATCCTCCTCATAGATGATCTGATGTCTTCTATCTTCAAGCTGATTATACTATGAAGCATTACGGACCGGTCGGAATTCTATATGAGTCGGGGATCGTATTTTTTTTGATGCAGAAAAATATGTTTATTATTTGTTGACAGTCATATGAACCTCTGATATAATCAAATTACCATAAAGGAGGTGTGCTGTTATGGATACGAATTCAAATCATGTATATCAGCTGATCTTTGGCAGCCCGCTGATATCGGAAAAAGAAGTGCTGCCGGTAAGAATTTATGGAGGTTTAAAACAATGTTAACTTTATTGATCATGTTGGGACTCATGTCCTTAGGCTTCAGCCTGTTATTCTCGATCTTAGGTCTGTTTATCCGGGTCGCTTTCTATTTTTCTCCTTTCTTCCTGCTTTATTATCTTTTAAGGCCGAGAAGAAGGATCAGAAGGTATTACTGGTAAAATGACAAGATACTATTTCAAAGAGAACCTGCATTTCCTGTATGCGGACGGTCAGCTCTTCGATGAGAATGAACAGACCGTCTACTCTTATGAGAACCAGACGCTCTTCCTTCCAAGGATCGATCTGTACAAATACGGCAATTACATCGGTCATGTGCAGAAGGAGTTCACTTTCTTCTTAAGAAGATATGGACTGGTCTATGAAGGGGAAGAGGTCGCTTCTTTGAATCAGGAATTCTCTTTCTTCAAACCGGAATTATTCGTTGAAGGTCTTGGATGGAGGGTGCAGGGAGATTTCTTCGCCTTGCATTATTCGATCTATAATGAAAACGATGAACTGATCGCTGCTGTGGATCAGGAACTCTTCCATCTGACACCGCACTACTATATCGATATCTACGATAATGAAAATGAAGAGCTGATCATATTGCTGATCATCGCGATCAATCAGTTCGACAAAGATCGCTCGGCTGCAGCCAGCTCGTCTGCGCACAGCCACGCTTCGCACTAAGGAGGAACTATGTCAGTCAAGATCATACCCGGGACCAATATCGCTTACGGGGACAATAAAGATGCTTTTTCGGTCTTGCGGCCGATGATACAGATCACGGGAGGTCTGTCCTTGGGACAGATCTGCCGGATCACGAATCTGCAGTCTTCGACCATACAGAACTGGGTAAAAAGGGGCTTTGTCCCGAGACCCGAACACAAGAAGTATTACGAAAGGCATCTTTCCAGGATCTTACTGATAAGCGCCTTGCGTGACTGCATGAACATCGAAGATATCGGTGAGCTGATGGTATTGATCAATGGCGATACCGATGATGAGGGCGATGATATCATTTCCGAAACGGCTTTATATGACGTATTCTGCGAAGCGGTGCGGGAACTCGATGAAAGATCGCTCAACATGCAGGAGATCGAACATTGTATCGATGAGCTGGTCCTGCATGAAGACAGAAGCGCTAAAGAAAGACTGTCGATGGCTTTGAAAGTCATGGTCTATGCCTATCTTTGCGGCAAATGTCTCAAACAGATACAGCTGAATCTTTCCAGATTGAGAGGTGAACAAAATGAATATGAAAAACAACAATAAAAAGATCGGATTCAAAGCGGCGATCTTCATCATACTGACGATCTTCCTGCTTGTATTCTGCCAGTACATCCTGCTGGTCCCGTTCAATCTGCATTCACCGATGTTTGCGATCGAACTCTCCTTATTCCTGCTGGGACTGTTCTTCTGCTTCAGCGGCGGCAAGGTAAACGGAAAGAACGTGATCTTCAAGACGAAGGATCTCTATGGTCCGATTGCAGTATTGCTTCTGTTTCTGATCGCCTGCCTGATCGGCACGCCGTATACGGGCGGATTGCATAACTACAAGAACCAGTCAAAGATCACGGAAGTGGAATTTACTTCGATCCCGGAATTTGACAGGACACAGGTCCAGCTGGTCGATAAGAATACCGCCCAGCAGTTGGGCGATCGTGTCTTTGGTACGTTAGGTTCCGATGAAGTCTCACAATACCAGATCGGCGATGACTGGGTACAGATCTCGATGAACGGCAATCTGTATCGGGTGACACCGATCGACTTCGGTTCTCTGTTCAATTACTTCGTGACCAGGACCACACCGGGCTATGTGCTCGTCGACTGCAACAGCGGCGAGGCTAAGCTTGTCCGTTACGAAGGTCTCAAATATATGAAATCCGCGTATTTCTCACACGATCTGTACAGAAGGTTCTTCTTTGCCGATCCGTGTGCACAATACGGAAGCGCGAAATTCGAACTGGACGACGAAGGCAAACCTTACTGGATCGCTCCGGTCTTCAGGACCACCTGGGTCAATAAGACAAGGGATGTCAAAGGCATCATGATCCTGGATCCGGTGAGCGGAGAATGTACCTATTACGACAAAGGATCGGCACCGGAGTGGGTCGATAACGTCTATCCGGTCGAAGTCATCTATACGCAGTTTGCCCAATCCAAGAGATATGAGAACGGACTGTTCAACTTCTCAAAGAAAGGCATCGTCGAATTTACGGATGATTACGCCTATCTGCTGTTTGATGATGACGTCCACATCTATACCGGTGTGACGAGTGTCGGCAAGGACGAGTCCAATGTCGGCTTTGCCTATGTCGACTTGAGAAACGGTGAGATCTCCTATATCCGTAAGGCAGGCGCCGAAGAATATTCGGCAAGAAGCTCTGCGGAAGGTGCATTGCAGCAATACCATTACTCGGCGATCTTCCCGTCCATGGTCAATGTAGCCGGCAGACCGACCTATTTCATGGGTCTGGTCGACTCGGCAAATCTGATCAAGAGCTATGCGTTCGTCAGCTATGAGAATTACCAGAATGTCGCGACCGGCGCAAGCGTGGAAGAGGCATATAAGAACTATCTGAATCTCTACGAAAAGGGAAACGAGACTTCAGACGAGGAAAGAAAAGAGATCGTCTTCACAGTTTCCAATACCGAGCACATCGTAAAGGATGGCAACACCCTGATCCTGTTACTTAGTGATGAGGGACAGATCTACTTCTATGACGTATCACTTGGCGATCTGAGGGCTTCCTTCATCAAGGAGGGCGATCAGATAAAGGCGATCATCGGAGACAGCGGCAGGATCTACGAATTCAGTCAGATCATATCCTGATCTATGAGGGCCCCATGGGCCCTTTTGCGTTGTATAATCATCTTGATGGGATTCTGGGATCTGTTTAAAAGCAAGACGATCCACGAGGGGGAGGTCGTCGACCTCAGGGAACGTTACCGCGTCGATGAAAAAAGCGCGTATGACGGTGTTCCGACGGTCTATTATGATGTGCTCCGTCATTCCGACAAAGAGAAGGTCGGAACGATCGACTTGCGTCTGAATATCGAGGGAAACATGTATTATTATGGCCATATCGGCTATAACATTTTGAAAGCCTTTCGAGGCAACGGCTATGCCTATCATGCCTGCCTGGTCCTGTTTGATATCGCCAGGAACGAATTCGATATGGATGAGCTGATCATCACCTGTTCGCCGGACAATATCCCTTCCTATAAGACATTAAAGAAACTGGATGGGGAACTGATCGAACTGGTCAAAGTGCCGAAAGGCCATCCGCTGTATACGATCGGTGAAAAAAGCAAATATATCTTCCGTTACAGGATAAGATTGGATCGCAATGACCACATTTAGTGGCCATTGTTTTTTTATTCGGTTATAATGGTGGATGGTTTATGCTGGAAGTCATACTTTTATCAGTCGCCCTGGCGATGGATGCGATGGCTGTATCGATCGTCAACGGCATCAAATACCGAAACTATACAGATAAAGCGATGTTTCTCGCTTCGTTTTCGTTCGGTCTGTTTCAGGGCCTGATGCCGCTTCTTGGCTATCTTGTCTTCTCGCCGTTCATCCCGTATATCGAAAAGATCGATCACTGGATCGTTCTGATCGTCTTATCGGCGATCGGCATCAACATGATCAAGGAATCTTTCGATAAGGAAAACATCGAAGAAAGGTCCCAGGATTTCTCTTTCAAGATCCTGATCTACGAATCGATCGCAACAGCCATCGATGCCTTAAGCTCCGGCGTCGCTCTAGAGGCCTTCCCGATCAGTCCGTATCTTTCCTGTTTTCTGATCTTTGCGATCACCTTCGTGATCTGTCTGATCGCGCATCGTCTCGGCAGAAGGATCGCACTTCTTCTGAAAGACAAGGCAACGATCATGGGCGGCGTGATACTGATCTGTCTTGGCATCAAGACGGTATTGGAACATCTTGGCATCATTTAAAGAAGGAAGACTATGGAATTATTGAGAGATATGAATGAAGTCCTCTCGTATTTGAGAGAAGGGGAAGTCGTCACCTGCAACGGCAAGGATCTGTTCGTATTGAAAGGCGAAAAGGTCTGGCGCTATGCGGAAGGGACCCGTTTTCCTATGAGCCTCAAGGATTTCACGGAGCTGTATATGAAAAACAGATTCTATCTGTACGAAGAATCTGTTGAGATCGATGAAACCAAGGATGAGGCGTATTACCGCTACTATCGCAAGTGATCATCTGTTTTTGAAAATGAGACCTAAGGCAGCTCCCGAGACCCCGCCGATGATGTGGGTGATCTGCGAGACGTTGTCGGCAGATAATATGCCGTTGTAGATCTCCTGACCGAGCCACAGCAAGGCAACCAGGATCAATGTGATCGGGATGCCTTTTTCTTTTCCGGTGATCGACGCCAGCAGGATGAAGGCAAAGACGACGCCGCTTGCCCCCAGAAGCATCACATGCGGCTGTAAGATGTTGTGGATGATGCCGGTGACGACTGCCGTGGTCAGCACGACCGTGATGAGTTTATCATGATATTTTTCTTCCAGTATCGGTCCCAATAAGAGGATGTAGAGCATATTGGAGATCAGATGCTGCACACCGCCGTGTCCGAATACATGGAAGATCAGCCGGACATAAGTCATCGGCGACAGCCAGGAAGAACCGTAGGTCGAAAAGACCAGGACGGTGGACTTGCCGGCCGTGAGAAAATCCAGAGCCAGTGCGGTCAGACAGATCAGCACGAAGCTCATGGTCAGAGGTGCGTTCATATAAATAAAAAATTTCTTTCTTTTTGCCATAGTCTTCCTTGAATTACAGTTTTTATTGTAATTCTTTTTGTTAGATTAATCTATGATATGGCAGATCGCACGATGTTTCTTCAGACTAACAAAAGCAAGTTTGTCATATAATGGTTTCAAATGAGGAGGTCGCATATGGATTTATTGAAGATGCAGGAAAAATACGCTTATACGCTCGCCCGCGTGGGCCTCAACGTTCAGAAAGGCCAGACGGTCTTAGTGGAAGCGGCGATACAGGGGGCTTATTTCACGCCGATCTTTGCGGAAGCCTGTTATAAACTGGGTGCCGGCAACGTCGTCATCCACTATCTCGATGAACCGAATCTCAAAGTCGCGGCAAGATACAGAGATCTGCAAGATGTGAGGAAAGTCGAACCCTGGGAATCTTTGCAATGTACGCAATACCTGGATGAGGGAGCCTGCTATATAAGACTGGAAGGCGTCGATACCGCTTTGATGGCCGATGTGAAGGAAGAACAAGCCAATGCGATCTTCGCTCATACCGATGCGATCCGCAACATCATGCGAAAGGCATCGAGAGAAAAACACTGCCAGTGGTGCATCGCCATGGTCCCGACGAAGAACTGGGCCGACCAGATCTTAAAGGATGTAAAGGAAGAGGAACGCTATGAAAAGCTCTGGGAGCTGATCCTAAAACTGTGCTACATCGACGAGGAAAACGATGTCGTCAAGACCTGGGAAGAAAAGAATGCCAGAAAAAGACAGCTTGGTGACAAGATCGATTCCTACAATCTCACCAAGTTACACTATACGGCATCCAACGGCACGGATCTGACAGTCGAGCTGACACCGGATTCCAAATTCGGCTTCGGCAAGCGCAAACTGCCGGAGAACTATGTGCGTTTCAACGCCAATATCCCGACCGAAGAGATCTGCACGACACCGGAAAAATACGGCACCAACGGCGTCGTCTTTGCCTCAAGGCCTCTTGTCTTAGGCGGCAAGAGCGTCGAGAATTTCGGATTCCGTTTTGAAAACGGCAAGGTCGTGGAAGTCATCGCCAACGAAGGAAAAGAGATGCTGGAAGCTCTGGTGAAGATGGACGAGAATGCCGGCTATCTTGGTGAAGCGGCATTAGTCGAATATCATTCGCCGATCTCGATGTCGGGCGTCGTCTACTATACGACTCTGATCGATGAGAATGCCTCCTGCCACCTGGCTTTGGGCAGAGGTCTGAACAACGGCAAATGTTCCGATCCGAAATATACCTTCAATGATTCTATGATCCACATCGATTTCATGATCGGTACCAGCGATATGCATATCGTGGGTACGACAAAAGACGGGGAAGAAGTCGTCATCTTCGACAAGGGCGATTTTGCGATCTGATAAGAGGACTGCTGAGGCAGCCTTTCTTTTTGGATTGAAGAATGCCTGGCAAAAGAATAAAATGGAGTCATGAGTAAGATCAAAACATCACTTGTTTTAGAAGGCGGCGGCATGCGCGGTGCTTATTCCGCCGGTGCTTTGGCCTGGCTGATCGACCAGGGTATCGAATTCGACTGCTGCTATGGCATTTCGACAGGTGCTGTTCATATGGTTTCTTTCCTGATGAAGTCGAAAGAATTCCTCTATGAACTTCCGGTCAATAAGATCACCGATCCGCGGATCGTGGGCATCCGCCCGTTTTTAAGATGCGGCAGGATCGTAGACTATGACTATCTTTTCGATGTGATCCTGGCCAAAGAAGAGAATTATGACATCTCGCCTTTGAAGGATTGCAAAGACGGGCAGATCGGCTTGTATTCTCTTTCCAAGGGCAAGACCTTCTATCATTCGACAAAAGACATCTCGATGAAGCTTCTGGAGGCTTCGACCTCTTTACCGATCCTGGGCACGATCGTAAAAGAAGACGGCGAAGAGTATCTTGACGGCGGCATCACCGACATGATCCCGATACAGAAAGCGGTGGATGACGGATGCAAGCGCCACCTGATCATCACGACCAAACCGGGCGATTATGAAAGAAAACCGGCAAAGCCTTTCGTTGTATGGCTGATGAAGAAATCCTATCCGCAATGTGAAAACATTTCTGAGGATTACAAGATCCGTCACATCAACTATATGAAGCAGATCAATATGATCAAGGACCTTGAAGAAAAGAAAGAAGCGGTCTACATCTACCCATCCAGACATTCCAACGTCACCAGGCTCGGCGGTTCTTTTGAAGAACTCGATGCCTTGTATAAATTAGGTTACAGCGATATGGAGAACAGAAAAGAAGAGATCCTTTCGCTTTTCAAGAAGGATGAATAAAAAGATCTTTTCCATCTGCCTGATTTTTCTGATCCTTGCAGGATGCAGTGATCCGAAGATCCCTGAAGAAGAAAAACAGCCCGAAGAGGCCGTCATCGAAAGGGAGGAATACATCGCTCCTGTGAAGGATGTTTTTATTTTCGGCGAACTGCAGGAGGAACTGAAGGATAGGATCAAAAAAGCCAACTGCAATTCGGATTATGAGAACTACCAGTTCAAGATGCTGTCAAAGGAAGTCTATGAAGGCGTTTTGAACGATATCGACGGCAATGAGATCAAGCTGGATCAGATGGAGGAATTCTATCTTGAAGTCGTTTCCGTGGACTGTTCCCATTGCAAGAAACAGTTAAGCGTCATCAACAGCCTTGTCGAAAACGTACAGAGGCCTTTCATCCAGTATTTCAATGTCGGGGAAAGGGAAGACATCCTTGCGATGTATGAGGAACAGGGCGTCACTGTTTCCGATCAGCTGACGGTGATCTGCCATGACGATGGATTTGAAGAGTATCTTCGCTATGATCTGGGCTTGAAGATGTATCCGACGATCATCTGTTTCAAAGACGGCAAAGTGAGTTTTTCCTGCGTCGGGGAAGCGGACAAAGACTCTTTTGAACAGCTCACAGCTCTTGGCTTTGATGAAGTCATCGATACATCGTCACTCTTGGACGGTAACGGGGAGTCGCTTCTTGAAGCATCAAGAAGCACGGATGATCTCTGGAACGATCTGAGCATGGAAAATCAGGAAAAGATCCTGGAACTTGATAACGATGATTATACCAAAGAGCTGACTCTGAAACTGATGGGCAATACCGTCGACTTCTCCGACATACAGAAGTCACAGGGCGACAGGTATATCTCACAGGTCGATGATTTTGAAAAATATGAAAATGAAAAACTGATCCTTCTTTATACCTATCTGCGGGACAATTCGGAAACGGAAAAGGTGAAGTTCATCAATGAACTCATCGATCAGGATGACGGCAACAGATACATCGTCGTTCTGGTGGAGGGCTTGGAATCTTCCTCTTTCGCTTTGAACAATATGGATGTTTCTTTCCATTGTCCGGTCGTTTCGGTCTTGGGAAGGATGCCTTTGGATTTCTTCAACTTCGGTCTGGTCTCATATCCGACAGCTGTCTTTATCGATAAGGGGACCTTCACCGGCGGTTATTCCAATATTGAGGATAAAGAAAAGTTTGCCTTGAGCAAACTCCTGTTCCTGGGCGATGAGTGCATCGCTTATAAGAAAAACAACTAGATATCAAACGGATAGCCGTGCGGTTCGCTGACAAAGGAAAGCGTTTCGCCGCTGATCGGATGAGTGAATGTGATGCGATTTGACCATAAAGCGATCTGCTGACCGGCGATCGCTTTTTTGTTGTAGCGCTGATCGCCCCATAAAGGATGGTTCCTGGAAGAAAACTGGACGCGGATCTGATGGGAACGGCCGGTATGAAGATAGACTCTGATCAGAGCCAGGTTATCTTTCCGTTTCAGCACCTCATAATCCAAAGACGCCTGTTTTCCTTTCGGATCGACTTTTACGGTATTGGTGCGATGATCTTTGAGCAGCTTGTCTTCAAAGTGGCCGTTATCTTTCAAGCCGTTGTCGCAGACGACCGCGAGGTATTCTTTTTTGAAACTGTGTTCGCTGATCTGCTTGGACATCCGGGCTGCCGCTTTGGATGTTCTGGCGAAGACACAGACGCCGCCTACGGGACGGTCGAGACGATGCAAAAGACCGAGGTAGACATCCCCGGGCTTGTTGTATTTTTCTTTGATGTATGCTTTGGCGATGGAAAGAAGATCTTCGTCTTTGGAAGAATCTTCCTGCATCGGCACGTTTGCCGGTTTTTCTACGACCAGCAGATGGTTGTCTTCAAAGATGACTTTCACTTATACCACCTGGTCGTCTGCCCGCAAGGAAGCACATATGGACTCTCGTCGATCGCGATGCCGATCTCGTCAGCTTCGATCGTACCGGTCAGGCCTTTCTTCTTACACCAGACATCGAGCGTATTGTACATGACGGTGGAAGAATAGCCGGTCGTATAGGTATTGATGATGAAAAACGAAGGATCATCGCTAAGAAGCTGCAGACAGTTTTCGATCAGCGGGTTGATCTTGTCTTCGAAGCGGAAAAGTTCATTGTCCGGACCTCTGCCGTAGGAAGGCGGGTCCATGATGATGCCGTCGTACTTCCGGCCTCTTCGTATCTCTCTGGCGGTGAATTTCAAGGCGTCATCGACCATGAAACGGATCGTGCGGTCCTGCAAGCCGGAGAGCTTCATGTTTTCTTTTGCCCATTCGTTGATGCCTTTGGAAGCATCAAGATGGACGACTTCTTTGGCACCGGCCTTAGAGGCAGCCATCGAAGCTGCGCCGGTATAGGCGAACAGATTGAGTATCGAAGCGTCTTTTCTTTCCGCTACTTTCTTCATGATCAGATCCCAGTTTGCCGCCTGTTCGGGGAACAGTCCGGTATGTTTGAAATTGGTCGGAGAGACCTTGAACGTCAGGTCTTTATAGCGGACGTTCCAGGACTCCGGAAGTTTCTTTTTATATTCCCAATAGCCGCCGCCTTTGTTGGAACGATGGTAGAAAGCATCGGCTTTTTCCCAGAGTTCTTCCCTGGTCTTAGGCCAGATCGCCATCGGGTCAGGTCTTCTTAAAATGATGCCGTTCCAGCTTTCCAGCTTCTCTTTGTCACCGGCGTCTAAGAGCTTGTATTCTTTGAAATTTTCAGACGTAATCATACCTAAATTCTATCATGGCTGTAGTAAAATAGGGATGTGAATATGGAAGCGGCTTTGCGGGCATATCGGCCTTACAATATACAGGAAGAAAAGGATAAGGAAACGATCCTTTCTTTTCTTGAAAGATACGATGATGCCTATGAAAGAAGCAATGAGCTTGCCCATATGACGGCTTCCGCCTGGGTGGTCAATCCGGATAAGACCAAGGTTTTGATGGCCTATCACAGGATCTATGATTCCTGGGCCTGGCTGGGCGGACACTGCGACGGCAACAAAGACTGTCTGGCAGTAGCCATCAGGGAAGTCGGGGAAGAAGCCGGTGTAGAAAACGTCGTGCCGTTAAGCGAAGATATCTTTTCCTTGGAAGTCCTGAGCGTCGATTCCCATTATAAAAGAGGGGAATATGTGCCGACCCACCTGCATCTGAATGTGACTTACCTCTTGCAGGCAGATGAAAAGGAAGACCTGCACATCAAGGAAGATGAAAATTCCAATGTGTCCTGGTTTGGGCTCGATGAGGCGATCGAGCGTTCCAATGAAGAATGGTTCAAGCAGAACATCTATAAGAAATTGAATGAAAAGCTGAGGGAGATCTATGAAAACGATTAAACGCATTGTATTTACCGGCGGTCCGTGTTCCGGCAAGACGACTTTTACATCCCGTGCCCAGCAGGTATTCGGCGAAAGAGGATACCGCGTCATCATCGACCACGAGTCGGCGACCGATCTGATCTCGGGAGGCATCTCTCCGGCTACGATGGGCATGTATGAATTCCAGAAGTACTGCATCGCCTTGCAGCTGAAGAAGGAAGAGATCTGTTACAAAGCAGCTCAGGAGATCGAAGGGGAGAAAGTCCTCATCTTCATCGACCGGGGCATCAATGATGATATGGCTTATGTCGGTGCGACGGATTTCAGAAAGATCCTCAGAGATTTTGATATGGTCCCGGAAGAGATCAACGACCGTTACGACATGGTAGTCCACCTGGTCACGGCAGCCAAAGGCAAGGAAGAAGCCTATACGCTTTCCAACAACGTGGCAAGATACGAGACGATCGATGAGGCAAGATACATGGATGATATGGCGCTGGAATCCTGGAAGGATCATCCGAACCGTGCGATCATCGGCAATGAGAACGAATTCGAAGTCAAGATGATCAAGGCAATCCAGTCGGTCTTTGAATATCTGGGCGAGGGAACGCCTGTCCAGAAGTTCAACCGCTACCTGGTCGAAGTCAACGACGAAGTTCTCGAACGTTTCAAGAAGGAAGCCAATTATTCGACTTCCCACATCATCCAGCACTATTTACGTTCCGATGACGGCTACGAGAGGCGTATCCGCATGAGAGAATGTGCAGGTGATGTCATGTATTCCTATTCGGAAGCCAATTATCTTTCCACACACGAGCGTGTCAAAGTCGACAGAGTGCTGACGGAGCGTCAGTACAATGACTTCAGCCACCAGATCGATACCGACCTCAATGTTCTTGACAAGAAGCGCTATTCTTTCATCGACAAAGGTCTGTTCTTCAAACTGGAAGTCTTCGATTTCGATACCAGCAAGGGCATCCTGACGGTCGATGAGCCGGCGGATGGCAGACAGGTGGAGATCCCGGAATACATCAATGTCATCAAGGATGTCACGGTAGACCTCAATTATAAGAATTATTATCTGGCAAAATCACAGAAGCTTTAATGTATGATCACTTATTCGCAATTGAATGAAAACCAAAGGGCAGCGGTCACATCCGATGCCAGCCATATACGTATCATCGCGGGTGCCGGTTCCGGTAAGACCCGCGTTTTAACGATGCGTATCGCCTATCTGATCGAACAGCTGGGCGTAAGACCGTATCATATCCTGGCGATCACCTTTACCAACAAGGCAGCCAGGGAGATGAAGACCAGGATCAACGACATGCTGGGAGATGCGGGGACGGGATGCCATATCTCGACCATCCACTCGTTGTGCATGCGCATCCTTTCGGAAGACATCTCGGCTTTGAATTACCCCAAGAATTTCACGGTCATCGACGCTGACGACCAGAGGCAGATCCTGAAAGAGGCCTACAAGGAGATCGGCATCGACAAGAAGGAATACCCTTATGGGGCAAGCCTGGACTATATCGCCAACAACAAGTACATGAACGTCGATCCTGCCAAGGCGATGGAATATTCCTATGGAGAGCCCCGTATCGTCAACAAGGCAAAGGTCTACGACTATTACGACAGGCGTCTCAAACAGCTCTATGCCCTGGATTTCGATGATCTGATCTTATTCACGACGAAGCTGTTTGAACTCTATCCCGTCATCCTTGAAAAATGGTCTTCCAAATACCATTACATCCATGTCGATGAGTTCCAGGATGTCGATAAGGAACAGTACAAGCTGATAAAGCTTTTATCCACCGTTCACGACAACGTCTATGTGGTCGGCGATCCCGATCAGACGATCTTTACCTGGCGCGGTGCCGATGTCAACATCATCGTCAATTTTGACCGCGATTTCCCAAATACGAAGACGATCGTCCTCAACCAGAACTACCGCTCGACCAACAACATCCTTTCCGGTGCCAACTCTCTGATCCGCAACAACAAGGCCAGGGTGGACAAGGAACTCTTCTCCAAAAACGGCGATGGAAGCAAGATCATCCACAAGACCTGCATGTCGGAGACCGGTGAGGCCAACTATGTCGTCTCACAGATCATCAAGCTGCATGGCGACGGATACAACTACAGGGATATGGCGGTCTTATACCGTGCCAACTATCTTTCAAGAGAAGTGGAAAAGGTATTGATCGAAAACCGGGTCAATTATGTCATCTATGGCGGTCTCAGATTCTATGAGCGCATGGAAGTCAAAGACATACTGTCGTATCTGCGCATGATCACAAGAGGCGATGACCTCGCTTTCGTGCGCATCATCAATACGCCAAGAAGGGCCATCGGACCTAAGACCATCGATGCGATACAGCAGATGGCCAATGAGAAGGGCATCTCGATGTATGAAGTCATCAGACAGGGACTTTATCCGAAAAACCGCGACACCTTTGATCGTTTCGTAAAGATGGTCGAAAAGTGGAAAGAAGACATGAAGAACGGCGACCTCGAGGTCCTCTTGCAGGAAGTGCTCGATGATTCGGGCTACCGCACGATGCTGGAAAAAGACGGGGAGACCGAGCGTCTTGAAAACATCAAGTCACTGCTCGATGATATCAAACAATACTCCCAGGATTACCCTGATTCCACATTGGATGAATACCTGCAGATGATCGCCTTATATACTGACAGAGCTTCCGAAGAGACAGGCGATGCGGTGAATCTTTGTACGATCCACTCGGCAAAAGGCCTGGAATTCGATGTCGTCTTTGTCATCGGCTTATCGGAAGGTATCTTCCCGTCGGAAAGGACGATGTCGGAAGGACAGAAGGGGCTTGAAGAAGAAAGAAGACTTGCCTATGTCGCCTATACCAGGGCCAAGAAGCTTCTCTATCTTACGGAATCCAATTCCTTCTCCTATGTCATTCAGGCAGCCAAGCTTCCTTCCCGTTTCATCAAGGAGATCGATCCTGCCTATATCGATAACGTCGATCAGAAAAAAGAGACTTTCACTTCGAAGATCTTTGATGAGGATATCGTCATCCACGATCAGAAGAAGGAAAAACCGAAAGATCAGGTCTACCGCAACGGCGATGCCGTCATCCATAAGATCTATGGAGAGGGTGTAGTCATCGGCAGCTCCGGCGGCGTATTGCAGATCGCATTCGCTCATCCGCATGGGGTCAAGAAGATCCTGGCTTCCCATCCGTCCATCCGCAAAAAAGGAAAGGACGACTATTCCTAAACGAAAAAGTACAGTTTCATCAGGAAACTGTACTTTCTTTTTTCATTTCTTCGAGTTTTACGATGCCGTCCAGATTGGATAAGCGATAGGAATGGTCATCGTGGGTATATAAGTCGATCAGAACATCCGCCTCATGGCTGTAGAACTGCAAGAGCTCTTTGAGATATTCCGATGTGTTGGAATAGTTATACAGGGAATGCAGCTCAAAGATCGTGATGAAACGATCCTGATCCCTGCGATGTCCGTCAAAGTCATAGAAGAGGGTATCGCTGAGGTCTTTGAAATAATCACCCAGTTCTTCAGATGAGAAAAGGTAACGGATGAAACCGTAGTTGTCGCTCTGGTTTTCAGAAACGACTGTGACTTTCACGTAGACCACGATGTCAAGCGGAAGCATCGCCATATCCAGTTCGCTGGGTGAAAAGTCCAGCATATCTCTTAAGGACATATTATCTGTTAACATGTTTCTTATTGTACAATATTTGTATGAAAAAAGTTATGAGAAAAGCATTGACGCTGATGTTCGTGCTGCTGATGCTGACATCATGCGCAGGCAGAAAAAGAAAATCACGTACAGTTGACGAAGAACATGACGGAAAGACCTATATCGCTTTGATCGAAAGCTATCAGCCAAGGAAGAAGAATGTTTCCAATACGGTCAATGATGCGAAGTTCGAAGCGTTCCTGGATAAGGTCTTCGTCGAATCGATGGAATCGGACTATATGACGATGCATTTCAATGTCATCGATTATAAAAAATACGGCATCGAAAAGCCGCCTGTGGATCTGGGAGAGGTGAAATACGGATTTGACGAAGAAAACTTCCAGTACATGAAGGATCAGCTCGCGGAACTTCAGAGCTTTGACTTCGACAAGCTTTCCTATCGTCAGCAGTATGACTATGAGGCTTTGGAGTACTCGCTGTATGAGACGCTTGCCGACATGTGCTATTACTACTATTCCTTCCCGATCTCTTCCGGTTCCAACGCACCGGAAAATCTGGTATCCAATTTCAGCGATTTCACGTTCTATGACAGGGAATCGGTCGATGATTATATGACCTGTCTGAAGGATATCGACCGTTATTTCGATGATCTGCTTGTCTATGTGAAAGATCAGGCAAAGGACGGCCTGCCGCCGATCGATGTCTGGGTGACCCATACCCAGGATGCCTGCATGAGCACGCTCAACAAGACGGAAGACAACGAATACATCGTCTCTTTCAATAACCGCATCGGTGAACTTGATTTCCTGAGTGACGAGGAAAAGAAAGCATATATCGAGGAAAACAAAAACATCGTCCTTAACGAAGTTTTACCGGCTTATCAGAAAGTCTATGATGAGATGAAGCAGTACTTCGGCAAGGCGAAGATCGATGACTACGCGCTTTGCAATCTCGATAAGGATTACGCAAAGCTCCTGTATATCTTGCAGGGTTCCAACAACAAGGATATCGATACCGTTTTCCAGGAGCTCAACGACAACCTCGACTATCTGGAAGCGATGCTGATGTCCTGTGTCTATGACGAGTCTTCCTACAACAAGTACAATGCCTATTACGGCGGAAGTGGAAGCATGTCCCTTGTCGGCAAGGATGCTCTGGAATTTTTACGCAAGGAACTCGTCGGCTATTATCCGGATCTTGGTGATGTCGAGTACAGTGTCGAAGAGCTTGACCCGGATACCGCGCCTTCTACGGTGGTCGCGTATTACTGGCCGTCTCCGGTCGACAACCACAACCAGAACATCATCCGCACCAATCCGAACAATATGGTGCCGGGCTATGAGACCTATGGCACGCTTTCTCATGAAGGCTTCCCGGGTCACCTTTACCAGCACATCTATTATCTGAAAGGTGCACCGCACAATTTCCGTTCCGCGATCGGTTTCATCGGTTATACGGAAGGCTGGGCGGTCAATGCCCAATACTATGCCTACCAGTTCTCGGGGATCGATGATGAATATGCGGCAGCAGCGGTCTTCTTTGAAGATGCCTACTACTTCTTCGTGTATTCGATCATCGATATCGGCGTCAACTATTACGGCTGGTCGGCGAAGGATATCGTAAACCATTTCAAAGACGATCAGGTCTTCTCCTTTGACAACAGCAGTGCCTCCAGCATCCGCGATCTTCTCATCGAGATGCCGGGCGTCTACTGTTCCTATGGTTTAGGCTGTTCAAGCTTCATCACCTTATGTGAAGATACCAAGGCGGCAATGGGGGACAGGTTCGATTATGTATCCTACCATGATGCCCTCATGAAGAACGGACCGCTTCCGTTCAACATCTTACAGACGGCAGTCGACGAATATATCGCCGCTCACTGATACCAGTCCGGAACAGGACTCTGTATCAGGGTCCCGGCATTATCGCCGAAAGCTTGTGTCATATCCAAGACACTGGACACGTTCCAGTGTTTTAATTTGTCGATATCGAAACGATAAGTCCCGTAAAAGGCATAAGAGATATCCTGCAAAACAGACGTGTTCCAGGCGGAGAGGTCGGCATTGAGATACTGGTTTTCATAGAAGATCGAAGATATCGTCTCAAGCGCGGATGTATTCAGGTCTTCGATCCCGATGATGTCCGTCAGTTCGGAAAGGGAAGTGGTCTCATTGTAGGCGAACATATAGGAGGCATCTTTCAGACAGGACGTATCCCAGCCTTCGATGTTCAAAGTGGTGAGCTTGCAGTTTTCAAACATGTGTGGCATGTTTTCGACGGCACTTACGTTCCAGGATGAAAGATCAGGATCGCTTCCTAACAAACTCTTCGTGCCGGCAAAAAGATAGGAAAGGTCCTTGCAGTCCGGCGAGATCTGCCAGTTATTGAGATCGCCTGTATTGGCCAAAGAAGATGCGTTGGCAAAAACACCGGAAAGGTTTATGACGTTCGATACGTCCCATACGCTGATGGGGCCGACAGATGTCAGTCTGCTGCAGCCGGCAAACAGGTAGGACATATCGCTTATCGTGCCTGTGCTCCAGTTTGAAAGATCACCGGTATTCCGCAGTTTCTGACAGGAATAAAACATCTTTGAGATATCTTCCGCCTTGTTCATATCCCAGGACGACAGGTCTCCGGTCGAAGTGAGCGACAGGCATTGGGCAAACATATTTTGAAAGCCGACTCCGTTTTTGACGTCCCAATTCAGAAGATTGAGCGTTTTGAGCCCTTCGCAGTATTCAAACAGATGCGAAAAATCCGTGACATTTCCCGTGTTCCAGTCGCTGATCTTAAGTGAAGTAAGCAGACGGCAGCCGGAAAACATGTGGCTGAGATCCTGCGCCGAAGAGGTATCGATCTGCCCGATGCCCTGAATGGTACTTAAGACGGGGGAGTCCGCAAACATGTGGGAGAATGTAATGCATTGGCCAAGCTCAAGGTCGGACAGATCGATATATGTCAGTGAAGAAAGTCCTCTGAAGGCATCTTTCATGGAGATGTCGGAAAGGATCTTTCCTTCAGACTCGTTGCTGATAAAGATGGTGTCTTCATTCAGATAGGCTTTGACAGACTCATCTTTTGCTTTGGAAACGTCACCGATATATGTCCCTTCGACCGCATCGGTGAAAAGGATCCTTGCAGGATCATAAAGCTGCAGGAATGCGTTGAGTTCTTCGCCGCATTCCAGGATGTTGGAAGGGATGGTATTTTCGATGGAGATGCTGATCGGCAGCGTCCCGCTCCATTCGCCGATCGCAAGTTCTCCGATCTCAAGCCCGACGGTCTTTGTATCATATTCGTCTTTGCGATAGGAAAGCGAGTTGTTGCTGACGCTTCCCTGGACGCTTTGCTGTCCGTCACTTTCATATAAGAAAAAATCCGACGGCATATCGATGTGAAGTATCTGATTTTCACTCAGACCGTTTTCTTTGATGCGGACTTCAAAAGCCGACGTTTCATTCAAGTCGACGCTTTTCGGGATCTCGATGACGTATGTGTCCTGAAAGGGGGCCGTCAAACAGCAGACAGAAAGAACGATTGATTTTAAAACTTGATGCAAAACCTCCATATATGATCATGTGCCCCCTTTAGTCAAACAGCGGATGAAGCGTACGATGACGTGTCTACTGATGGATCTGCTTCATCCGCATCTATATCATCCGGCAAGCCGGTTGATGTTTTGGGAAGGATCAGGGATGCAGGCCCTGATCATGAATTAAGAATTGATGTCGTTGAGTGCGATGACGATCGGCAACTCGTAGGTGTAATCACCTGCGGAGAGTGCCGCATGGGTAATGGTGAATACGGCCTTGAGATTGTCCTGGTACTCGCCAGTCAGCAGATCTGCCGCAAAGCTCGTTCCGGTCGCTGACACATTGAGCGGATAGCTTCTTGCTGAGCCGGCGATGTTGTCATTGAGAACGTGCTGGCCTTGTGCCGCTGTGACGTCGAGTTTTTTGTCGGCAGCGATACTGCCTTTGGCAAAGATGTTGAAGTCGGTGATCTCATTGCGTACATCGACACGCCTTGGCAGTTTGACTGAATACTGGGATGCGATGTTGGCATACAGGGTGACACTGGCTTGTTCGCCTGAGACTTCATTTACTTCTTCATCGGCGAAGATGTTTGCCGGTACGCAGAACGTCAGCAGGGAAAGAAACAGTAATGTGATGATCTTTTTCATATAGCTCCTTATTTTCTGATGAGGATGTCCTGATCCTGCTGTACCCCGGACCATAAGACAGTCTTGTCTTGCAAGTCATAGGAAGAGATCAGATAGGTCAGCGTGTGTTCACCTGCATCCAGAACGCTGCAGATATCGAAATCTTCCATCTTTCCCGGTTCGATCAGATCGCTCTTATATAAGCTCTCTCCTTCATATAGGACGTCGAAGCTCAGATAGACTTCGTTGCCCGGCGGGTTGATCAGGTAGATGAATGGGGAATTCAGATCCAGTTCCAGACGTCCGAATCCCATCAGTTCCGTATAGGCGTCCTCCTGCGTTTTATTGTCAAGAGGATTGACATAATCGCTTTGCGTATCGGATACCTTCATTACGCAGCATTCCCGGCTGCTGATCAAAGCCCGGATGCTCAGATAGATCGATACGCCTGTAAGCAGCAGTAAGGTAACTAACAGGATGATGATGATTGTCTGTTTGGTCTGTTTTCTTTCTTTCATCTTTTTAACTCCTTCATTACGTTATTCGTTTTTTGAAGTGCCGATTCCTAGCTCAGATCATCAGAAAATCATTTTTTTCATGAAAAAAAGCCATATCGCTATGGCTTTTTAGCTAATTTGGTTCGTTGTTTTCAGAAACGCGGGTCGATCGACATGAAGATCTTGCCGTTTCTGACATATTTTCTTGTCAGACGGTCCGAAAGGGAAGTATAGAGTTCATAGGAGATCGTTCCAAGCTGTTTCGCGCGTTCATTGACATCGATATGTTCACCGAACAGTTCAACTTTCGCGCCTTCCGGATGATGATGTTCACACAAGATCATCAGCTGGTCCATGCAGACGCTGCCGACGATCGTGCCGTATTCATCTTCGCACCACACCTTCTTGCCGGTATTGGCCCGATAGAATCCGTCCGCATAGCCTAACGGGATGGTCAGGATGTAGCCGTTTCCGTCGGATGTGTAGTGTCTGCCATAGGAGACGGTCTCACCTTCTTCGAGCTGCTTGACCATCGATACATGCGAGTACAGACTGATGACCGGTTTCAAAGGGGTCTTGTAGGCGCTGAGCCCGAGAAGTCCCAGGCCGATCCTGTGCGCATTGCAGAAGTCATCTTCAACAGTCAGTGCTCCGTCGGTCGCTGCCATATGGACCAATGGGAAATCGTAATCCAGTGATCTGACGCATTCCTTGAATCTTTCATACTGCATCCTGGAATAGTCGATATCATCGTCCGCACTTGAGAAGTGAGACATGACACCTTCGATCAGGGCTCCTTTTTCAATCAGAAGATTCAGACACTTTTTTGCCTCGGAAGTCTTTACACCGATGCGGTTCATGCCGGTATTGAGTTTGAGATGGACTTTTACATCTTTTAAGTCGCACCTTTCCACGAACGGCACGGACAATGTGACGATCGAAAGATCATATTCACGGATGAGATCCATACTCTCATCAGGCACCTGGCCAAGGATCAGGATGGATCCGTCGATCCCGTGTTTCCGTAAATGGATCGCTTCGTCAAGACTTGAGACCGCAAAATGATCGACACCTTCTTCTTTCAGCGTCTTGGCTTCGATATAATCGATGATGCCGTAACCGTTGGCTTTGACGACACCGATCATCGTCTTGGAAGGATCGCTTGAAAAATAGCGGAGATTTTCTTTCAGATTGTCCAGGTCGACTTCAACATATGAGTTTCTGTACATAAGTCTATTTTACCTCAATCTTGCCAAAGTAAGTAAGAAACAAGAGGTACCGTCAAAAGGATGATACGACAATGATATAATGGTATTAGAAAATAGTGAACATATCATAATCGATAAGGAGGTGTACTGTGGGCTTATTTGATAAGAAATACTGTGATATCTGCGGCAAAGAGATCGGTTTTTTGGGCAACCGGAAACTTGACGACGGCAATATGTGCAAGAACTGTGCTTCCAAGCTTTCTCATTGGTTCACCGGACGCAAGAGGACCAGTGTGGAAGCCATCAAAGAACAGCTGGCATACCGCGAAGAGAATGCGGTGCAGCTGAAATCCTTTAATCCTACGAAGATCATCGGCGACTACTACAAATTCTATATCGATGAACCGAAGAAGTGCTTCGTTGTTTCTTCGCTCAGCACCAAGTGGAGAGAATCCAATCCCGATATCATCCGCTTTGAAGATGTCAGAGACATGAAGGTCACGATCCGGGAAGACAAGGACGAGATCTATTATAAGGATGCGGAAGGCAAGAACGTCAGCTACGATCCGAAGCGTTACGAATATGAATATGATTTCCATATGCATATCGATGTAAATCATAAATATTTTGATGATATGGATTTCAAGCTGAATTCCGATCAGCCGGAAAATCCGGGCGATGGCAAATACATGGAACTCGTCGATATCTGCAGGCAGGTCATGAAGATCATCCTGAACAGGGAATACTATGACGACCGGAGCAGCTTTGAAAACCCCAACGGCGGGAATGATGGCATTTACTCTTCGGGAACTGTTCTGGACGAGGAATGGTACTGTCCGAAGTGTGGCAACAGGAACAGCGGCAATTTCTGTGTGAAATGCGGTGCGCCAAGACCGGCAGACTTTGAGCCGTTCTTCTGCAGCAGGTGCGGGGAAAAGATCTCTGATCCGGATGCGCTCTTCTGCCCGAAGTGCGGCAATAAGCTGAAATAATGAGATTTCTCTCTGAAACCGATTCGCCTTTAGGAAAGATCATTCTGGCATCCGACGGGAGCTCTCTGACCGGCTTATGGTTCTTCGACCAGAAGAACGCACTTAGAGGACTTCAAAAGGATGCGGTTTCAAAAGACCTGATAGTATTTGAAGAGACAAAAAAGTGGCTGAAGATCTATTTTTCGGGAAAGGAACCTGACTTTAAAGTCCCTTTGTCGTATAACGACACGCCGTTTCGCATGGAAGTGTGGAAGATCTTGCAGGAGATCCCGTATGGAGAAGTGATCACATATTCGGATATCGCCGAAAGGATCGCAAAACAAAAAGGGATCAGTAAAATGTCCGCTCAGGCCGTCGGCTCTGCCGTAGGTATGAATCCCATCAGTATCCTCATTCCATGCCACAGGGTCGTTGGCAAGGATGGAGACCTGCATGGCTACGCGGGAGGCCTGGAAAGAAAAGAAAAACTGTTGAAACTGGAACAAGAAAAGCCATGGTGACATGGCTTTTACTTTGAATTTCGTTTTGCGGCTTCTGCAACATGGGACAGCAGTATCGAAGTGGTCGTTGAACCGACACCTCCCGGTACCGGTGTGATGGCTCTGACAAAGTCTTTCACATCTTCGTAGCAGACGTCACCGCACAGTTTCTGATTTTCCTCATCCCAGTTGATGCCTACATCGATCACGACCTGGTCAGGGTGGGTATATCCTTTAGTGATCATCTTTCTTTCGCCGGCCGCACAGACCAGGATGTCTGCCTTGGAGGCGATCTTTTCAAGATCTTTCGTCTTGCGATGACAGATCGTGACTGTCGCATTGCGGTTTAACAGCAGCATCGATACCGGCTTGCCGATGACTAAGGATCTGCCGATAATGACGACGTTTTTCGATTCGATCGGGATCTGATAGTGATCGAGTATTTCGATGACGGATTGCGGCGTACATGGGGCAAAGCCTTTTTTGTTGTTGGTAAACAGAGAGGCAAGCGAGAGTTCGCTGCAGCCATCGATATCTTTTTCAGGTGAGATGCAGTTTCTGATGCGTTCGTCGTTGAAACGCTTTGCCAGAGGCCTGAAGATCATGATGCCATGGATCTCACTGTCCTGATCGGCTTGTTTCAGCTTTTCACAGATCTCATCTTCGCTGACATCTTCGCTCAGGACATGTTTGATGACCCGTATGCATAACTTATCCGCTTTCTTTTCGATGCCTCTTTCATAGGAGAGATCATCTTCCTTTTCGCCGACTCTGAATAAGGCCAGAACAGGAGAGAGATGATCGTTTTGTATCGTTTCGATGCTTCTCTGATCGATGGCATCCGCGACCGGTTTTCCTTTCAGTATCTCAGTCATTATCGGTCAGCCTCTTGCAGATATCGTCGAAGATGTTCAGCGCTTTGATCGAATATTCATCAACCATCTTGATCGCTTCGCTTGTATAATTGTCCGCATACTCGCGGTCTTTCATGAGCCTGGTGTTGACCAAGATGTTGACATAGGCGCCATATAAGACACCGTGTGCCAGCATGACCGATGTCGCGGCATCGGAAACGGAGATCTTGGAGCCGATCTGTGAAAGACGTTCATCGATCTCGATGATGCGCATCGCATATTTTAAGATCAGGTAAGGGGAATCGGCTGCTTTTCTTAAGCAGTCTTCCATCAGCTGATCGTAGCCCGGAGTATCTTTCGGTAAGGAATACGCCTTGGCGAGAGGCTCAAAAGCTTCCGCGTCCTTGTTGATACAATCGAGCAGGTTGATCCTTAAGATCTCGAGCTCCTTTTTGATCTGCGCAAGTTCGAAGGTATATTCCATATATTTCTTCTTGCCGATCGTCAGATTGGTGACCATCTCACCTAAGGATGCCGCCAGAGCGCCGACGTTGGCTATGACGCCGCCGCCGCCCGGTACAGGCTCTTTGGATGCGGCCAGGATGGAAAATTCTTCTAATGTCTTGTTTTTCATATCAGAACAACCCTGTGATCACGCCGTTTTCATCGACATCGATCTTTTCGGCTGCCGGAACTTTTGGAAGACCCGGCATCGTCATGATCTCACCGGTCAGGGCGACGATAAAGCCGGCACCGGCAGAGACTTTCAGGTTCCTGACACTGATGCGGAAGTCTTTCGGCGCACCGAGCTTGTCAGGATCATCAGAGAAGGAGTACTGGGTCTTGGCCATGCAGATAGGAAGATCGCCAAATCCCAGTTTTTCCAATTGTTTCAGCTGTTTCGGCGCATTGCCGATCAGATCGACGCCTTGCGCGTGGTAGATCTTCTTTGCGATCGCATCGAGTTTTTCTTTGATCGTTAAGTCTGTCTCATACGCGAAAGTGAAATCGTTCTTCGTTTCGCAGAGTTTTACGACTTCTTCCGCCAGAGCGATACCGCCTTGGCCTCCCTTTGCCCAGACCTCGGAAAGGGCAACATTGACGCCAAGCTGCCGGCAGCGGTTTTCAATGAGATCGAGTTCGGCTTTGGTGTCGGTAGGGAAGGCATTTATGGCAACGACGCAAGGAAGCTTGTAGACATTGGTGATGTTGTCGACATGCTGAAGGAGGTTCGGAAGACCTCTTTCCAGTGCTTCCAGGTCTTCACTGGCCAGCTCATCTTTCTTTGCCCCGCCGTGATGTTTCAATGCTCTTACAGTTGCGACGATGACGACGGCATCCGGCTTGAATCCGGCCATGCGGCATTTGATGTCCATGAACTTCTCCGCTCCCAGATCAGCACCGAATCCCGCTTCCGTAACGGCATAGTCACCAAGCTTGAGCGCAAGTTTTGTGGCTGTGATCGAGTTGCAGCCATGGGCGATATTGGCGAACGGTCCGCCATGGACGAAGGCCGGTGTGCCTTCCAAAGTCTGTACGAGGTTCGGTTTCAAGGCATCTTTCAATAAGGCAGTCATCGCGCCTTGGGCCTTGAGCTGGCCGGCAGTGACCGGTTCGTTGTCATAGGTGTAGGCGACGACGATCCTTGAAAGACGCTCCTTGAGATCGGTGATATCGGATGCCAGACATAAGACAGCCATGACTTCCGAAGCGACCGTGATATCAAAACCATCTTCTCTCGGCGTGCCATTGGTTCGTCCGCCAAGACCGTCGATGATGTTTCTTAACTGTCTGTCGTTCATGTCGACAGCTCTTTTCCAGGTGATCCTGCGCGGGTCGATACGAAGAGCATTTCCCTGCTGGATGTGGTTGTCGAGCATCGCTGCCAGCAGGTTGTTTGCGGCACCGATGGCATGGAAGTCACCGGTGAAATGCAAGTTGATGTCTTCCATCGGTACGACTTGCGCATAGCCGCCGCCGGCTGCACCGCCTTTGACGCCGAAGACAGGCCCTAAAGACGGTTCTCTTAAGGCAACGACCGATCTCTTGCCGATCTTGCGAAGACCGTCCGCCAGTCCGACGGTGGTCGTCGTTTTTCCTTCACCGGCCGGTGTCGGATTGATGGCAGTGACTAAGATCAGCTTGCCGTCTTTTTTGTCTTTGAGTTTTTTCAAAAGGCGATAATCGACTTTCGCCTTGTAATTTCCATAGAGTTCCAGATCCTCGTGAGGGATATCGATCTTGTCGGCGATATCGAAGATCATTTCTTTTTTACATGCCTGAGCGATCTGAATATCAGTTAACATGATAAAACCTCCTATCTTCCTTACTCATTATAAGGTATTCGGAAGATATTAAAAAAGAGGGGAGACCCTCTTAGCTTTGTGAACGAAGTTTCTTCAGATAGGAGATCAGTTTCGGTAAGATCGAGGCATAGATGAGCGCCAGGATGATGCCGGCTGCGATCTTCAATAACAGGTTGCCGAATACCAGGGCGAAGGAATAATAACCAAAAAGTTTCGAATCGGCATATAAGGCCAGAAGGTTCAGCGATGTGACCAGAAGCGCCGATGCGATGGAGATGAAGATGATCTGTCTGCGGTCCGTTTCATAGTTTTTTGATCTTGCATAGGCTCCCACCAGCAATCCGCTCAAGGCATGAGGAAGGATCCATAAAGGCGTGGTAGCCGTGATGCCGTATCCTGAAAAGAACAGCTGGTAGATGAAAGAGCCGACACCGCCGACGATCAGTCCGTCGATCGGTCCGCCAAAAAGGCCGGCGACCAGGATCGGGAATGCTTCAAAGGTGAATTTGAAGTTTGCGATCTTTACGGGCGTCAGAATGGATAACACACAATATACGGCGATCAGCATCGCCAGGCTCGTCAGTCTTCTGGTGTTCATATCCTTGATTATATAACAAGGAAGAAAGAAAAGGCTTTTTATGCATATGTCAGATATGGAAAATGTATTTGCGGATCTGGTCGGCAAGAAACAGCGTGAGTATCTTTTCCGGCGTGAAGGGAAGCCACAGAAAAGAAAGATAAAGCGAAGAAAGGAAGGCCAACAGGCGGATATGAAGCACAGCCCCAAGAAAGGCCCCCAGATATGCCCATCCGTTGGTGATCATCCAGGCGATGATAAAACAAAGCAGGAAGGTCTTGTTTATATAGATGTCTTTGAATTTCATGATCTTATTTCTGGTTTCCATGTCTTTATTGTAGGAAGAAGGGGATTAAGAAATAAGAAGCTGAAAGATTAAGAATTCAAAAAAAAATCTCTTTCGAGAGTCATTTTCAAGATGATGCCAACTACAGGATATTGATCCTGCGGTATATTTTATTCATAAACAGAACAGTGGATTGTTGTTCGTATCGATGATCATCAAGTGCTAAGGCCATTATCAACTGGCAGACTTGGTATGTTTAATTCTGGATTTAACGTTTTATAATCATATTACATCTGCCCCAAGACTCGTCTTTATATTTGAATGCATTAGGAGTATTCTGTCTTTCGGTAAATCCGGCACCCTCATAGCATCTCTTGGCTCTTGCATTTTCAGGAAACACATTAAGTTGTACAGCCAAAGCCTCCGAATCAGTAAAGGCGTTGCGAACAGCCAGCTTGATCATTTCTTTTCCGATTCCTTTACCTCGAACAGATGCATCCACTATGACAAACTTAAGCATCCCTTCATGAGTCTCGTAGTTAAGTGAGTAGCAATAGAATCCAACAACACGTCCTTCATCATTTACCGCAACGAAAGGACTGTCTCCGAATCTCCCTGCTATTTCTGATAGAAAACTCCTAAGTTTTTCTTTTTCGAGAGGATACGGAATCAGATTTGCGCACCACATCATATGTGTTCTTTCATCTGTGATCCACGTCTTGATCCCATCAAAATCATCATCGAGATCAAATGCTCTTATTTTCATTTCTTCTTATCCTTTTATACCGCTGATTATATCATGCGGGTAAAAGACTCTTCTATATTATGAAACGAATGATTTATTAGTTTACGTAATGTGATTGTGGCTAAACATATTT
>Ga0256405_10003310_pt1 | contig 33615 bp, 25 predicted proteins | sample RumenRJG_02DNA_FD_189096 | JGI IMG/M metagenome (GOLD analysis project Ga0256405, IMG submission 189096) | Bovine rumen microbial communities from Lethbridge, Alberta, Canada - RJG_02 | ecosystem: Host-associated > Mammals > Digestive system > Stomach > Rumen | place: Canada: Alberta...
ATGTCAGATTTCCGTCTCCGAAAAACATGATTCTGACAGCTTCCATCGCAATGCCGAGAAGCACGCCTGCAGCGCTGCATATGACTGATGCGATACCGAGCGTGTCAGTTCTGTTCCTAATGAAGCCGATAACCGACATGAATAGTGAAAATCCCGCAAGAATTACGGCGTAAGAGGTAAAAATGCCGATTATTATTGAGGCTATCCCCACGGATAAACCGAATACGGTCCACACACTGGTTTCCGATATATGGGGTAAAGGGGCTTCCTCTTCAGCTTTTTTGTCTCTTTCCCTAATTTCTCTGTAGTAATGCTGGAAATCCGTCTCTGACATTTTTACCCTCTTAATCTGCCGGTCATCATGCCCGGAAAATCCGGTTGTTATTTTGATTTGATGGCATCAACAATGGCATTGGTTGAAGCTTCTGATACCTGTCTGTTGTTTGTGTCGTTAAGACGGTTGGCAATAATACCGCTTATCATCTGTTCAGCCTGAGAAGCCTTGGCCTTTTCAAAAATAATAAACGGAATGTAGTAATAGGTTCCGGAAGTGGTATCAACCTTAAGTTCAGTGATAAAAGAGTTTATGAGCAGACAGAGACCGAGTGCCAGAATGATGAGGCCTGCAAGTATTCCGTTACCGCCTGCAGAAAAACAGCTGAAGGAAATAAGGGCGAAGATAAGACCTATGAAAAAGCTCTTAATGTCAAATTTAAAATTTGAAGCTACCGAAGATATCTGGGCTACCGGTACGTTGTATTTGCGTGATCCTAAAGGAATGAGAGCCAGAAGAGTATTAGGGAACCTAATCTTCAGAAAATTCTGCTCAGTTGCAATTTCTCCTTTAATGTAAAAGGTCAGCAGACCGGTCATGTATTTGATTGCTTCCATGATTCAAACTCCTAATATACGGAAAATAATTTATTTATAAACGTTGGAATTTATAACGTTACTAGTTTACATTTGTTTTTTTTTTTGTACAGTTTTGTTAAATGAATGAATCGTGATATGTGATCTGAACTGCTAAATAATGATGTGAAAAAGTAAATGAATGACTGCTGACGGTACTGAACCGGGTATTCCGTGCAAAAGACTCACGCGGAACGCCTTTCCGGGGAGCCCGGGAAAACGGCGGAAGAAACAGGCAGAAGAGGGAAAATCAAGATGATTTTCCCTCTTCAATTTCAGGTAACCGTTTATTTACGAAAAAAGGTAAGCCGGCGTTTTACGCACGTTCTTCCAATTCGGCTTCGTACTTTCTGATGTCATCTTCAAAATCCGGTCTCAGAATGTCCACCCACAGGGCTGTACCGCCGCATACCGCAGCCGGAATCATGAACAGATTAAGAAAAGGAATGAGCAGTGACGCCCATACGCATATGCCGAAGGAAAGACATGTCTTACGGTATTTTTTCAGTGCGGGATACGTCTTCTTCAGCTGAATGTGGTTGTTTTCAAAACCATAGCTTGTAAAGTCAAGCGCATAGCACCAGCCGCCGGTAATGACGATAACCACTTCACCGATGACGGGAACAAAGAGCATGACCAGGTTGAGCAGCATGATGGGGATGCGGTATATCAGCTTGGCTATTTCCCTCCATATCATGGCCGGGGTTTCTTTAAGTGTCCTGCTTAGGGGAACGTTCGGAACCGGTTTGTTCAGAAGAATGCTTTCTGATTTTTCCGCCAGAATACTGTAAAAAGGAGATCCTATAATGAGGGTGATTGTCGTAAACAGAAGAACGGATACGATAATCACGGCAATGAATATAAAAGGATAGATGATGAATCTGGTCCAGTGAAGCCAGTCCGGAGTAAAGCAGTTTATCAGCTCTCCGGTGTAATTAATTGACCACCTGATGCTGAAATAGTAGCCGACAAGCATGAGCAGCACGTTAATTATTATCGGCAGGAGCGTATAGCGCTTCATCCCTTTACCAGTGCTCAGGCTGAATCCCTTGAGAAAGTATTTTATTCCGCCAAAAAACGAATTCTGATTTAACTGAGTATTCATTGATTTACGTCCGCAGAAATGAATTGTGAAAACGGAGTGACGTCTGCGATTATAGCGTATTAATTCATATTATGAGTCAGAAGCCGGAAAAATTATGGTTCCGTAAGGCGGAGAGGATGGGAAGGAATTTATCAGGTTTTTCATTCCGTTGCCGATATTGCCTGTTCTAAATACATAAAAATGTTGTAAACTGAAACAGTGGGGATTTTGAGGAGCCGGACGGCCGTTTCGGGGCATAATTGATTATATTTAGTACAAAACTTTGCCATATATAGTGATGTAATGAATAAAAACAGGCAAAAAAAATTATTTATAGATTTATTTTGTCTAAAATAACCCCTGTAGGCTCTGTTTTTTAGACAGGCCTGCCGATTTTTATTTATAATTATCCGGTCTTGTGTTCTGTTTGTAGTTTTGGGGTAGGGATTCGATGGATCTGCAGCTATTAGTCATTATATTGGGTGCGTTGGCTATCTTTGCTTTTATTATTCACGGCTTTGTGATGGGCAGGGTAAACAGAAACCCTCTGGTACGTGACAGCATGGCGGAAAACAACGCCAGAGCCAAAACACCTACTTCCAATGACCCCGGACAGATGCAGGGGGCCGTGAAGATTATTGATAAGGAAATTGCCGGTATCGATAATAAGGAATTTATCGACAATACTGATGACATTGTCATCACTAACAGTGATGCTGAGTTGAATCCGGAACCCCGTACACAGACAACAGAGCCTGAAGACAGCGGTCTTCAGAACATTCAGAGCAGGGATGCTGATGATGCCGGAGCTGTTAACGCAGGTGCATCAGAAGAACATGAGGTTGGTAAGGATATGCCAGAAAAGAATTCCGTATTATCCGGTTTTTGGAAAAAAGTCAGCAGTTTATTTGCCGGCGGTAAAAAGAGTGCAAATGCTGCCGAAGGCGACATGGAGCCTTTGTCAGTGTATCAGATTAATGTTCGCAGAAAGGACGGTCAGCCGATAAGCGCCGTAACCGCAGTACAGATTTGTGAAAGCTGCGGACTGGTTCTCGGCGAACATGACATTTATTACTATTTCGATAAGAACAATCCTAATAACGAAGTATTTCGCGTATGCGGCAGCAAGGAACCTTACGGTTTTGCCAACAGCTATCAGGAATCCGTAAGCTACAGTGCCCTGTGCCTCTTTATGCCTCTTCCTGAAAGAGGATTTGCCGAAGATTCATATCTGCAGATGGCTTCGTTCGCCTACAGGTTCGCCCACAATCCTAACGTTAACGGTGAAATGATTGATAACAACAAGAGGGTGATTGGTGAGGCGTTTGTTCTTCATCACAGGGAAGTTCTTGCGGCATATGACCGCCTGAAGTAGTTTCAACGGAATTGTATAGAATCCTTAACCAAAAAATATGACAGAAAACTGTCATATTTTTTGTTATTAATACGGAGCATAACCGGCATGACGACACGTACAGAAGATCTTAAAGAGATGAAGGAGCTGGTTGCTCTTCTCAACAGATATGCGGACGAGTATTACAATCAGGATAATCCGTCTGTTCCCGACGCTGAATATGACAGACTATACCGCCGGCTTAAGGAACTGGAAAAACAGTATCCCGAAGACGTGCAGCCGGATTCGCCGACTCATCGCGTGGGCGGAAGCGGTAAAGCCGATCTGGAGAAGTTTGAGCATAAGATTCCGATGCTTTCCCTGGACAATGTCTTTAATGACGATGAGCTGTCTGATTTCGTCAACAGGGTTGCCGGCGGACTTTCACGTGATGAGCGCGAGGTTGAATTCTGCGCCGAACCTAAGCTTGACGGTCTGGCGCTGAGCCTGATATATCAGAACGGGGTTCTGATTACCGCTGCCACCAGAGGTAACGGCCGTATCGGGGAAAACGTAACCGCCCAGGCCAAAACCATTAAAAACATTCCTCTTTCATTAAAGGGTGATCGCATCCCTTCATATCTTGAAGTGCGCGGTGAGGTTTTCATGCTTCACAAGGACTTCGAGGCGGCAAACGAGTTCTTCAGAAAAAGAGACGGCGTAAAGGCGAAGCTTTACGCAAATCCGCGTAATGCCGCAGCCGGAGCCCTGAGACAGACGGATCCTGCTGAAACCGCCAAGAGAAAACTTACATTTAACGCTTATTTCGTGACGGAATGCGTCGGCGTTGAACTGCCGGACACTCACTATGACCGTTTAATGTTTGCGGCATCCCTCGGACTTCCTGTAAACAGGGAAATCAGGTTCGGAAAGGGAATTGCATTCCTGCGTGAATATTTTGCGGACATGCAGAACAGACGCATGGATCTGGATTATGACATCGACGGGATTGTGTATAAGGTCAACAGTACGGCTCTCTGGGACGTGCTGGGCTTTGTATCCAGGGCTCCAAAGTTTGCAATTGCCCACAAGTTCCCTGCCCAGGAACAGATTACAACTCTCAATGCCGTAGATTTTCAGGTGGGGAGAACCGGCGCGGTTACTCCGGTTGCCAGACTTGAGCCCGTACAGGTGGCAGGTGTTACCGTAAGTAACGCTACTCTTCACAACGTGGATGAAATAGAAAGACTTGGCGTAAAGATTCACGACAGGGTGGTGATAAGAAGAGCCGGTGACGTTATTCCTCAGGTTATGAGAGTGGTCACCGAAGCCCGCACGGGTAATGAAAAGGACATTGTTTTTCCGACATGCTGTCCGGTATGCGGAAGCGCTCTCGAAAGAATGCCTGATGAGGCTGTCATCCGCTGTACCGGCGGACTGTCATGCAAGGCTCAGCTGAAGGAATCTATCTGTCATTTTGTTTCCAACAAGGCCATGGACATCAGAGGACTCGGAGACAGGAACATTGAGTCAATGATTGATCTGGGGCTCATCAATGCGGTTAATGACATTTATCATCTTACCCTTGAGGATATTAAGAACGTCAGTCAGAAGACGGATGACGAACCTAATGACGGTGACTCCGTGAATGCGGATTCCGTGAACGCGGGTGATGCTTCATCCGAAGACAGCGTTTCCGTACAGACGCCTGACGGCACCGGTATGTTCGACATGTTTGACATGCCGGCTTCCGCGGAGAAAAAGGAAGCTGAAAAGGCTGCGGAAACCGCAGGTGACGAGTCCGGAGAGGAGAACGGCACCCGCAGGGCCAAAAAGGCCAAAATCATCGGCGAAAAGGCGGCCGTTAAAATCCTTGCCAGCATCGATGACAGCCGCACCAGACCGTTTAACAGGTTTATATATGCTCTCGGTATCAGGGAAGTGGGTGAGAATACCGCAATGATTCTCGCCAGGGAGTTTGAGAATATCTATGAACTGATGAGTGCCGACACTGACCGGCTTCTTGCCATTAAGGACATCGGAGAGGTAAGTGCCAGACACATTGTCAATTTCTTCAGGGAAAAGCATAATCAGATTATCATTGATGACCTGCTGAAATCACAGCTTCTGGGCGGTTCAGGAGTTATTCCGCAGAAGGTTAAGCCTGATGAGGCCGACCTGGAAAGGATAAAGGACAATCCGTTCAATCATAAGACCATAGTTCTTACGGGGACTCTGGCAAGCATGAAGCGTGATGAACTGAAGGCCATCCTTCAGGGATACGGTGCCACCGTATCAGGTTCGGTTTCAGCCAAAACCCATCTCGTGATAGCCGGAGAGGCGGCAGGCTCAAAGCTTGATAAGGCCGTTAAGCTCGGCGTTCAGGTTATGGGAGAGGACGAACTGCTTAAGATACTTGGAGAGCTTGAATCTCTTTAGAAACGAGGATTCCCGGCTTCTGCCGGGAATCCTGTCTTTGAAGTGTCGGAAACGTAACCGCGGAATGAAATCCCGGAATCTTCCGGCATTCCTTACGAAGTACTTCTGCCGTTATTTTTTGCCTGCGGTATTTTTCTTCTGTTTTCCGGATTTTTTGGTCTGAGCAGCTTTGCCTGAGCTTCCGGTCTTTTTGCCGGTTGAGGCTTTTGCCGCAGCTGTTTTACGTGCGGTGCTCTTCGCACTGCCGGATGATTTGGCGGCTTTTTTGGCTGAAGCCGTTTTTGCATTTGATGATTTTCCGGAGGTTTTTACCTTTGCGGAGGTGTTTGCCGAGGCAAGCATTTGACTGCCGTTTCCGTCAGCAGGGATTTTGTCTCCCGGTACGGATATCTCAGCTTCCTTACGCGTTATTTCGGAACCGTTACCGCACCCTAAATTTTCAGTCTGAGCCAGCAGCTGTTCATAGGCCTGTTTCTCAGCTTTGATGTTGGCAGCTATGGCATGGGTTCTGTAGGTTTCCTTCGGCGGGTTTTTGACCTTCTCAAGAGTGTAGTTTTCCCTTAAGTCCATGTCGTTAACCGGAATGAGTGCGTAATTAACGAGAGTGGTCGGTTTGGTGTCACTGGTAAATCCCGGATTAAGCTTTCGCAGTCTTTCCACGGAAATTCCGGTTCTTTCAGAGAGCATTTTGAGGGAGGTTCCCGGTGTTATGTGGGTTTTCTTGAATACCGGTCTGTACGGCATATCCGGGAATTTCAGCTTGTTCTGCTTCGCATTTCGCAGAAGATCGGTATATGCGTGGAGTTTCTCCACGTAATTAACTCCCGAACGCGGTAAAGGCAGACTCCATAAATCCGTAGGTTTGTTCAGGCTTTTGTTTACCCTGATGGCCTTGATGACGGTACCTTCGCCGAGATTGTATGCGGCGATGGCCAGATTCCAGTCGTTGAAGATTCTGTACAGATAGTTGAAATAGGTCAGGGCCGCATCGGTGGATGCAATAACATCCCTGCGCATGTCGTACGTTGAATCCTTTTTCAGCTTGAAGTTACGGGCCGTAATCGGTACAAACTGCCAGATGCCCCTGGCACCTGAAGGAGATACGGCATGAGGGTTGAAATTACTTTCAATGATTGGAATGACGGCCAGCTCAAGCGGCATGTCCCTGCTTTTGAGTTCATTTACTATGTGGTAGAGATAAAGATGTCCGTTTGCCAGCTGCTTTTCAAAAAACTTCTGCTTCTTTTTAACTTCGTTTATCTGCTGGGTTATGTACTTGTGCTTGGGGTTGACAAGATCCATGTCAAAAACGGCATATTCCCACAGGCTGCTGGTGTTGCCGGCATCCTTCAGGGCGTCGTTTTCATTCTTATAATGAACGTTGTAGCTGTGAATAAGTTCTTCCGCATAGCCGTTAATGGTATTCATTTCCACGTCGGTAGGCGTCTGACAGAGGTCAGACTGTCCCGCACTGGCGTCAGGAGAAATCAGATACTGTTCCTGCTGATGATTCGTTACGGTACAGCCGGCGATGGCAAGAGATACGGCAGCGACTCTGATGAGGTTAGACCACGTTCCGGTACCCCTCGTCCTCAAGGAGATTTTCTCCCTGTGCTGCCTGTCTGGCAAATTCATCACATTCGTTATTGTAGATGTCATTGTCGTGTCCCTTTACCCAATTCCATGTAATGGTATGTTTAGATGCGATGGCGGCTAATTTCTTCCACAAATCGACATTCTGAACATTTTTCCAGTTTCTCTTCGTCCATGAAGATATCCATTTTGTGATACCGTCTATAACATATTTGCTGTCAGAATAGAGCGTGACCCTGCATGGCATCTTCAGAGCGCTGAGAGCTGTTATGACTGCCAGCAGTTCCATTCTGTTGTTGGTTGTCAGTCTGTATCCGGCGGTAAGAACCTTTTTGTGTTCCTTGTAAAAAAGGATGGCGCAGTAGCCCCCGTTTCCCGGATTGCCCAGACATGAGCCGTCGGTATAGATGGTAACTTCTTTGAGAATATCAGTTGCAGAATCCCTGCTGTTATTGACGTTTTCCATGTCTTTTTTATAAAAATATTTACGATGTATCCTTTAATTATAACACAAAATGATTAAAACTCAAAATTCCTTATAAGTGGTAAATTGGAGATATATAAAAAACATAATTTGAAGAAGGGCTTTAAAAATAAATCAGGGGGCGGGCAAAAAAAACGAAATTACGGGCGTAAACGTTTTCTCAAATGCCGGAAAACGGACATGTATGTTCATTCCTGTTTACGATGGTATTTCAATAAAGTATATATATGTTTGATTATTTGCGGGCGTGTCTATAAAAATATGCTTTTCATTCTTAAATTTTGTACAAAATAGAAAATAATTATAAATTCTTTCAGCTATATATTAGTCTCTGTTCCTTAACGGAGCAGAGATATGGAAAATCTGATAATTTAAACTTTGAATAAAGATTAAAGTTGGATAGAATAGGTAATTCAATGATGAAATTTATTGATGTTTATATACAGTAGAAAATTACATAAAAGATTAAAAACAGTTTGTTTTTTAATTATTTCCGGTACCTGAACCGGATTTGAACGGCTAACTCACGGATGTGGTAAATGGCGGAAATTTATACAGAGAAGAATCATAGAAAGGTGGTTCTGGATACCGAAACTACCGGTAAGTGCGAAGACGGTACTCCGGGGGATCACCGTATCATCGAAATAGGCTGTGTCGAAATGCTCGGCAGAAAATTAACCGGCAGAAAGCTTCAGCTTTACATTAATCCTGACAGACCCGTGGATGAAGAGGCTTATAAGGTTCATAAGATCTCCGATGAGTTCCTGGCCACTCAGCCTAGATTCCATGAGGTTTTTCAGGAATTCTACGATTTTATAGCCGGAGCTGAGCTGATAATTCACAACGCCAGGTTCGACGTGGGCTTTATTGATAACGAGTTCAGACTTAACAACAATAACATAAAGGTTGATAACATCTGTGCCGTTACCGATACCCTCGACATAGCCAGAAAAAAATATCCGGGGCAGAGAATAAGTCTGGACGCCCTGTGTTCAAAGCTTAATGTTGACGCCTCTGCCCGTACCTCACACGGCGCGCTTCTCGACGCCGAAATTCTGGCGGAAGTGTTTCTGGCAATGACCGGCGGTCAGGGGGAATTTGAGTTCAATTCAGCTTCCTCATTACGGACATCCGGTTCCGGACACGTGGACAGAGGGTCCATTCTCGGCGACAGAAAGATACCCGTAATTCTCCCTTCAGTGGAGGAAGAGGGGGATGACATCATATATCAGATGAAGTTAAAGCGCATAGAGATCCCGACCGCTAAGGGAAAAATGTCGGATGCTGACTGTATCATTGCACTCCGCTCGAATTTTTTCGGGGACGAGAAGTACATGAAGTATCAGGAAGCCAAGGAGGAGATCCTTATTAATGAGCTTGATAAGCGCAGCAGTCTCTATGATGTCTACAAGCGCGTGCAGCAGGCAAAGGTAAATCGCGCCAAGAAATAATTGATTGTTAACGCATGTCATGGTTTGATGTATCTGACATTTTTTTGTTTTGCCATATAACACAATAAAGTACATAATCACCTTACGGTATTTCATGATTCGTTTTGAGGATTAGAATGAACGGTTACGATATTAAAGCTTCACTGACGGAAGCTGCAGAGGTTCTGAACAGATTCCTTTCAGATGACAATAACATTAAGTCCATAGAGGATGCGGCCGTTATTATGGCTGAATCACTGAAGAATGACGGAAAGATTTTATCCGCAGGTAACGGCGGCAGTCATTGTGATGCCATGCATTTTGCTGAGGAACTTACCGGCAGATACAGGGAAAACCGTCCTTCATACGGAGCCATAGCAATTTCGGATCCGAGCCATCTTTCATGTGTGTCCAATGATTTTGGGTATGAATACGTATTTTCCCGTTACCTTGAAGGTGTCGGCAGACGCGGGGATGTTTTTCTCGGTATCTCAACAAGCGGTAATTCAAAGAACATAATCAGAGCAGTGGAAACGGCAAAGGCCAAGGGCATTAAAACCGTGGTTCTTACCGGTAAGGACGGCGGCAGGCTGGCCGGAATGGCTGACGTTGAAATCAGAGTGCCTCATTTCGGTTATGCCGACAGAATTCAGGAAATTCACATCAAGGTTATTCACATTCTGATTCAGGCCATAGAATGCAAGATGAAGGAAGCAGGTCTGTAACCCTGACTTCTATTCATTGCCGATAATGTAAAACATAATAAAAAACGGAGCCGAGGCTCCGTTTTTAATGTCTGCATTATCTTATTAGATATTAGATAATTTCAACCTGTTCTTCGTTGTCGGCTGCGTTTTCGATAGTACCGATAACCCATGCCTTTTCGCCGCTGGCGTTCAGAACTTCAACAGCCTTTTCAGCATCAGCCTTGTCCAGAGCTACGATCATGCCCACGCCGCAGTTGAATGTGCGGTACATTTCGTGAGTATCGATGTTGCCGTTCTTCTGTAACCACTTGAATACTTCCGGCCATTCCCAGCTGTCTTCACGGCATACTGCCTTGGTGTTTGCAGGGAGTACTCTTGGGATGTTTTCCCAGAATCCGCCGCCGGTGATGTGAGCCAGAGCGTGAATCTTGCAGCTCTTCATCAGGTTGAGGATTGGCTTAACGTAAATGCGGGTTGGGGTCAGGAGGGTGTCAATAAGGGTACGGCCGTCTGACATCTTCTGATTAGGATCAGCCTTTGATACCTCAAGAACCTTTCTTACGAGAGAGTAACCGTTTGAGTGAGGACCTGAAGAAGCAATGGCAACGATTGCGTCACCAGGCTTAACCTTTGAACCGTCAATGATTTCGTCTTCTTCAACCACGCCAACAGCAAAACCTGCGAGGTCGTAATCAGGTACATGATACATGCCAGGCATTTCAGCGGTTTCACCGCCGATTAATGAACAGCCAGCGAGTTCACAACCCTTACCGATACCGGTTACAACCTTGGTTGCGTCTTCAACGTTTAATTTGCCGGTTGCATAGTAGTCAAGGAAGAACAGCGGTTCTGCACCCTGAACAACCAGGTCGTTTACACTCATTGCAACCAGGTCAATACCTACGGTGTCATGCTTCTTGAAATCGATGGCCAGACGTAACTTGGTACCAACGCCGTCGGTACCTGATACAAGAATCGGCTTCTTGTAATTGGCAGGAATACGGCAGAGAGCGCCGAAACCGCCTAATCCGCCCATAACTTCTGGTCTGGTGGTCTTTTTAACTACACTCTTAATGTTGTCAACAAGAGCATTGCCTGCATCAATATCTACGCCGGCATCTTTGTAGCTTAATTTCTGATTGTCCATTGTTGGATAAGCCTCATGTATTAAACAAAATAAATTGTGAACATTCTAACAAATTTTTATGCGATTTTCATATTTTTCGGAAGATATGAGGGAAATAATTTTAAGTTGTTTACGGTTGCCTGTTTCTGAATATTTACTTCTGTCTGTTCATAAAGTGCCGGGAACCGCCGTGCGGACTAATCTGCCGTGCATCGGTAATAATGCCCGTGCATGATTTTGATGAATTCGGTTGAGCGTCCCGGGCCGGATTGTTGTACAATTACCCGTAGTCATTTTGCTGAAGTTTAAACGGTCAGCCGTATATTTTGGAAGAATTACAGATATGATTTTTAATAAGAGATTATGCCTGGGTGCATTAAAGGTTGCCGCGTCACTGGCCTGCACTTCGGTTTTCAGCTGTGTCGCTGCCGCTGATGGCGGATACACGTACAGGGTCGCTTTTGACGGTGATTTTGATTCGGCTCATGACGAGGCATTCTATCAGCTGATTTCAGGTCTCAGTAACGGAAGCACCGATCCGGGAACCATTAAGATTGATGTTGACGGCATTATCGCCAATGAAAAGATAACCGATGACGGTTTTCTGGAAGTATCCTTTTCGGACGCTGCGGTTAAGAACCTCATAGGCAGCGGAAAGGTTACCGTATGGAACGGTCTCAGGGAACCTCTTCTCATCTGGATGACCAGGGGAACCATGGTTGATTACGTGGATAATGAGGGAACCGTTGACAGCAGGGCTGAAGCCAGAATCGTCGTATCAGGGGAAAGGGACGGTTTCATTGACGCACTGATTGCCAGGGGAAATCTGGAAAAGGTAAGAACCATTCTTCCTTTAAACGATCTTGATGACATGGCTGCCGTGTCCATATCCGACGTAATGTCAGGAAATCAGGAAAAGATTGCGGCGGCATCATCAAAGTATACCGGTGGTATTGCGGTGGCATCACTGCTTACCGCAAACGACGGTAAGCTGCAGTTTACCTATTACTTCATCGACGTGGCCACGGGCAAGAGGATTTATTCACAGACTGCCGAAGGTACGGCAAGTGAAGTGGTTGATGAATTTTACAGAGATCTTAAGACCTGCCTCGGTTCCAAAAGAACCTCATCTTCTGAAATCAGGTCTGAACGCGGAACCGAAAGAGAGGTTTCGACATATCTGGACGGTTATTCGGATGTTTCCGGTCTGAACCTGGGAATGAGACCGAACGGCACCTACGTGGTTCTGGTTAAGAATACTCCGAATTTTGATACCATGGTGGACATCAAGAATAACTTTCTCAAGGCAGGATTTAACGAAGCCGAGGTAGTTGACGTCAAGGGCGGGGACGTGGTCTATTCCCTTACTTCCCTGAGAACCGTCAGCCCGGACAGCGTAATGGACGTATTCCAGGCACTTGAAAGAGACGCCTATACTCCCGGCGTGTTCTACTTCAACAGTGCGGTAGACAACATCATTGTCATTCCTGATGAAAGCAAAAAGAGTACTGGTGCCTCTGCATCATCAGCAACAACAGCTGCAGCTGCTTCCTCATCCGGAAAAGAGGCGGCAGGTGAAACATCTGCTTCACGGGAGTCTGCTGCCGATGCTCAGAAGGAACCTTCAGCTGCTCCGGTTCAGATAAACAGACCTCAGCGCGCGGACCGCGGCCGCAGAAAGAGCAATGGTCTGCAGCTCGATCCTAATAAGAGATACAAGACCGGCGGCGGAGTGCAGTAGACCTCAGGTACTTTGGCTTATTCCTGAATCCCGCAGTGAGCATGGGTACGGACAGAAAAGATTTTGTCCGTACCCGTCACTGCGGGATTTTTTTTACTTTGATGCTCTGACGGCTGAGAATGGTAGTTAATTTTTAATCAAAAAAGTTAACATTGATTTTACAAAAAGCCTAAAAGTGCAGATTAATCAACAAATTTTGCAAAATTTATCGGTTAAGAATAAAAAAACTATAGAAGTTAACCACATTAATAATACAATATATAAAGCTGAATGTTTGTTAACATGTGCGTAACGGCAGATTCCGTATACGGCACAACGATAATTGAATATTTTTATTTTTAACGGGTTTGTAGCAGATTGAGTTACGATAGTGAATATAAGCAAATTCCATTAAGAATGGGATACGGTGAGTACGAAGGGACTCTTGAGTCCTTTTACGTAACCGATTCTAACCGGGTTTCTTATAATTACCTGAAAGAGGCACTTTCGGGTGATCTCAAGTCCAGTCAGCATTTTATATACCTCTACGGGCCCAAAAACGGCGGCAAGACTCATCTGCTGACCGCTTCCATTAAGGCCGCCCAGGATCGCGGCTTCTCAACAATTGCCATGGATCTTTCCGATTACATGGATTCTGCTCCGGTTTCCATTCTTCAGGGAGCCGAGGACTGCGATGTCATCTGTCTTGACAACATCGATGCGGTTGCCGGAATTCATGACTGGGAGGCTGAGATTTTCAATCTTTACAACAGATGGCATGAAAACAAGAAGGGTATCTTTATTGTTGCCGCCACTTCTTCCCCAATCATGGCAAAGTTCAGAAAGAACGACCTTATTACCAGACTCGGCAGCGGCGTGACTCTGAGCATTCATCCCGTATCCATTGCCGAGCTTCCGAAGCTCCTTATTCTGCGTGAGAGCAACAGGGGAACAGACCTGTCCAGGGAACTTGCCGACATCGTGGTAAGCAGACTTGGAAACGTCGGTGAATGCATTGAGGCAGTGGATCTGATTGATTCCCTGGCGGCATCACTCAAAAAGCCGGTCATAACCAAGACCTTTGTTGAACAGGTTGTTAAGTCCGTTAAGCAGAAATCCACGGGTGATTATCTGAAAATGATGTAACACGGAATGATTAAAGACATTCCGTCCGTACCACGCTTCCTTATACGCAGTCGCACCATATTCTCCCTTATCCGCAGAGCCTTTGATTCGTATGGTGATTTGAGTATTGCCCGCTATTTTCTTTTTCTGAGATTAATTTCCCTTATTTAAGAATCATTTAAGCATCAGCTGACGTATCGGTTGACGTGTCCGATACTTACCTTTCATAAAAACGGCAACCGGGCTTTTCAGTAGGTGATTTTCTGAAAAGCCCGGATGTGTATTCTGCGGCATCTGTGCCTTATGTAAATAAGGGTGATGTCTTATAAAGGTTACGTCTTATTCTTTATGCTCTCCAGATATTCATGGTTTACCGGCCACTTTGTGAATATGGTTTTTACAAAGGTGGCCAGAGGGATGGCAAGAACCACGCCCCAGAATCCGAGCAGTCCGCCGAATACGACAATTGCAACCAGTATGGAGAACGGATCCAGGTTGAGCTTTTCCGAAAACAGCATAGGTGTGAGAACATAGCCGTCCAGAATCTGGATTACCGTGTATACGGCAACCAGCCATACCATGTCACTGCTGAGTCCGAACTGAATCAGGCCGATAATGGCAATCGGTATGGTAATGATGATCATACCCACGTACGGAATTATTACGCTGAGACCAACGCCGATGGCAAGCAGCAGACCGTAATTCAGGTTAAGAATGCTGAAGGCTATCCAGTTGACAATGAATATTATGATTACGTGTATGCATTTGCCGTTCAGGTACTTTGATATGAGTACGTTCATTTCAGCCCAGAATGATGTTACCTCTTCATGCGAACAGAGGTATTTTTTGGAGACTGAAAGGAGTTTTTCCTTATCCTTAAGCATATAGAAGGCAAAAATCGGCACGATAAGGAAGTAGATCACAAATGACAGCATGTCCATGACCAGCGGGGCTATGTTATTCGTAATGAACGGGGCAACCCAGCCCTTGACGATTTTGAACAGGCTTATTGTGTATTCCTTCATCTGCTTTTCGGAAATAAGTTCCTTATAGGCATTAGGGAGCTTGCTGCTGATGCTTTGAACCTTTGCGGAAATCCAGGCGATAGTGGCATTACTTTCTTCTCTGTCCTCCTGATTTATCTGCTGAGGTTCATAGCCTTTATGTTCTTCGGCTGATGCGTCTGCCTTATCATCGGCGGCTGGTTCGGCACGTGCGGTGACGGTTAACTGCTTGCCGTTTTCTGATTCGGCTCCAGATGTGCTGTCGGCAGCGTCTGCGGCAGCCTGCTGCTGTTGTGCATCACTGCTGCCGGCCCCTTCGTCGGCGGCAGGAGTGTCGGAATTTTCAGCGGTTAGATCGGTATCCGCCGTGTCTTCAGCACTAGTCTCTTCACCGGAGGATGCCTCGTTCTCAGGGGCAGCTTCGGTTTGGCTGTCTGCCTGAGGGGACAGAACTATCTTTTCCTTGAGAATTTCCTTAATGTTGGCATTTTCGCCGTGCTTTGATATTTCAGTCAGTGTTTCACTGATGTTTGTGGATATCTTTGTCAGCTGTTCGGCTGCCGGCGGAATTACCGTAACAAAAAGACATACGAAGAATACTACATAGCAGAGCATTACCAGAGTTGTGGCTCCCAGTCTGGAGGCACCGTGCTTAATAAGGAAATTCACAGGTCTTTCAAGCATGAATGCGAGTACAAGGGCCGCTATTAATGTTCCGAATATGCTGGAGAAGAAATAGAGAATTACAAAAATGGTAATAAACTGAAGAATGAGTATGATTGCTGCCGGATTGGACAGGTTTTTCATATACCAATCTTTGAAAAACGATAGCATGACAAAAATCCTGAAAATACTAAATTTTATTGACTGCGTAATAATCTGTGTATGACGGATTGAGCAGGTATCTGTTAAAAAATAATCAGAGTCAGTCCTGAACAATTATATATGTGAAAATATTGATATTACAAAGTATTTTTGAATTTAATTGAAATTATCACAGGATGACTCATAATATAGAAAAACGGGAATTTTTCACTGAAAATCCGGTTTGTGAACGTTATGTAAGTAATATTATTTCCGGTATTCCGGAAACATCTACTGAATTATACCGGTTTTCCGCAGTCTAATTTTCCTGAGAATATTTGGTTGGATAATCTGAAATGAATTTTAAGATCTGTGCCGTGGCGGCTGTCCTTATCAGCTGTATCACGTGTCCCTGCGCACACGCCGACAACGTTGCCGGAGTGACGGATTTCGGTACGGCCGGTGTCAGGGCGATAACCGTTGAAAAAGAAAAGGAAATGGGGGAGCTTTTTGTTACCGTAGCCAAGTCACAGCTTCCGGTAATATACGATCCCGTGCTTGAACAGTATGTTACTTCCCTGCTGTCAAGAATGTCCTCCAAGGCAGTAGGCGTAAGATATCCTTTCGAGCCGATAATCGTTGAGGATCACACCATTAATGCCGCAGCATTCTTCGGCGGAAAGATAATGCTGAATTCCGGACTTATCGTGGCCACTGATAATGAAAGTCAGCTGGCATCCGTGCTTGCTCATGAAATGACCCATGTTACCCAGCGTCATCTTGCAAGAAGTATGGAGGCACGTCAGGATTCCATGATTACGGGTATGGCCGGTATTCTCGGCAGTCTCATCCTCGGTATCATCAATCCTGCCGTCGGTATGGCCGGTGTGAGCGCTTCAATCGGCGGAATGGAGCAGAGCAACATAAATTACACGAGAGCCAATGAGTATGAAGCTGACCGTCTGGGGATTGATCTGCTTTATAATTCAGGGTTTAATCCGCATGCCATGGCGGACATGATGAGAAAGCTTCAGAACAGGGGAGAGGATTTCAATCCCGCCTTTGAAATGCTGCTTACCCATCCGTTATCATCCAAGCGTGTGGCCGAGGCTGAAAACAGGGCAAGATTTTACAAGACCAAATCCTACTATGAGAGCGTGGACTTTAAGTTTGCCAAGAGCCGTATTGAGGTAAGATTCAGCAACATCAGCGCCAAATTCAATCAGGAAGCCGCCAAACGGGTTCTGGAGCATTCACCGAATGACTGCGGAGCACTGTATAAACTGGCCCTGGCATCCCTGGATCTGGGAGACTTTGATACTGCCCAGAAGGCTCTGGACAGGTTAAAGAAGGATTACGGCAGAAATCTTTTTATTGTCGATACCCTGACGGATCTTTACGTTGCAAGACATGAATATGACAAAGCCGTTTCAATGCTTAAGGACATGATAAATAGCAAGGGGGAACAGGAGGTCTTTGTTGTTAATCTCGCAAATGTATATATCGAATCCAAGCAGTATCAGAAGGCGGAGCAGCTGCTGAAGAAATTCAGGAGAAACAACAGGTCTCTGACCGCGGATTCCCTGCTGAAGACGGCATATATGAGACAGAACAAGACCTGTGAACTGTACCAGATAAATACGGATATTCTGGAATCAAAGGGGCAGTGGAATCAGGCCCTGAACAGTGTTAACGAGTCTCTCAGATACTGTCACGAAAAGAATACCGTTCTGAGACTGAAGGCTCTGGCCGCAAGAATTGTTGAGGAGCGTGATTTTTACGAGAACCTCATTTCTCACTAAAAAGGTATTTTGAGCTGCCGAGGGTCGCTCGACATGGCTTCAGCATAAGGAAGGCCGTTTCACGAAACCGTGAAACGGCCTTTTAAATGTCATTACATGCCGTAGCCGTACATGCTAGTACATGATCGTGTACAGCTTACTGCGGTATCTTGACTGCTTTGGATCTCCGTTCATCGTGGAGATGATGTCGAGATAAACCTGCTTCAGATTTCCGGCATTCAGATCCTTTCTCAGATATCCGAGAAGCAGATCCAGTGCTTCGGTGGCCTTGCCTGACTGGCTGAGAGCCGTACATAATTTTTCCACGTTATCCAGATCATCAGGATTCTGTTTAAGTTTGTTCTGGAGAATGTCGATTTCCGGATTCTGCTGGTTCTTTTCGGCAAGCGTAAGGGCAGCCTCCAGATCTCCGTATATCTTGTCGAGCCTGTTGTTGGCGTCTACACCTTCAAGCGCCGTTCTTGCCTCGGTCAGCTTTTTGGCTCTGATGGCAATTTCAACGTATGCAAATCTGATGTTGATGTCATTAGGTGCGAGGCCGAAGGCTTCGCTTATCTTGGCAAATGCTCCGTTGACATTCTCTTCAGCGAGAAGAGCAGTGGCTTCATGAAGAAGAATCTGTTCCTTTGCCGGCATGAGACCTGCTACGACCGCAGAAGCGCTGTCCGGCGTGCTGAGGGCTGAACTGCCGATGATGTCGACAGGACGGCCGTTCTTGAATACGCATATTGAAGGCAGTGATGAAATCTGTAACTGCATGCAGATTGACTGGATGACCGGATCCGCAGCGTTACCTTTTGCCAGTGTCAGAAATTCGTTATTCTGGCCGACGGTGTTTTCAAGTGCTGACGTAACTGCCTGGGTCTGAGGATTACCTGGATCGTATACGTAGAACAGAATGGTTTTTTCTGCAGATTTTGTTACGAGTTCTTCCTGTATGTTGCTTTGATTAACATCTATAATCATGGTGCTGTTATCCTTACTCTTCTTCTACACCTTTATACATGGTGCCGATGAGGGCATATTCAAGTGTATCAGTTTGAAAATTTGTTCAGCATCTTTCTGGCATTAATCAGGGTGGTCATGTTAAGAGGCTTTGCTTCTGAACCGTCATCAGAGTAGGTTACGGCATGTTCATGCTTATCGAATACCGTGGTCTGATTGTGACCGATGATGTACAGCTCATCATGGTTTCCGCTGATTAACCATGGCCTGTTCTGTATTTCCCTGAGATTTGCTCCGGTTGAATAGTCGGCTTCAGAATTCTGAATTCCGAGGATTTCATGAGCAATAGTCGGTGCTATGTCCTGTGATGACGTTATCGCTGATATCTTCGCAGGGATGACGGCATCCGGCCAGCTGATTACAAGCGGTACGTGATGTGCGTCGCGACTGTATCTGTTACCGTGTTTTGCATAATATCTGTTCAGGTTGAAACCCTGCCCGGAGGTTATGATAATGACGGTTTTTCTGGACTTTCCGGATTCGGAAACGGCCTGCAGGATGTTTCCGAGCATCTTGTCAGTGTTCTTAAGACAGTTAAGGTATCTGTTTTTAAGTGCCGTTCCGTCCTTTTCACTGTCGAGTGATCCCGGTTTTATGATTCCGTTTATCTGCGGAACGTAGCTGAGCTGCGCTTCCTGGTTCTGGTTAAGTGTTGCCGGATCGGTCAGTTTTATGACGGTAAACTGTGGACGGTAGTTCCATTCGTCACTGTAGATCCAGTTGGCGGCATTCCTGACTGTTTCAGCGTCACTGCCGAATGATTTGATGTTCTTTGTTCTCAGACCGGTAAGTGAGGCAAGCTGCTTGTCGGCCTTGTTATCTGCGGTGGTGATGAAACCAGATATCTTGTAGTCCTGCATGAGCATTTCGGAAATTATGACCGGAGGAGTCTTTTCGTTCATGGCAGTTTTCATGTACTCTGCAGGGATGCCGTACATCATTTCAAAGTTTGAGGTGGCGTCACTGTTATCGCCAAGGTAGTTTTTAATGTACGAATCGTGAGTTTTGGCAAAAACATCAAGGTTTGGAGTGTAGTCTTCCGTCATATGTCCGTAATCAAGCCCGTCAATCGTTATGAGGATGACGTTATACGGATTTTCAGAAGGGATTACCTTCATGGCATTAAGCGGATATTTAAGCTTCCGTGAGGTTTTTGACGCCGGGCGTTCGATCTGCGTGCCTTCGTTGTCACCGGAATATGCAAGAAGACCGTGTTCCTTCAGGAAGGTGTTTGCGGTCATCGGATAATATGCCGGGAATATGGACTTCTGCTGTGTTATCGGAACATAGCGGTAGGCGTTTGCCCAGATGTGCATGATGTGGGTGGCCAGGAAGGACAGAATGAATACCGTCGTGAAGAATACCGTGATCCTCTGATATTTGTGAAGGTAGTGGTTTCGCCATGCAAACTTGGAGAACAGATATTCAATAAAGGCGATTATCGGAGTGGCAATATAAAGGAAATTGTAGTTAAGTCCGGTGGAAAAGCCTTCCTGGGTGAAAAATATTCCCAGCATCGGAACACTGAGATGAATTTTGATGGCCTGATAAAGCTTAACGTCAATCAGAAGAATTACCATGAATATGGTGGCCAGCACAATGGACACTATCTTGTAGGTTCTTGTGGAACGGCAGAGAAAGGTCAGCGGGAAGAATATCAGGATGTAGATTACGAAAACAAGGAAGCTGAAGTGTCCCAACCAGCTTATGAAAAGATAAGCGGTACCTAACTGTGTTGAAGGACTTGGGGCATTGTAAAGATAGGTACAGCCGATAAGCAGGGCAAGAAAGATATTGAGAAGAACAAACCAGTGCCCCCAACTGATGGATCTGGATACTTCATCCTTATAAGTGAAGAAGCTGCTGTAGTTAATGTTGTTCATACCTGATATACCAATATTCTCTGTCGCTATTTATCCGTGACGGTATGTCCATAAGTGCGACTGCCGATTCGGGATCGTAACGTTATTCCGGTTATGCAAACCTTACCGTTTCGGCCAGTCAGGATTATCTGTCCTTTATTTTACTACATAACCTGCTTTGTTAGCTATTTAATAGTTCACAAATGAGGATATGAGCCGGGGTGGGGGAGGTTTGATCCGGAAAAAGTACAGCCATGTCCGGCGATGGTTCCAAATATATAAATAAAATAGAAATACAGGAGAGATATATATTCAAAATTCTTGAAAAATTGTCGTAATTTGGCAGTAAATGAATTTTTACTGAGAAGAATTGCGTGGTACTTTCTCTTATGTCGCTGATAAATAGCGATTTTTTGCTTATGTAATCCAACGTCTTAATATTACTGTTATTGTATATAACAAGTATTTCAGTGTAATAAATATCCGTTGTTGTAAGTGAACAAAAATCAATCATTTTACTAATTATGAGCAATGGATTCAGTTATCGGAAATAAATAATATTTTTGTCTGAAGCGATTTGATGAAAAAACAATCAATTAAAATCAAATAAAATTATTTTAATTGTATGAAAACAATTTCACTGATAGAGTATTACGCCTGTAAGCGGACTGATAAATGTTTTTAACAGTTATGACGACTGGTAGTCAAATTTGAAATGATGAAGCATCTAAAAAGAGATTACGCTCAAAATTTGACTTAATTGTTTATTTTTTTGGCTCGTTTTGTGGTTTACCATGATAGTAAGCGCTCTAGAGTTATTCATTTGACTTGAAAACCGTAAATCATAATAAAAGAACAAAAAAAGCCAAATGGACAATCTATAAAAATATGAATGGTTTAAAGCCAGTAGGACAGTGAATATGAAAAAAGCATTATTATCCGTTATGGTTGCGGCTGTTGCCCTGGGAGGAAGCAGTGCTGCTTTTGCCTCGGGTATTGAAGGTGCGCACCTTACAGTGTGGGTTAACGGCGATAAGTCGTACAAAGGAATTGAAAAGGTCGGTGAAAAGTTTGAAAAGGACACCGGCATAAAGGTTACCGTGGAGCATCCGGAACAGCCTGTCGTGAAGTTTTTACAGCATGCGGCTTCAGGAAACGGTCCTGATTTGTTTATGTGGGCTCATGACCGTTTCGGTGAATGGGTTGAATTCGGGCTGCTGACTCCTATTGAACCTACTCCCGAGGAACTGGAAAAGTTCCAGCCTGTGGCCTGGGATGCAATGAAGGTTAAGGATAAGTATTACGGTTTCCCGGTATCCATAGAGGCAATTGCGCTTATCTGTAATAAGGATCTTGTGCCTGAGGCTCCGAAAACGTTTGAAGAATTCTTCGAGCTGGACAATGAGCTGCAGAAGAGCGGAAAGCATGCTCTTGTATGGGACTATAATGACGGATACTTTACCTATCCGATACTGTCCGCAAACGGCGGGTACTCATTCAAAAAGAATGACAAGGGTGAGTATGACGTAAGCACCACCGGTATAAATGATCCGGGTGCGGTTAAGGGGCTGGAGTACATAGTTAAATTAATTAGGGAAGATCATCTGCAGAAGTGGCAGGAATTCCCTAAGATGGAAAAGAAGTTTATTGACGGTGATGTGGGCTGTGTAATAAACGGTGCATGGGGATGGGAAAGATACAGTAAGCTGAATTACTCGGTTAATCCGTTCCCTACATTAGACGGTAAGCCTGGAAAGCCTTTTGTCGGCGTACTGGGTATGACCATCAACAGCGCTTCGCCTAACAAGGAAATGGCCAGAAAGTTCCTTGTTGATTATCTGCTGACGGATGAAGGTCTGGAACAGATGGATAACGACCGTCCGCTGGGTGCGGTTGCACTTAAGTCATATCAGGCAAAGCTTGAGAAGGATCCGAGAATTGCCGTGACTATGTACAACGCCGAGCATGGTGATATCATGCCTAACATTCCGGAAATGAACAGATTCTGGAGTTCGCTGCAGACAGCCCTGAAAAACGCTACAACCGGGCGCCAGTCTACAAAGAAGGCATTAAAGATAGCTGAGGAACGTGTGCTGAAGAAGTAATATGCAATGAGTTGAAGTCCGCATCCGAATTGAGGCGGGTGCGGTCTTTTCGTGTGCTTGCACGCCATGATTGGCGAGGCTGAAAATGCGAATATTTGCCCTGTATTTCGTTCATAATGAGATACATGTTAAAAAAATGCAACTTTTTGATATTTAATTGCATGCATATGTTCTATCATACACATTGTTTAAATCGGTTTGAGGCCGATATTTTTAATAAGTAATAAGTAAGGAAATAGACTAATGAAAAAAACTATTTTAGCTACTGTTGTAGGCTTAGCTGCTTTTGGTTTTGCACAGGTTGCTTCTGCATCAGGTATTGAAGAAGGTCAGTTAACCATTTGGGTTAACGGCGATAAGTCATATGATGGTATTGCTAAGGTTGGTAAGAAGTTCGAAGAAGCTACCGGCGTTAAGGTAACCGTTGCTCACCCAGATCAGGTAGAAGTTAAGTTCCAGCAGAACGCTGCTTCAGGTAATGGTCCAGATATTTTCATGTGGGCACACGACCGTTACGGTGAATGGGTTAAGTCAGGTCTTTTAACTCCAATCGAACCAACCAAGGAAGAATTAAACAAGTTCCAGGACGTTGCTTGGAAGGCTATGACTGTAGACGGTAAGATCTACGGTTACCCAGTATCTATCGAAGCTATTGCCTTAATTTGTAACAAGGATATCGTTCCAGAAGCTCCGAAGACCTTCGAAGAATTCGTTGCCCTTGACGACAAGCTGAAGAAGGAAGGCAAGCGTGCAATTATGTGGGACTACAACAATGCATTCTTCAGTTACCCATTACTTTCTGCTAACGGCGGTTATGCATTCAAGAGAAACGCTGACGGCAGCTACGATGTTAAGGACTCAGGTGTTAACAACGAAGGCGCTAAGGCCGGTGTTCAGTTCCTTGTTGACTTAATCAAGGGCGACCACATGCAGAAGGGTGCTGACTACGGTATCATGGAATCAAGCTTCGTTAACGGTAAGGTTGCATGTATCATCAACGGACCATGGTCATGGGGTCAGTACAGCAAGGTTAACTACAGCGTTAACCCAATCCCAACCCTTAAGGGTAACCCAGGTAAGCCATTCGTAGGTGTTCAGGGTATGACCATCAACCAGGCTTCTCCTAACAAGGACCTCGCTAAGGAATTCTTACTCAACTACCTCCTCACCGATGAAGGTCTTGATAAGATGAACCAGGATAAGCCTTTAGGTGCCGCTGCTCTCAAGTCTTTCGAAGCCAAGCTCGAAAAGGACCCAAGAATCAAGGTAACCATGAACAACGCTAAGATTGGTGACCCAATGCCAAGCGTACCAGAAATGAACCGTTTCTGGAGTTCTTTACAGACTGCTCTTAAGAACGCTACCACCGGTCGTCAGACCTTAGACGAAGCACTTAAGACTGCTGAAGATCGTATCGAAAAGTAAGATAATCTTTCATAAAAAAGAAGCTCAGACATGAGCTTCTTTTATGAAAGGCTAGAATTAAAAGCTTTAATATGAAAATATTAAAGTTTTTATTTGTAGTAAAAATATTTTTATTACAGTTTTACAAGCTAAATTTAGAATAAGTTATTAGGGTATTAGCATGGATTCTTTCGCTTTTGAAAAAAGAGGTAAAACCTCTGGAGGTGGAGCGCCTGGCTTAATGATACTCAAAGTTTTAATATCTTTAATAGTATTACTCTTTGGTGTATTCATGATAAGCTCTATGTTTACTCATGGTCAGTACGCTTTCGCAATCTTGTTTACAATAGTCATTGCAGGTGGTCTGCTTGTGACATGGCTGAAGGGAATGTATCCTCACAGATATATTTTCCCAAGTATCGCGGGTATGGTGGTATTCATTATATTCCCTCTCGTATACACCGTGTACATCGCATTTACCAACTACTCTGCAAAGAACCTCTTCACTCTTGAAAGAGCTGAGAGTTATTTCCTTTCTCAGACTTACAGAATTGAAGGCGGTGACTACCAGTTTAAGCTTTACGCAAAGGAAGGTAACAAGTACATCATCGTACTTCAGAATCAGCCTACTATGTTAGCTGACGGTAATCCTTCTGAAGTTCGTACTTACGCATCTCCTGAAACCGTGTTCTTCGATAAGGACCAGATGGAGAAGCCAAGCAACAAGACTACCGCTTCAAAGACCGTAATCCATGTTACCAAGGTTGATAACAGCTATACCCAGGACATGGAAGACTGTGGTATCAAGTGTAAGGCTGCATTCAGAGACTACCTGAAGTCAATCAAGATCAAGATCGACGCTCAGGAACTTACCTATACCGGTCTTAACACTTTCAGTGCCGTTAAGAACAGATTCGTTCGTCAGAATGAAGTAGTTCTCGGTAACCAGGAAAGATTACAGAATTCTCACATGCTCAAGGACGTATCAAATGATTCTTTAATCATCCCTGATATGAAGGACGGTTACTACAAGACCATTGACACCCAGACCGGTGAACCTGTCGGTGAAAGAATGGCTCCTGGTTTCCGTGTTTACATCGGTTTCGAGCACTTCAAGAGAATTTTCAACGACCCAAGTATTTCTACTCCGTTCGTTAAGATTTTCATCTGGACTGTATGTTTCGCTGCTTTAACCGTATTCATTACTTTAGCAATCGGTATGGTTCTCGCATGTCTCGTACAGTGGGAATTCTTAAAGGGTAGAGGTATTTACCGTTTAATCCTCATTCTCCCATATGCAGTACCGTCATTCATTTCAATCCTTGTATTTAAGGGTTTGTTTAATGAAAACTTTGGTGAAATTAACCGTATTCTGGACTTCTTCCTCGGTTGGAGACCTGAATGGTACAATGAAGCAGGTTATGCTCGTGCAATGATTCTGCTCGTTAATGCATGGTTAGGTTATCCGTACATGATGATTCTCTGTATGGGTCTGTTAAAGTCTATTCCTGATGACCTCTATGAAGCATCTGCAATGGACGGTTCAGGTCCTGTTCAGAACTTCTTGAACATTACTCTTCCATTGTTAATGAAGCCATTAACTCCATTACTTATCGCTTCATTCGCATTTAACTTCAACAACTTCGTGTTGATTATGCTGTTAACTAACGGTGGCCCTGACTTCTTACCAGAAGACGGTGTTGTAACCACTGCAGGTTCTACTGACTTGCTCGTGTCTTATACCTATCGTCTCGCATTCGAAGGCGGCGCAGGTGGTAATGACTACGGTCTGGCTTCCGCAATTGCAACCACTATCTTCATCTTAGTTGGTGCATTATCTATAGTTAACTTAAAGATTTCCAAGATGGGAGCTAAGGACTAATCATGGCAATTGTACAACCTAAGTCGATTAAATATCGCATTTTGGCTACACACATTGTAATGTGCCTGTTTTTACTTGCTGTTCTGTTTCCGTTATACATGGTTGTGATGATTTCATTCCGTGAAGGTAACTTCGCAACCAACGTATCAGACAGTTTCTATGACCTCTTCTTACCAAGAATGGATTCATTGACTCTGGATCACTGGAAACTTGCTTTAGGCATGTCATATGTTGATGAAGCCGGTGTTGAACACCTTCCTCCATTCCCAGTATTGAAATGGCTTTGGAACTCAATCATCATTTCATTCTTCACCTCTGCGTTCATCGTACTGCTGTCAACCACCAGTGCGTATGCGTTTGCACGTCTGAACTTCAGGGGTAAGAATGCACTCTTAAACTGCATGCTGATTTTCCAGATGTTCCCTTCAGTGCTTGCACTCGTTGCTATCTATGCATTGTTCGATAACATCGGTGAATACCTGCCGTTTATCGGTCTTGATACCAGAGCCGGTCTGATTCTTTCATATATGGGTGGTATTGCCCTCCATATTTGGACTATCAAGGGTTACTTTGAAACCATTGATGCTTCACTGGAAGAAGCTGCCGCCATTGACGGTGCTACCCCATGGCAGGCATTCAGACTCGTACTGTTACCTCTGTCAGTACCAATTCTTGCAGTAGTATTCATCCTTGCATTTATCGGTACCATTACTGAAGTTCCAGTAGCAAGTATCCTCTTAAATGACGTAGATAATTACACCCTCGCCGTGGGTTCTCAGCAGTACCTTGCTTCTCAGAACAAGCTTTGGGGTGACTTCGCAGCAGCGGCTGTTATGTCAGGTCTTCCTATTACCGTCGTATTTATGTTAGCTCAGCGTTGGTTAGTAGGTGGTTTGACTGCCGGTGGTGTAAAGGGTTAATCGATATTTTACAATGCGGTGTTTCGCGCACCGCATGTTAGAAAAGAATTTTTATGGAGCTATAAATGGCTGAAGTTACTTTAACAAACGTTCGTAAGAACTATAATCCAAGTTTATTGAAAGATACCTTACGTAATATCAATCTCGATATTAAAGATGGTGAATTCATCGTGTTCGTTGGTCCGTCAGGATGTGGTAAGTCTACCCTTCTGCGTATGATCGCCGGTCTTGAAGACATCACCGACGGTGAATTAAAGATCGGTTCAAAGGTAATGAACGATGTTCCTCCTGTAGACCGTGGTGTAGGTATGGTGTTCCAGTCATACGCACTTTATCCTCACATGGATGTTCGTCAGAACATGGAATTCGGTCTTAAGTTAAAGAAGTTCGACAAGGATACCATTGAAAAGCGTGTTAACAATGCAGCTCAGATCCTCGGTCTCGAAGCTTTAATGGATCGTAAGCCAAAGGCTCTGTCAGGTGGTCAGCGTCAGCGTGTTGCTATCGGTCGTTCTATCGTTCAGCAGCCTGACGTATTCCTCTTCGACGAACCTTTATCAAACCTCGATGCTGCTCTCCGTGTTAAGATGCGTATCGAAATTGCTAAGTTACATAAGGAATTAAATTCTACAATCATCTACGTAACTCACGACCAGGTCGAAGCTATGACCCTGGCTGATAAGATTGTAGTATTAAGTCCGTTAAAGGAATCTGCTGAAACCAACCTTGAACAGTTCGGTACTCCGCTTGAACTTTACCACAACCCAACCAACAAGTTCGTAGCAGGCTTCATCGGTTCACCTAAGATGAACTTCCTCAAGGGCCAGCTCATCGAAATCGGTGAAGAAACCTGTAAGGTTAAGTTAAATACCGGTGACGTTATCACTGCATGTGTTGATGCCCGTCGCGCAAGTGTTGGTGATAAGGTTGAATTAGGTATTCGTCCAGAACACCTCGTTCCTGTAGAACACCCTGATTCAAAGAGCCGCCTGTCAGGTATGGTTCAGGTTGCTGAACATTTAGGTGCTGAAAGCTTTGTTTACCTTGATGTTGACGGTGAAGACTTTACCGTTAAAGCAGCTTCTGAAATCCCAGTTGATACCGGTGATTCTCTCGAAGTTGGTATCCCTGCTGAAGCTTGTTACCTTTTCGACTCACAGGAAAAGGCATTCAAGAGAACTGCAAGATATAACAGAACTTAATTTTAGCTTGTAATTTTTTTAAAGCGACACTCCGGTGTCGCTTTTTTCTTATATGGAGAAAGCGTTACGGCTTTATGTTCACTTCAGTGAATAATATCAGTACGGTGTGCCGTGACAGCTTCTGTGACTTTACCCTGAACGTTTTTACGCAGTTGAATAAGGCAATAAAAAACCGGAACAGTATATGCTGTTCCGGTTTGTGTCTGTGGAGGTTTCAGTGCAGATTCATCAGTTATTTTGCGTGAATCTGATTCAGAAATTCCCTTAGTCTCTGATCCTTAGGATGGTTGAATATCTCGTCAGGTGTTCCCTGTTCCTGAATGTTTCTGTTGTCAAAGAACAGAACCCTGTTTGAAACCTTCTGTGCAAACTTCATTTCATGCGTAACCACAACCATGGTCATGCCTTCGTCAGCAAGCTCCTTCATCATGCTGAGAACCTCATTTACCATTTCCGGATCCAGGGCGCTTGTCGGTTCATCGAAAAGGACGATCGACGGCTTCATGGCAATTGTACGGATGATGGAAACGCGCTGCTGCTGTCCGCCTGAAAGCTGTGACGGATACTTGTCCGCATGTTCCGCAAGACCAACTCTTTCAAGCATCTGCAGAGCCCATTCATCAGCTTCTTTCTGGGTATATATTCTGTGAAGTACCGGTGACAGGGTGATGTTCTGTTTCACCGTGAGGTTCTGGAACAGGTTAAACTGCTGGAATACCATGCCTATTTTAGGCGTTATGTCTATTAATGTATTCTGTGGCAGACTTGTCAGTTCCATGCCGTCAAAGTAGATTTTTCCGGAAGTCGGGCGTTCAAGCAGGTTGAGCATGCGTATGAACGTGGATTTGCCGCATCCTGACGGACCGATGACGGCGATGACGTCTCCCTTGTTTATGGTCAGGGAGATGTCTTTTAAAACCTCGTGAGAACCGTATGTTTTGCAGAGACCTTCAATCTGCATGACAACATTATTATCGTTCATTCTTTTTCATTCTCCTTTCAAGGTGGGCAACTCCTGCTGACAGTGTGCCGATAATGAGAAGGTATATAAGAGCCACTGCCAGAAGCGGAAGGAATGCTTCAAATGTGGTGTTTCTGATGATAACGCCGCCTCTGGTAAGATCCATGAGGCCTATATAGCCGCATATTGAGGTTTCCTTTATCAGTGAAATACCTTCGTTTGCAAGGGCTGGCAGCACGTTCTTAAATGCCTGAGGAATGATTATGTGCTTCATTACCGTGAATGGTCTGAGCCCCAGAGAGTAACCTGCCTCAAACTGACCTGCAGGTATTGCGAGCATGCCTGATCGTATGATTTCGGTGGTATAGGCCATTGAATTGAGGCCGAAGGCGATTATGGCCACCAGTATCTTGTTGATATCCACAGATGCGAATATCACATAGTATATTATCAGAAGCTGTACCATTACAGGCGTGCCTCTGATGATGTTTACGTAAAGCTTTATAAGAAGATTAAGAATTTTGAAACGGCCCGTCTTCGCATGGAGTACGCGTATTATGGCCATGACGGTTCCGCCGCAGAGACCCAGCAGAGCTGCGAATACGGATATGACAATGGTTATGCAGAGACCGTTTACGAGCAGCTTCCATCTGTCTTCCTTGATGAAATTGTTATACAGTCTGTTTGTAAGCGACTGATTTTCCATGCTGTTTAAGGCTTCTTCAGTCGGTATTACCACAAGTATTCTGGAGGTGCATATGTCATGGGTAAAGTTTATTACCTTGGCTCTTTCTTCAGTTTTTGAGAAGCCTGAAAAACCTGCGTGTACCTTTCCGGTGCTTACGGCATTGATGATGCTGTCGAATTCCATGCTTTCAATTTTCAGCTTCATGTGGAGTCTGTCCGCAATCATTGCGGCTATTTCCATTTCAATACCGGTTATTTCATTGTTCTGATAGAACTCATAAGGAGGAAAATCAGGGCTTGTAGCGATAATCAGCTCCTGGCCTTCGGTTGTCTTCGGAGTGTAGTGGTAATTGCCGGTTTTGGAAACATAGGTGTCGTAGAGTTTGTCGTAGATGCCTTCCTTTACGATTTCATCTATTGCACTGTTGAATTCATTCAGAAGATTCTCCTGTCCCTTTGGCAGGATTGCGGCATATGATTCAGTGTTGAACGGGGTATTGAGAATACGCAGATTAGCGTTGTCACTGACGAATTTTTTGGCCGGAAGTTCGTCAAGAACAACTGCGTCAAGCTTTCCCTGATTAAGAGCCGCTATGGCATCCGGAGAATTGTTGTAGCGTTCGGCCACCGGACACTTGTGCTGGGTCAGATATTCATTGATGGCGATTTCAGTGGTCGTTCCTATCTGAACACCGACTCTGGCATGACAGAGATCCTCTATTGATTCCACTCTGTTAATATTACTTTCTGAGTTACATGCCGTGAGAGAGAATAATGACGTGACGAAAAGGGCAACAAAGCCTGTTGCATGTAAAAGAGAACGCCATTTTTCCATATTGAAGGTGTTCATAAAAAAGATCTGACTCCTGAAGAAAAAAACAATTCGCTTATTATACGCCTTATTGTATTCCTCTTAAATGATCAAAAAGTATATCGGATATCCTGCAGGCTCCACCGTAGCCGGCGGAAACAGGAAAAACACCGTGTGATGATCCGAAAAAAGAAGTGATAATGCGCCTGTCAGGTATCGGCTTTGAAAAAGGTTGGATACAGATGAAAATAGGAGCCCCAAAAAAAAGAAACCAGTCTCGTGCACTTAGGCACTGAGGACTGGCGTTATCAATGATTAATAACCATAGGACTAATGAACGTGGCTATTATATTAAAAATGTGAAATAAGTCAATATTTTTTAATAAAAATATCAAATTGACATGTTTCATTAAGTAAGTAGAATAGTACAGGTTTATCGGATGTTATTTTTTTTATGTTTAATTAATTCCGGAAACACGGTGTTTTCAGGCTTTTTCGGTAGATTCACCTGCCTGTTACAAAATCGTCGGAGTGTTTTTCCGTCATGTTCACGCGGCCGTGTTTCATTATTTATGTACGCTTTACGTTAGTGTAAGCTGGGCGGTTGTTTATTATGATGTTAAGATCGGATTTCTTCTATAATCTTCCTGAAGAGCTTATTGCAAAATTTCCTGCCGACAAAAGAACCCACAGCAGACTGCTGTCTCTGAACGGTTCCACCGGTGAACTGGGTGACTATCATTTCTATGATGTGCTCAGATTCCTGAAAAAGGGTGATTTGCTTATATTCAACAACACAAAGGTAATTCCTGCAAGATTATACGGACACAAGGAAACCGGCGGTGCCATAGAGATCCTTGTGGAGAGGGTTCTTGATGAACATCGTGTTCTTGTTCACATGAGATCGTCCAAGTCTCCGAAGGAAGGAGCCAGACTGCTTTTTGACAACGGCTACGAAGCCGTTATGCTCGGCAGGGAAGGTGCGCTTTTCATTCTGGAGTTTACCGGAGAGAAGACTATTTTCAGCATCATGGATGAAATAGGGCACATTCCTCTTCCTCCTTATATAGATCGTCCTGATGAAAAGGAAGACCGTGAACGTTATCAGACGGTTTATTCAAAGGTTCCCGGTGCCGTTGCCGCACCGACCGCAGGTCTTCATTTTGATAATGATCTGCTGGATAAAATCCGTGAGATGGGCGTTGATACCGGATTTGTTACCCTTCATGTAGGTGCCGGTACCTTCCAGCCGGTTAAGGAAGATGACATTTCAAAGCATCACATGCATTCCGAATTTGCTGTGGTTCCTGAAGAGCTGGTTCAGAGAATCCTTAAAACCAAGGCCGAAGGCGGTCGCGTTATTGCCGTCGGCACCACTTCCGTGCGTTCCCTTGAAAGTGCCGCAATGCAGGCCGAGAAGCACGGCAGTCTTATAGAGCCTTTCGCGGCGGATACCAGTATTTTTATTTATCCTGGGTACAGATTCAGGGTTGTTGATGCGCTGATTACCAATTTCCATCTGCCTGAGTCAACCCTCATCATGCTTGTGAGCGCCTTCGCCGGATACAGGCATACCATGAATGCGTACGGGCATGCGGTTAATGACGGTTACCGTTTCTTCAGTTACGGTGATGCCATGTTCATTACACGTAATGACAATGCGGAAACAGCTGAAGATATTGAAAAAGAATTAAGAGGTAAGTGATTTTGGAATTTACGTTAAAGAGTACATGCGGTAAAGCCAGACTCGGTGAAATGAAATTTGCCAGAGGCACTGTCAGAACTCCCGCTTTCATGCCGGTAGGAACATACGGTACCGTAAAGGGACTGAGTCCCGAGGAAGTGGAGGCAATAGGTGCCGACATTATTCTGGGAAATACCTTCCATCTGTGGCTCAGACCTGGCTGTGACATCATGCGTCTTCACGGCGATCTTCACGGCTTTATGCAGTGGAACAAACCTATCCTTACCGACTCCGGAGGTTTCCAGGTGTTCAGTCTCGGAGCTCTGCGCAAACTTAAGGAGGAAGGATGCTATTTCCAGAATCCGATTAACGGTGACAAGGTATTCCTGTCCCCTGAGGTTTCAATGCAGATTCAGGACGCTCTCGGTTCCGATATCGTGATGATTCTTGATGAATGCACTCCGTATCCCGCAACTCATGACGAGGCTGCCAAGTCAATGAGACTCAGTCTCAGATGGGCTAAGCGCTCAAGAGATGAATTTGACCGTCTGCAGAACAGGAACGCTCTCTTCGGTATCATACAGGGCAGTGTATATGAGGACCTGCGTGAAGAGTCTCTCAACGGACTTGTTAACATCGGCTTTGACGGTTATGCCATCGGCGGTCTTGCCGTAGGTGAGAAGAAAGAGGATATGCACAGGGTTCTGGATTTCATTACCGACAGAATGCCTGTGGATAAGCCAAGATATCTCATGGGTGTGGGCAAGCCTCAGGACATTCTTTCCGGCGTGCTTCGCGGTGTGGACATGTTCGACTGCGTAATGCCTACAAGAAATGCCAGAAATGCGCATCTCTTTACCTCTGAGGGAGTTATAAAGCTGCGTAATTCCAAGTACAAGCAGGATACCCGTCCTCTTGATGAGAAGTGCGACTGTTATACCTGCAGACATTATTCAAGGGCATACCTGCATCATTTGGACAAGTGCGGTGAAATGCTGGGGGCAAGACTCAATACCATTCACAATCTGAGATTCTATCAGCGTCTGATGGAGCAGATAAGGGAACACATTGCCGCCGGAACACTGAACGAATTCGCCGAGGAATTCTTCAGGCTTTATCCTGCCGACAAGTAATGTCCGCCGTACGGCTTCAGATAACGTAAAGGCAGCCTTCGGGCTGCCTTTACCGTTTCCGTACGGAACGGTAAAGGCAGGGGTTAACAACCGCTTGACTAAATCTATAAATAGTTTATAATACATTTAAAATAGTTATAGGTTTATTTGTAATGAATAAGATTATTTCAATTGGACAGGCTGCTAAATTGCTTGGTGTTCATGTTCAGACTTTACGTAACTGGGAAAAATCAGGGAAGCTAAAGCCTGACAGTATATCTCCCGGAGGAACAAGAAGATATAACAGTGATACCATAATGAGGATAAGCGGTAAAGAGCTTCCTCAAATTGAAAAAGATGACAGGGTCACCATCGCTTATGCCAGAGTAAGTTCTCAGGATCAGAAAGAGGATCTCAAAA